>WPCI01053057.1_pt1 | contig 13715 bp, 10 predicted proteins | sample 5399871 | NCBI WGS metagenome assembly WPCI01 (sample SAMN12869469, study PRJNA574797) | sludge metagenome | isolation source: wastewater treatment of pH7 | place: China:Beijing | collected 2019-05-20
TTCTGTTCTGCGGAACCGACCGGTTCCGGTCGGTTCCGCAGAGCGAACAGGGCAAGTGGAGCGAGGGAGAGGTGCGGGGCCCAGAAGCGGCTGAGGGTGGCCCGGGCGGGGGAAGTACCCTTCGAGCACCTATGGCCACACCCGAGACCTCTCCGTACCTCGCAGCGATCGCCGACCGCGTCGTCATCTACGACGGTGCCGCCGGCACCTGGTTGCAGGCGAGGGAGCTCACCATGGAGGACTACGGCACACCCGAGCTGGAGGGCTGTCCGGAGATCCTCGTCGAGACCCGGCCCGAGCTGATCAAGGAGATGCACGCCGAGTACCTGCGTGCCGGGGCGGACGTCATCGAGACGAACACGTTCGGCGGCATGAAGGCCACGCTCGCCGAGTACGGCCTGGGCGACCGCGTCGTGGAGCTCAACCGCACGGCTGCGTCCCTGGCCCGCGAGGTCGCGGATGAGCTCTCCACCCCCGACAAGCCCCGCTTCGTCGCCGGATCGATCGGCCCGGGCACGCGGTTCGCGTCGCTCGGCCAGGTCCGCTACGAGGAGCTGCGCGACCAGGTGGCCGAACAGGCCCTCGGCCTGCTGCAGGGCGGCGTCGACCTGCTGCTCATCGAGACGCAGTTCGACCTGCTCGGCATCAAGGCGGCCATGAACGGGTGCCGCGCCGCCATGGCAGAGGTCGGCCGAGAGGTGCCGATCCAGACCCAGGTGACCATCGAGCTGACGGGCCGCATGCTGCCGGGCACCGAGATCGGCGCTGCGCTCGTGGCGCTCGACGCCATGCGCCCCGACGTCATCGGCATCAACTGCGCGACGGGCCCCGAGGAGATGAGCGAGCACGTGCGGCACCTGGCCCAGCACAGCCGCATCCCGATCTCGGTCCTGCCGAACGCCGGTCTGCCGTCGGTCGTCGACGGCCACATGCACTACGACCTGACCGCGGAAGCGTTCGTTGCCCACCAGCGCCGGTTCATCGAGGAGTTCGGCGTCAACGTCGTCGGCGGCTGCTGCGGCACCACGCCCGAGTACATCCGTCAGCTGGCCGAGGCCGTCGCCGAGGCCACCCCCGCGGTGCGCAACCCGGTCTTCGAGCATGGGCTCAGCTCGATCTACTCCCCGGTGATCCTCTCCGAACCCGACGAGTCCGGCGACGGCTCGGCCGGCTCCGCGTCGACCAACCTCATCATGATCGGTGAGCGGACGAACGCGAACGGCTCCAAGAAGTTCCGCGAGGCCATGCTCGAAGGCGACTGGGACACCTGCGTCCAGATGGCCAAGGACCAGGTCAAGGAAGGTTCGACCGTCCTCGACCTCTGCGTCGACTACGTCGGCCGCGACGGAACCTCCGACATGGACGAGCTCGCCCAGCGCTTCGCCACGCAGTCCTCCGTGCCGCTCGTGTTGGACTCGACCGAACCACCGGTGATCGAAGCCGGTCTCCGGTGGGTCGGCGGCCGAGCGGTGCTCAACTCCGCCAACCTCGAGGACGGCGAATCCCCCGGCTCCCGCTTCGACCGGGTCATGACGCTGGCCCGCACCTACGGCGCCGCGGTCATCTGCCTCCTCATCGACGAGGAGGGCCAGGCCCGTGACGTCGAATGGAAGATGCGGGTCGCGCATCGGATCCACGACCTCGCCGTCGAGCGCTACGGCCTGGAGCCTCAGGACCTGATCTTCGACGCGCTGACGTTCCCGCTGTCGACCGGCGACGACGACCTGCGCCGCGATGCCATCAACACCATCGAGGCGATCCGGCGGATCAAGTCCGAGCTGCCAGGGGCGCACACCACGCTCGGCCTGTCGAACGTCAGCTTCGGGTTGTCCCCCGCCGCCCGCCACGTCCTCAACAGCGTGTTCCTGCACGAGTGCACCCAGGCCGGTCTGGACTCGGCGATCGTCCACGCCTCCAAGATCCTCCCGCTCAACCGCATCCCCGAGGAGCAGCGCGACGTCTGCATGGACCTGGTCTGGGACCGTCGGGGAGCGGCCGGCGCGCTGTCGGACGGCGACGAGTCCTACGACCCGCTCACCAAGCTGCTCGAGGTGTTCTCCGGCGTCGAGGTCACGACAGCCGTCAAGGAGGACCGATCGGACTGGCCCGTCGAGCGGCGCCTGAGCCAGCGGATCATCGACGGCGACCGCGAAGGGCTGATCGAGGACCTCGATGAAGCCCGCGCCGGCGGCCTCAGCCCGCTCTCCATCATCAACGACGTGCTGCTCGCCGGCATGAAGGTGGTCGGCGAGCTGTTCGCCAGCGGCGAGATGCAGCTGCCGTTCGTGCTCCAGTCGGCCGAGACCATGAAGATGTCGGTGACCCACCTCGAGCAGTTCATGGAGAAGGACGACGACTCGGGCAAGGGCCGCATCGTCCTCGCCACCGTCAAGGGCGACGTCCACGACATTGGCAAGAACCTCGTCGACATCATCCTCACGAACAACGGCTACGAGGTGCACAACCTCGGCATCAAGATCTCGATCACCGAGATGATCGACAAGGCGCTCGAGGTCAAGGCCGACGCGATCGGCATGTCCGGGCTGTTGGTGAAGTCCACCCTCATCATGCGCGACAACCTGGAGGAGCTCAACGAGCGTGGCCTCCAGGAGATCCCGGTCCTCCTCGGCGGCGCCGCGCTCACCCGCACCTACGTCGAGCGTGATCTCAGAGACGTCTACGAGGGCCGGCTCTTCTACGGCAAGGACGCGTTCGAGGGCCTTCGCGTCATGGACCGCCTGGGCGACATCCGCCGCGGCGGCGAGGTCGACGATCCGGCGTGGGGCCGCGAGCCCGGGGGCCGCGACATCCCGGCGCGCACCACCCACCAGGACGCCGACGACGAGGTCGAGCTGCCGGCCCGCTCAGCCGAGGTGATCGCCGACAACGCCGTGTTCGCACCGCCCTTCGTCGGCACCAAGGTCATCAAGGGCATCGCCGTCGACGACATCGCCGGCTTCGTCAACCGGACCACGCTGTTCCGCAACCAGTGGCAGTTCCGACCGGAGACCAGGACCGACGGGACCACCGAGACCGACGACGAGTTCAAGGAGCGGCTCGAGCCGATGTTCCGCGAGCAGCTCGCCGCGGCCAAGGCCGAGGGCCTGCTGATCCCACAGGTGGTGTACGGCTACTTCCCCGCCAACGGGGACGGCAGCGATCTGGTGATCTGGACCGACGAGTCACGCACCGAGGAGCTCGCCCGGTTCCCGTTCCCACGACAGCGCAAGGAGCCGTTCCTGTGCATCGCCGACTTCTTCCGGCCGTTGCACCCCGACCAGGCGGGCATCGAGGGCGCCGTGCCCGGTGAGCTCGGCGAGCTCGACTACGCGGCGTTCCACATCGTGACCATGGGCGAGGCCGTCTCCGAGCGGACCGCCGAGCTGTTCGCCGCGGACAAGTACCAGGACTACCTGCTGCTGCACGGACTCGGTGTGGAGATGGCCGAGGCGCTGGCCGAGTACTGGCACCGCCGCATCCGCCAGGAGTGGGGCTTCGCGGATGAGGACCCGACCGGGGCCGACGCCGCGGCACCATCGACCGGCGCGCTCAACGGCCTGTTCCGCCAGCGCTACCGCGGTGGGCGCTACTCGTGGGGCTACCCGGCGTGTCCGGACCTGGAAGACAACGAGACGGCCGCCACCATCCTGGGCGCCGACCGCATCGGCGTCACATGCGATGAGGACACCGGTTTCCAGTACCAGCCGGAGCAGACCACCTCGGCGCTGATCTGCCATCACCCTCGGGCCAAGTACTTCGTGGCGCGCTGAACCCGCCGAGCGCGGCAAGGACCCGCAGTCCGGCGGATCGACGATGAGCCGCCGTCCGGCGAACACAACTCCGTCGGCAGCAGAACGCCGGGAGCTACTTGACCTGCTCGCGCCGCATCTGGGCGAGCGTCGGGTAGATCGACGGCGGTGTGGTGCGGTCGTCGTAGATGCTGCCGCCGATCGACCGGGAGTGCGCCACCGCCCACGCCATCGCTCGCGCATCGTCGACCGACATGTTGGTGCCCTCGCCACCGATCGGGTGCACCGGCAGGTTCGGCCGACCGGTCAGGACCCGCAGCCGCGTCACGGACTCGACCACGTAGTGCGCTGGATCGCCCCACTCGGGGAAGCTGCCGGCACGGCGATAGCTCCAGTACGCCATCGGCATCCAGGCGTCGACGTAGTTCGACAGCTCCCGGTACGGGAAGTTCGGCCACCAGGACCGGTTGAGCTGCTCCCAGATCACCGGCGTCACCGGGATCGCCGCCATCGGCACGTCGGGGTGGAGCAGCCGCAGGAAGCGGACCTCGGCCAGCAGCTTGTCGGTCCGGTCCGCGACGTTCGGGTTGTCCGTGGACTCGATGTCGATCCCGATGCCGTCCATCCCGAGACCGGCGATCGCCGACATCCGCCGGATGTCGACTCCCACGTCGAGGAACTGCGGCAGGTACCAACCGACCACCCTCATGCCGCGGACGTGCGCCCTGGCCACGATGCGCTTCAGCAGCGCCGAGTCCAGCACGTCGTCGGGATGGCGGTAGGTCGAGGTCTGGATGTAGAGCGTCTGCACCCCTGCCGCAGCGAGCCGGTCGACGTCACCCACCCCGAATGGGGCCGATCCCTTGGTGAACGTCGGCGACCAGTCCCACACGTCCCACCACGCCCCGAACCCCTTGAACGGGATGCCGCGTGCAGGGTCGGGACCGTTGAAGGTCCGCCCGGACCCCGGAAGGCAGCCCGCCATCACGAACGAGGCGAGGGCGAGGGTGGCGAACAGGGCAAGAGCGCGACGCTTCAGGAGCACCCGATCACGCTAGCGACCCGGTGCGGATGTGGCACCTGGGCGATCGGGTGAGCTCGAACGATGCGGCTTCGGTACGTTCGCGACATGACCGACCTCGCCGCCACCGTGGACCGGAGCCGCCTCGAGGACCTGATGGAAGCCGAGCGGGACAGGTTCGTGAGCCGGACGCGCCGCTCCGCCGTCCTGCACGACGACGCACGCAGATCGTTGCTCGCCGGTGTGCCGATGAACTGGATGACCCGTTGGCCCGGGCCGTACCCGGTCTTCGTCGACGACGCGTCCGGTGCCCGGTTCACCGACGTCGACGGCAACACCTACATCGACCTGTGCCTGGGTGACACGGGTGCGATGACCGGGCACTCGCTGCCTGCGACGATCCAGGCGCTCGAACACCAGGCTCCGAGGGGCATCACGACGATGCTGCCGTCGACCGACTCGATCGCCGTCGGCGAGGAGCTGCGGGACCGCTTCGGCCTGCCGATCTGGCAGATCGCCATGACCGCGACGGACGCCAACCGATTCGCGCTGCGCCTCGCCCGCCACATCACCGGCCGACGCAAGGTCCTGGTGTTCGACTGGTGCTACCACGGCACCGTCGACGAGGCGCTGAACGTGCTCGACGACGCCGGTCGGGTGGTACCGAGACCGGGCAACACCGGCTGGGCGACCGACCCGGCGCTGTCGGTCGAAGTGGTGCAGTTCAACGACGTCGAGGCGCTCGAACGCGTCCTGTCGACCGGTGAGGTCGCGGCGGTGCTGGCCGAACCCGCCCTCACGAACATCGGCATCGTCGCTCCCGAGCCGGGCTTCCACGATGCGCTGCGGAGGATCACCCGGGACGCCGGCACGGTGCTGATCATCGACGAGACGCACACGATCTGCTGTGGTCCCGGCGGCGCCACGCGGGAGTGGGGCCTCGCTCCCGACATGTTCGTGATCGGCAAGCCGATCGGCGGCGGGGTGCCGTGCGCGGCGTACGGCATGACCGAGGCGATCGCCGAGCGTGCCCTCGAAGTGGTCGAAGGTCCCGACAGCGACGTCGCTGGGATCGGTGGGACGTTGACCGCCAACGCGCTCGCCCTCGCAGCCGTGCGCGCCACGCTCGGTGCCGCCCTGCGCGAGGAGGACTTCGCCGTGTCGATCCCGCTGGCCGTTGCGTGGGCGGACGGGGTGCAGGGCGTCATCGACGAGCACTCGCTGCCGTGGACGGTGAACCGGCTCGGCTGTCGGGCCGAGTACTGGTTCTGCCCGGCACCGCGCAACGGTGCCGAGGCCGCGGCGGCCGTCGACCACGAGCTCGACGCGTTCCTGCACCTCTGGTGCCTGAACCGCGGCATCCTGCTGACCCCGTTCCACAACATGGCGCTGTTCTGTCCCGCGCACTCGCCGGCCGACGTCGAGCACCACACCGCCGTCTTCGCCGAAGCGGTCGCCGCGCTGGTGTCCTGACGCACCCGCCCAGCCGGCCCCGCCCAGCCGGCTTTGTCATGCACGGGACACCCTTTCGGGTGTCCCGTGCATGACAAAGCGGACACGTGGAGGGCTCAGGCGCGTGGGCGAGGCAGTTGTTGGACCAACTCGACGGTCGGGGCGAACAGGTCCCCTCGCTCGGCCACCCGAGCGAGCACGTCGTCGATGCGGAACACGAGCGGGTCCTGGCCGTCGGCTGCGGCGCCGACCTCGGCCCAGTCGAGCGGGGTCGACACCGTGGGCTCGGGTCGCGCTCGCATCGAGTACACGCACACGGTGGTCTTGTGGTGCGCGTTCTGCGACCAGTCGACGAAGACCTTTCCCGGGCGCTCGACGCGGGCCATCGTCGTCGTCACGCCCTTCGGGTGACGCTGGGTCAGCATCTGGCCGACGGCGAGGGCGAACGAAGCGCAGTGCTCGTGGTCGGCGGCGTCCGCGCCGGCGTCGTTGAGCGGGACGTACACCTGCATGCCCTTGGAGCCGGACGTCTTGGCCAGGCACTGCAGGTCCGCTGTCGCCAGGATCTCCTGGATCTCCAGGGCGAGCTCGGCGCACTCCCGAATCGAGGTGCCAGGCCCCGGATCGAGGTCGAACACGCACATGAGCGGGTGGTCCAGGTCCTCGGAGCGGGCCATGGGCGCGTGCAGCTCCAACGCAGCCAGGTTGGCGGCCCACACGATCGCCGCCGGCTCGTCGAAGCGGCAGTAGCGCAGCTCACGCTTGCGATCACCGGGACCGACCGCTGTCGGCATCCACTCCGGGTGGTGCTTGGGGCAGCGCTTCTCGAAGAACGACGACTCCTCGACCCCGTTCGGGTACCGGCGCATGGTCATGCAGCGGCCCGCTGTGTGGGAGACCATCACCTCGGCGATGCGGGCGTAGTAGTCGATGACCTCGGCCTTGGTGGTCCCGGTCTGCGGATACAGGACCTTGTCGAGGTTGCTGAGCGACAGCGTCCGGCCGTCGATGTGGACCGGGGTGCCCTCGGCCATGGGAGCGCGACCGGTCGACTCAGGCCGACTTGCGGACAGGCTTCTTGGCTGCCGCCTTCTGACCAGCCTTCTCACCCGTCGCCTTGGGAGCTGACTTCTTCGCCGTGGACTTCGCGGCCGTCTCCTTGGCCACCGACCGCTTCGCCGACGCCTTTGCCTTGGCGGGCTTGGACGCAGCGGGCTTGCGATCAGACGATGAGCGGTGACTGGATGACGCCGGGGCCTCACCGCCATCGGCCACACCGCCATCGACCTCACCGCCATCGACCTCACCGCCATCGGCCTCGTCGACGCCGTCCGGTCCTTCCTCCTCGGCCGACGTGCTCGGATGGCGACCCCGGGACTCGCGGGCTGCCGCGACCGACGCCTCCAGAGCGGCCATCAGGTCGATGACCTTGTCCTCCTCGGGACCTTCTACCGCCGCGACCACCCGCTCCTCGCCCGCGTCCTTGGCGTGGATGAGGTCGAGCAACTCCTCGCGGTAGCCGTCGTGGAACGCGGTGGGTTCGAAGTCGGCCGACAGCGACTCGATGAGCTGCTCGGCCATCGTCAGCTCCCGGGTGGAGAGCTCGACGTCATCGAGCTGATCGAACTCGCCGATCTCGTTCGACGGGTTGATCTCGTCGTCGTACACCATCATCGACAGCACGAGTCGTCCGTCATGTGGGCGCATCACCGCCACGTACTGCTTGGCTCGCATCACGAACCGGGCGATCGCCACCTTGTTCGCCTGCTCCATCGCCTCGACCAGCAGCGCGTACGGCTTGGCGGCCCGATCATCGGGAGCGACCCAGTACGCGCCGTCGAAGTACATGGGGTCGATCGAGTCGAGGTCGACGAACTCCTCCAGGTCGATCGTGTGCGTCGCCCGGGGCTGGAGGCTCGCCAACTCGTCGTCGGTGACGATCACGTAGCGACCCTTGGACACCTCGTAGCCCTTGGCGATCACGTCGGGCGGGACCTCGGAGCCGTCCTCGGCGTTCACCTTGCGGGTCCTGATGCGGGCCCCGTTGCGCGTGTCGATCTGGTTGAACCGGACCGCTCGCTCCGTGACCGCGGAGAACAGCTTCACTGGGATGTTGATGAGACCGAAACTGATCGATCCGCTCCAGATGGCACGTGGCACGGGCGCGCTCCTTCAGACGACCGCGCCGTCCGCGGTCCGTCAAGTATCGGCCGCGGGCGGCGCAGATTCCACCATTCCGGGGACCGGCACGGCATTCCCCTCCGGGTCAGGTGGGCGCAGGCCACTCGACCTGCGCCCAGACGGCCTTGGAGCTGCGACCCAGGAGCACGCCCCAGCGAGTGCTGAGGGCCGCGACCACCATCAGCCCTCGGCCGCTCGGTTGATCGGGCGGCGGGCACCCCGGCACGGGCACACGTGACGGCTGCGGATCGGACACCGCCACCAGGACACCGTGACCGGTCAGCTCGACGTCGACGGTCATCCAACCGGGCGCGTGCTCCTGCACGTTGCTGGCCAACTCGTCGATCAGCAGGATCACGTCCGCGGCGGCCGCGGCGGGGACGGCACCGTCGCGCAGCATGGCCTCGGTCCAGTGGCGCAGCCGTGCGAGCGACGTCGGCGTGGTGTCACCGGTGAAGCCGTCGGAGGCGCCACCCAAGCAGCGGACCACCTCGACGAGGACGTCGCGCCAGTCGCCGTCGCCGTCGCCGTCGTCGATGCCTCGGTCCTGCGCGGGTCGCAACGCGTGCTCACCGGCGATCCGGCGAGCGGCGAACTCACCGCCACGGTGGAGGACCGCGATGGTGAGGTCAGGGTCAACAGCCCGCAGCCCGGCGATGCGGGCATGCAACAGGGCGGCGTCGCCGTCGTCGGCCAGCACGTCCAGCTCTGTGATCGAACCGGCCGTCAGATCGGCGCGCACGACCCACGACGCAAGGCGATCAGGACGTTGGGACCGTGGCCGTCGATCCGAAGAGGAGGACGGCGATGCGAGTGCGCTGGGAGGTGTGCTCACGTCGACCACCGACAGACCTCGTACCCGGAGCCGCCGTGGCTGAAACCGCCGGGTCGCCGGCAACCACCCCTGATGGCGCTTTGTCATGCAGGGGCAACCTGTTCGGGTGTCCCCTGCATGACAAAGCCCGGTCAGGTGCCAGCGAGCACCGCCCGGGCGACCAAGTCGGTGCCGAACGCCGTGAGGATCGCCAGGTACAGCAACCCGGTCGCTGCCATGACCGCCGAGTAGTAGCGCTCCTCGAGCGCCTTGCGGGTGACGACCACCAGCACGATCGTCGTGACCGCGCACGCCAGCCAGAACCAGCCGAGCATCCCGCCGTAGCCGTCGTCGATCGAACCGTTCAGCACCGACACCATCCCGACGGGGACGAGCAGCAGCACCACCTCGGGGAACCACGTCCAGCCGACCCAGCGGACGAGCTCGTTCAGCGGGGCCCGACGCAGGCCGGGCTGGGTGAGGTACCAGTGCCCGAGCAGCATGGCGTCGGTGACGCTTCCGAGGAACGCGGCGCCGACCACGGTGCGGCCGACGCCGAGCCACACCGGTCCGCCGGAGTGGATGCCGCCGGCGACGAGTCCGACCAGCCCGCTCGCCGGAGCGATCAGGTCGAGCGACGGCGGGAACTCGGGAGCGTCCGCGTCGAAGTGCTGCTCGGCGCGGTCGATGCCGGTCATCTCGGTGATCCGCGCTGAGCGGACCTGCGCGCGCTCGCGCTGGAGGCGCACCCCCGCCGAACGACGCGCGACCGACACCCACAGTGCGACCCCGGTGGCGATCGCCACACCGGCCGATGCCAGGTCGCGGACCGGCAGCGGGTCGTAGCGCACCCCGGCGACCACGGCGAGCAGCGCCAGCAGGCCGTAGACCCCTCGCAGCAACCATCCGTAGCCGAGCGACACCTCGCGGCGCCGGGTGGTCACCCAGAGGAAGGCGAGACCACCGGTCGCCCACTGCAGCAGGAAGGTGGCGGCGTTGAGCGACATCGGCGGGGCAACCTACCGCCCGACGGCTCCCGACCCTGAGTCCGGACTCGTCGTACGACCCCCGTCGAGGCCTGGCTCAACGAGGCCGGCGCAGCTCGGCCCAGACCCACTTGCCGTCGTCGTCGGGCACTACTCCCCACCGCCTGGCGATCGACGCGACGATCTCCATCCCCCGCCCACTGGGATCTCGGTGCGGTCCCCGTCGGCGGATGGGAGGAACCGGCTCGCTGTCGTGCACCCAGACCTGCACGGATCGACGAGCCTGGAACACCCGGACGACGAACGTGCTGCGGGCGTGGAGGACGGCGTTGGTCGCCAGCTCCGACGTGACGAGCACCAGGTCGTCGACGACCTGCTCGTCGGGCGGGACGATGCCGCGCACGAACTCCCGGGCGCGTGCCACCTCGCCCCGATCGGCGCGGAAGCGCCGCTCCCCTACGAGGTGACGACTCACCGATGACCGAGGACGACGCCGAGCTCGTTCGGCACGATTCGGCACAGGTGGATGGAGCGGGACGGCGGAGTGGACACGGACGAGCGGACACTAGCCACCGAGGGTCGGTTCACGACGCCGGAACCGCACCCTGGGTCCGCCGCCGCTCAGCGGACGGCCAGCGACCGGTCGACCTCGTTGAGCCGACGACCGCCGCCCTCGACCGCCACGACGATGTCCTCCAACCTGAACCCGTAGCGACCGGGGAGGTAGATCCCGGGCTCGATGCTGAACGCGTTGCCCACCACCAGCGGCGCGTCGTTGCCGTCGACGACGTAGGGCTCCTCGTGCTCCTCGACGCCGATGCCGTGGCCGGTGCGGTGCACGAAGCGGTCGCCGAACCCGGCTGCAGAGATCACGTCACGCGCCGCCCGATCGACCACGGACGCCGCCACGCCCGGAGCGACGGCATCGAACGCCGCCTGCTGGGCGGCGGCCAGGACCCCGTACACCTCGGCCACCTCCGACGGTGGCGTGCCGGTCCAGACGCATCGGGTGATGTCGGAGCAGTAGCCGACGCCGTTGTCGTCGACCATCGTGGCACCGAAGTCGCACAGCACGACCTCGTCGGGACCGACGACCCGTGCCCCGAGTTCGTGGTGCGGGCTCGCCGCGTTCGCTCCGGCGGCGACGATCGCGAAGTTGACCCGCTGATGCCCCTCGTCGACGAGGCGACGGCCGAGGTCGGCGGAGATGTCGGCCTCAGTCCGGCCGACGAGCACCACATCCCCCTGCTGCAACTGGGTCGCCACCTGGTCCGCAGCTACCGCCGCCGCAGCCAGCGCGGCGATCTCGTGGTCGTCCTTGACGGCCCGCAGCGCCTCGGTGACCGACGATGAACGAACGAACTGCGATGACGGCAGCGCAGCCTGCAGGTCCAGCACGAAGCGGGCCCACGTCCGGTCGCCGACGGCGACCGATACCGCTGGACCGACGAGGTCGGCCACGATCGCGACCGGGTCCTCGGTCTCGGTCCACGGCCGCAGCGCGAACAGCTCCGTGCGCTCGGTCACCCTCGGCGCCTCCAGGCCCGGGACCACGAGGGTGGCCGAGCCGTCGACGGGAACGACCAGCATCGTCAGGCGCTCGAGCGGCATCGCCTCGTAGCCGCACAGCCACGGCAGGTCCGCGCCGACCGAGAGGCACAGCACTTCGACGTCGAGCTCCACCATGCGGGCCCGGACCCGGTCGAAGCGGTCGGCGAACGGGCTCACGTCACCGGCCCGTCGCAGCACCTCGTCGGACGAAGAGGGGCGCGCACCGCTCAGCCGATGGCGCGGTAGACGGCGTCGACGAGGTTCACCCGCCGGTACGACAGCGCCGTGTCGGCGTCGAGACCGGCGTTGAACAGCACGGCCAGGACCAGGCCGCGATCCGGGTCGGCCATCGCGAAGCTCGTGCCGCCCTGGCCGGCGTGGCCGAAGGCCCGCTCCGACGGCCCGTTGCCGAAGAGGTGCGACGACAGGGGCGTCATGAAGCCGAGGCCGAAGCCGGCGTCACGACCGAGCGTGGCGTCGTGGTTGAGCGGCAGCCGAGCGGTGGTGGCAGCGGCGAGCAGGTCGGGGGGCACGACCACCTCCGCGCCGTCCAGGTCGTCGAGCAGTCCCTGGTAGAAGGTCGCCACGGCCGACATCGTCCCGTACGTGCCGAACGCCGGGTTCCACTCGCACGCCGTCTCGGGACCGACCTCGGCGAGCAGGGGGACCGGCTGGTCCATGGTGAGGTCATAGGTGGCGGAGATGCGCCTGTGCAGCCGGTCGTACGCCTCGGCGTCGAAGCGGACGACCAGGTCGTCGGGATCCACGCCGTACGGCTCGAGCACGGCGGTTCGCACGAAGGCCTCGTACGGCTGCTCGGTGAGCGATTCGACCGCCTTGCCGAGGAGGTACCAGCCACCGAACTCGGCGTAGGCCCGGTCGGTGCCGAATCGCCACGCCATCGGCGGCTCCGACGCGACGAGCCAACCCTCCCGGGATCGCTCGGGCAGGATCCGGGCGAGGACCGTGTTCATCACGTGGAGCCCGGCAGTGTGGCCGAGCACCTGCTCGATCGTCCGTTCGGCGATCCACGGCGCGCCGAGCGCGTCCAGGCCGTCGACCACGTCGCCCAGGCGGTCCTCCAGGCTGAGCTCGTCGTCCGCGATGAGACGAAGGACGGCCGTCGCCAGCAACGGCTTGGCGGTGCAGTAGAGGGCGGACAGGGTGTCGAGCGTGAACGGCTCGCCCAGGTGGGTGCTGCCGACGGCGGTGTCGAGCACACACTCGCCGTCCTGGATGACGACCAGCTGCGCTGCCGTGTGGAAGAACCCCTCGGCCGCCTCGTCGGTGATCCGCTCGACGAGCTCGACAAAGGGTTCGGTCACGATGTCGTCGGTGGTGGTGTCAGGCACCCTCCGACGGTACCGCCGCCCGTCCGGTCCCGCGCCCGCCTGTCCCGCGTCATGCCTGTCCCGCGTCATCCAGGCCGTTGACTGGGTCGGGGCTCCAGCCCATACTTTCGCCACGGCGGGGTGGGAGCCTCGTCGAGGCTGGAGGGAGCCACCATGTTGCAGCGCCGCACCGCGCTCGTGTTCGTCGTCGCGTCCATCGCGTTGATCGCCGCGGCGTGCACTCCGCCACCGGTCGACACCACCGCGCCCGTGTTGACGCTCCCCACCAACTGGTCCGTGCCCGCCACCGGACCATCGGGCGCAACCGTCACCTGGATCGCCACCGCGACCGACAACGTCGACCCCACCATCACCGTCACCTGCACCCCGGCATCAGGCACGCAGCTCCCGATCGGCCCCACAGCGGTGTCGTGTTCGGCCACCGACACAGCAGGCAACGTCGCCACCGGCGGCTTCACCGTCACCGTCGAACCCTACGATCCGGGCGACACGACCGCGCCGGTGCTGACGATCCCGACCGGTGTCACCCAGGAGGCCACGAGCCCCGCGGGCGCCAACGTGTCCTGGACCGCCACCGCGACCGACGACACCGACCCCACCGTCGAAGTC
>WPCI01054971.1_pt1 | contig 13684 bp, 9 predicted proteins | sample 5399871 | NCBI WGS metagenome assembly WPCI01 (sample SAMN12869469, study PRJNA574797) | sludge metagenome | isolation source: wastewater treatment of pH7 | place: China:Beijing | collected 2019-05-20
CTGTCTAATTATACGGAATATGCCGTTATTCTTTTTAAAAACAGAATTGACCTGCCGCCAATTAAATGTTTTTATCATAAATAATGTCAATAATATATTAATATTTGCGCCCCTTACTGTTATAATGTAAGATGAAAGTCATTTTATTAAACACGTAAAAAATCCTGTAAATATAAAGTATATCTGGAATATCTCTAGAAAATACATCTAAAAAAACATCTGGAAATCCATCTTAAAAAAACATCTGGAAAATACATCTGGAAAATACATCTTAAAAATGCATCTGAAAGCTTCAGGGAACTTTATGCCTTGGTAATGTATTCGTACCTGACATCTGCCCTTGTAATCTCTGGCAGGTCTCCCCACATGCCTATGTACTCCCCCTGGATCACAAGCGCGCCTTTTATTCCCGGAATCCCCCTGATAGCCCTGAATGATATCTCTACTGCCTCCTTTCCTGTCCCCACTTCGTTCCCGAGTGCTGTTGCAGCCGCATCTGCAAGAGAAACATCGTCAGAAAACACAGCAGCTGCATCTGCCATCCCGAAGCTGATTGAAGGTCCTACTGTGCCTGCAGAGGTGCAAACACCCGTTATAGAGTCACGCGGTTCGAATACAAGCCCCAGGTTCCTGATAGGGGACTGCCCCGAATAGATCCCGACCACAACAGGCCTGTCGTTTATAAGTGCGATATCTCCTCCGTTGTCGACTATAGCATATTTTGCTCCGGCTTTTACCATAGCTTCCACTGCCAGGGCAGAGATAGTGCCCGCAACTGCACTCATCGGCCCTATTCCTATCGTGTTTCCTGCTTTTATCATCCTCCTTACGACCTCAGGGGCATTTTCCGGGCATTCATAGGGTTCGAGTGTGATCTGAAAATAGGGGTCTGAAAGGATATAAGTCTCAAGAACCGCCCTGTGGGTGCGGATTGCTTCTTTTGCGGCTTCTATATATTTCCGGTCGCAGGCTGCGATAGTAACTATGGTTTCTTTGAGCTGGAAATGTTCTTTTATCGGGGTTCCGGCAGGTTCTTCGGGTTCTTTAACAGGTTTTCTTGCGGGCTCTGGCATGCTGGTCTACATGGAATTTATTGCTTAAAAAAGAAATGCTTTTCTGAAATGACTTAGTTTTTTGAAATGACTTAAAGTACTGGACCAGAATATTGAACTTAAATACAGAACCTCTTTTTAATGTTCTTAATAACGAATGCAGAAGGCACGGATGAAAAATTTGAAAAAAAGGTTTTGGCGGCTTTTTCAATCGTGCCGCCGGACTGATTTTTTTCTCATATGATTTTTGATTCACTTTGATCCCGGTTCAATTATTGTCTGGATCAAAATGTAAGTTAGAGCTGTAGCTTTTTCATCCTTTCCACAGCTTCTTTGATCCTTTCAACCGGCTTTGTGAGTGCAAACCTGATATAGCCTTCGCCGGCATCTCCAAAGCCCACTCCCGGAGTAGCTACAATTCCGGCTTCTTCGAGCAGGAGTTTTGCAAAACTGATCGAAGTGAAGCCTTTCGGGACCGGAGCCCAGATATAAAATGTGGCTTTAGGGGGCTTTACTTCAAGGCCCATGGCAGTTAGCCCCTCTATAAGAGCATTCCGCCTTTCTTCGTAGATTTTGTTTGTTTCATTAACGCAGTCCTGGGGGGATGAGAGGGCTGCGATGCCTGCGATCTGGATTGCATCAAAGACGCCTGAGTCCACATTGGATTTGACTTTCCCGAGCCCTTTTATCAGGTCTTTATTTCCTACCGCAAAACCTAGTCTCCAGCCTGTCATATTATAGGTTTTCGAGTGGGAATAGAGTTCCATGCCGATGTCCATAGCCCCTTCTGCTGCAAGGAAAGAAGGTGCTTCGTAGCCGTCGTAAGCCATCTGGCAGTACGCGTTGTCGTGGACGGCAATGATGTCATGCTTTTTGCAGAACTTTACTACTTTCTCAAAGAACGCCATATCAGCAGTTGCTGCAGTTGGGTTATTCGGGTAATTAAAGAAGAAGAGTCTGGATTTCTTCAGAACATCTTCAGGGATTGAGTCCAGGTCAGGCAGGAAACTATTTTCAGCCTTGAGGGGCAGAGGATACGGTTCTCCACCTGCAAAAAGAGTCCCGATCTTATATACGGGATACCCTGGCTCAGTATAGAGCACAACATCTCCGGGATTGACGAAAGCCAGCGGGATGTGAGCCACAGCTTCTTTTGACCCTATCAGGGAAAGGACTTCAGTTGCGGGGTCGATCTCAATTCCTTTATATTTCCTGCACCATTCAGCCGCAGCCTTCCTGAATTCGGGCATCCCGGCATAAGAAGGGTACTGGTGCGTCCCGGGGTCGCAGACAGCCTTCTGCATGGCTTCAACAATATGCGGGTGTGTCGGTAGGTCGGGATCTCCCACGCCAAGGTCTATTACGTCCACTCCCTTAGCAATTAATTCGTCTCTTGCTTCATCGATAGCTGCAAAAAGGTATGGGGGTAATGCGTTTATGCGGTCTGAATACATTGGAAAAGTCACCTGAATATGATTTACAGTGTATAATTCTGCATAATTACTGCAGTGGGGCTATTAAAAGGTATGGTTAAGGGATCCTTCTTTATCCTTGATAAGTTATTTTATAAAAGTTTTTATTGGCATTAAAAAGTAACTGAGGTAAAACCGGATAAACTGGACATATACTGCGTGGAAGGTAATACCTTTATTATGTAGAAACTGGACAAATACAGGAAGGTTTCCATATTTCTACTAACCGGGAAAACAATAGTTAAAATGTCTTCCCAGGATCGATATAAAACGAAAATTTTAACCTGCTATTCTGGTCTTGACAGATTTTCTAAAGAACCTTAATCTAAAGAGCCTTATTTATGATTCATAAAGTAAATACATAAAAATGCTAAATCTGGTTATGGGGCTAATATATGGATGAGGTAGAAATAAATGGGTTGCACATCGCATTCGAGAGGAAGGGAGAGGGGTCGCCCCTGATTCTTCTTCACGGGGCTCTTAGTGACAGCCGGATGTGGCGCAGGCAGCTTGATGAACTGTCCGACGAGTTCACAGTGGTGGCCTGGGATGCACCAGGATGTGGACGCTCGACAGATCCACCGGAAACTTTCCGTTTGCCTGACTTTGCAGACTGTCTTGCTGCATTTATCGAGGAAATCGGCCTGGTAAAGCCTCACATTCTCGGTCTGTCATTCGGTGCCGGACTCGCACTTGAATTTTACCGTCGTTACTCCAGCATCCCGAAGTCTCTCATACTGGCTTCGGCTTATGCCGGGTGGGCAGGGTCCCTTCCACCCGATGTAGTGGAAGAACGCTTACAACAGGGGCTTCAGCAATCCAGATTGCCACCACAGAAGGTTGTTGAAAAGTGGATTCCAACGCTTTTCACAAAATCAGTGCCTGTAGAGGTAATCAATGAGACCGCAACAATTATGTCAGAATTCCATCCCGCCGGAATGAGAGTGATACTACGCTCTTTCGCTGAGGCTGATCTTCGTGACATGCTTCCAACTATCAAAGTACCTACACTGCTGCTGTATGGTGAAGCCGATCAGCGTTCTCCTCTTTACGTTGCCGAGGATCTGCATGCCAGGATTCCAGCATCGAAGCTTGTGATCATACCCGGCGTCGGTCATGATTGCAGCCTTGAGGCACCGGAGATTTTCAATGCCGAGGTGCGCAGCTTTCTTCAAGCGAATAAGAAATAATCTGGTACATGTTGATTTGAAAAAAATGGGTATAATTGGGCACTGAGTTATCCATTGGCTGCCAATTCTTCAGAAAGTGAAGGAAATTTTTTCCTGTCTTTTCAGGGATAGAAGGCCTTTTTGTTATTTCTTTAAGAGCCGTGTATATGAATCTACGGCAATGTGGAGTAAAATGTGTAGGATTGCAAGAAGAAGGTTAAATCTTAAAAATAATTGATATTATTGATTTTTCCAGAAAAAATTAGAACATTGCAAAGTTTTATAAAGTATGAATGTAAATTTTTGTAGTGTGTCTAAAATTAAAACTGTCTTTCTAAGTTTTATCGCATCTGAAATATTTATTTTAGCTATAGAAGTAACTTTTGGCATACCGCTTAATGCTTTTTATTATATGGGTCTTAATTTTACAAGACCTGTTGATGTTTCTTTTCAACTTCTGTTCAACGGCGATGAACAGGTTGATCTCGCTGGAAGCTCATTGTTTATGAAAGGTCTGATCAGCATATTATTATGGTTCCTTACATCCCCTGCTCTTTTGATTGCAATTGTAGTTTACATTTTAGCACCTGAGGACGAAAGCATGATAGTCCCTGATCCTTATGCCCATATACGTTAGCATTCTCTATAATTTAGTAATAGGGCGTACATCGTGAATCTGAAACTGACTATCTAAAACTGATTATTTAAACTGATTATTTAAACTGATTATTTAAACTGACTATCTAAAACTGACTATCTAAAACTGATTATTTAATCTGACTATCTAAAACTGATTATTTAAACTCACTATCTGAAACTGACCATCAGAATCCTTACTATCAGAAACATCAGGCTCCGATAAAAAAAATGGAAAAAGAAGTAGTTGTAAATAATTTTGAGACTTCGATCTAATCTTTTTTATTCAGTCTGGTAGTCTCCTGCTTTTTCCAGTGTCAGGTTTTTAGCTTTTAAGAACCTCAACTGCCAGGTCAGCATTGATGATATAATCAAAACTGATAACCTCGTCCCATTTCTGCTGCATAAACATTGACTGGAAACAGACCCCGATAATTTTTCGTTTATTTGAACCTTCAAGGACCTTTTCTGCAATCTCCTTAGCTTTGTCAGGGCTGACGCCGATCTTGGGCATCGCAAGCCCGCCGAGCAGGACAACAGCATCAGCATGGGCGTCTATAGGTTCTCCAAGTTGCATCCCTTCAGGAGTCATGGATATTAACCTGGCTTTTTCAAAGTCCATATTGGGAATAAAAATAAGTTTTTTGTCCCTGGCAACAAAACCCATAAGTTCTGCGAAGGGGGTGCAGAAACCCGGTGTTCCGACAAATGTAATCTTTTCTACTCCGTTCAGGAGACTCTTGAAGCTGTTCAGGATGCCTCCTACTCCCTGTGAGGTATTTATTATCTGCATGAAACTCTTCTCCTTATTCATCTATTATAAAAAATTCTGCTTTTAACCGCTTTCTACAGTACCTACTTTCACAATAAGATTGGAAACATTCCCATAAATAGGTTGAGTTTAAAGCCGGAGTCATTTCAGGACTGCCAAAACTGGAAAAATATTGAAAACAGGGGAAAAGTGGAGAAAAATAATGTGGAGAAAAATAAGAGAAGAATGAGATGAGGTGAATGCCTTCTCAAACTTTCCTGATTCCGAAGGATTCAAGCAGGATTTCGGGGTAGAGCCCACCGCTCGAAATTGTCTTTTTATTCTTTAAGTCGTTTACTGTTACTCTTGCAGGAGCGAACATGCCTGCGTCGACTTTGAAGAAGTCAAAGTTCGCTGCCTTGAAGGTCTGGTAGAACGGCTTTCCGAAATCGTCTGAGGTTGTTGAGGGGACTTTTCTTACAAAGTCTTCGAGTTTAGCCAGTTCACCTTCGAAGCTGACAGTATAGTTGGTTTCGCCGCAATAAATGACACAGTCATTGGTTGAACCCATGCACTGGACATCGTTTCCAACTATGGGGGCGATAGGGGCAATTCCGTACCCGCTCTTTATGCAGTTGATGTCAAAGCCAATAGATTCAAATTTGTGGATACCGGTTTCAACGACACGGGCTGAAATCTGGACAGAACCTGCAATGGAAGCTGTAGGCGCAACAGCGATCATGACATTTTCCGGGTCTACACTGCAGTGTTTTGCAATGTATTCCACGACTTTTTCATCCGGGAGTTTGTCGGATTCCATGACAAGGACAGCAGCTTCGAAATCATCTTCATAACCGATCTCTTCATAGAGCTCTTTTGGCTTTAAGCCAAGCGCACGTGCGGGACCTGAACCCATACCGAAATAGTTGCCTACAGAGATTCTCCAGCCAGCATACTGGGAAGCCATACAGGCGATTACAGGGTTGTCGGTTGCTACCTGGATGGCAGGCCATTTGATGCCGTTGAGGTCAAAGGTGCTGTATTTAAGTTCAGCAAGGTCAGCAAGGCAGAGTCTTGCAAGGTACATCCCGGCTTCATATCCGCCTTCGGCTTTAATCCCACAGTCGATGATTGTGGCGCCATTTTCAAGCTTGATTACTTCCGTTTTCAGGTCTTCGCTCCAGTCGAGCATCTCTTCGATGACGTATGAGCCCATTTCGTTAACGCTTATCAAAATATCACCTTACATGTCAGTCCGAGAATTGTTTGTCCCGGTTCTCGAAATAGTTTATTGATACTGTTTACATACAGGAATTACTGTAAGCAGAGTATTGGTCAGATAGCTGGCTACCAATAGCTGATTTTCCCGGCTGGAAGTTTATCCTGCCAGACAAGTATCATATCGGATAACCGGGTACAATATTGAATAATTAAGTACAAATAACCAGGCAATTAATATCAGGCTCCGAACAACTTAGCCAGTTAGATTAAGTTGTTTCTTCCTGATTTGCTATCCGTATAAGGAAGAATCCAATATATAGATACTGTTATAATATTTTAGTTATTTGATATTAGTCTGCGAGAAATACCATCAGATTATAAATATTCTATCATTCCTTCGGACGGTGCCGTCAACGGCAAGCCCCACCTCGTCTCCTTTTTCAGCTTTTTGCAGGCTCATGCCGTTTTTTATCAGGGAGGTGACCCTCTGCTTCAGATATGTGGTGCTTCCTTCGATAAGAATTTCGTTTCCTATTTCAAGCCCTTCTTCAAGCAGCTTTATTGCTGCGGCATGCTGTCTGGGATAATAATTTTCTACAATTCCCGCAGCCCTGCGCTTTTTCTCTGAGGCATTCATACTTTTTTCAGGAGAAAAGCCTTCGAGGCCGGGAATTCCGAAGTAAAAACCAGTAGAAAAGCCTCTGTTATATACCGACGAAAGTTCGGAAAGCCATGAATCAACTTTTTCACGAGTGTATGTCCCTTCTTTACAGGCATCAATTGCTTCCCTGTAGCAGCGTGAGACCACTTCCAGATATCCCGGGTCTCTCAGCCTGCCTTCTACCTTGAAAGAATCTATCCTGGCTCCGAGAAGAGCCGGAATATGTTCTATCATACATAAATCTTTTGCACTGAGGAGGTATTTTCCCCTGCTTTCCATGACAAGATTGTTTTCCCCGTGAAGCTCCCATTCCCAGCGGCAGGGCTGAGTGCATTCCCCGCAGTTTCCGGATTTTCCGAGGACATAGGCGGATAAGTGGCACCTTCCTGAAACTGCCATGCACATCGCCCCGTGGACAAAAGTTTCGACCTCGACCTCGCTCCGTTGCCTGATTTCCCTGATCTCCTCTAGGGACAGTTCCCTTGAAAGCACTATGCGCTCTGCACCAAGGGCTCTGTAAAACTCTGCAGTTTCGTGGTTTGTAGTGTTTGCCTGCGTGGAGATGTGGATCCTGAGGCCGGATTTGCGTGCTTTCAGGATTACAGCCGGGTCCCAGGCAATAACTGCGTCTACCCCGGCTTTTGCGGCTGCGTTTATTACATTTCCTGCTTCTTCAAGCCTGTCTTCATTTACTGTTGAATTCACAGCCAGATAAGCTTTTAAATTCCGTGCTTTTACCTCAGATACGAACTCCTCAAGGTTTTCCAGATTAATCTCTTTTGCTTTTGCCCGAAGGCTGAGCCTGTCAGTTGAGAAATAAACCGCATCTGCATATTTATAACAGGCTTCAAGCCCTGCAAGGTTTCTGATGCCCATTATGAGTTCCGGGCCTGGACTGTTATGCATGGAAGAGGGAATGCCTTAACTCCAATTTAAAAATATCCTTATCGAATTTATCATTAGTACGGGCCAATCAGTCTAATAAATAATAGTAAGAAATGTAAACTTTTCATATTAAATTAAATGAGATCTCGGTTTACGGAAATCTTTATATAAGTGTACTGCATTTTTCAAAATGGGGATGAAGTAAGACTCATTTAAGAATAATTCTGTGTATAGACTAAAAAACTAAATTAAGACTGTTAAAGACTAAATCGAGACTGTTTATATCTTAAAGGGGGAATATAAAATGGAATATGAACTCGAAGAAGTTGAAAGAGATTATGTGGAATTCCTGAAGGAAATGGGAGAAGAATAAACAGAACACTACAATAAACAAAAAATACAGAGCATCAAATAATATGTGACATCACATATTATAACTCATTAAATCCTTTTTCCTTTTTAAATACCTTTTCTTCTTTTTTCGTTTTTGTATATAGTCTGTAATAGCTCGCGAAATTGGATACAATTTTTATTGGAAATAACTTCCAGTTATGCAATTTTAATCCGTTTCAGGCAGACGACGCATACAAAAAGGCAATTTATTCAAATACCTTTTATAATGCTTTAAATTAATTTTGTTACATTTTAAATACCTTTTATAATACTTTAAGTTTATTTTATAACATTTCAATCAATTTAATAATATTTCAAATACATTTTTTAATACTTTTAATATGGAATATCAGCTCCTTTAGACTACTCATAAGTTAAATACTGCAAAAAGTCTGCCTTAAATCATCTTAAATTTGATTCTTTCCTGTTATTCCGGCCGGATTGTATTTCAAAATTATTATATATCTTAATTTTAATTATGTGCCGAAATGAAAGCCTGAAACCGTTGTCTGGTCTTTTAATTGGCTTCATTTCTTCCTGAAATTAGCTTCTGGAACTATCAAAAACGTATGAAGGGCAGATCTAAATGAAAAACAAAATAATTGCGTTTGACTTTTTAAGAGCGTTAGCAATAATTATGATTATTCCGGCTCACCTGAGTAATTATTTGTTTTCCAGCTATGGAAAACTGATGCTTTATGCTTTTGACCCTTATTTTGCGAATATGGGCCTGGGGCTTTTCATATTCATGAGTGGCTACCTGTTATACTACAACAACCATTCGATAAGGTCGCTAGAAGATGTATTTGATTTTTATAAAAAAAGGCTTTTGAGAATTTTTCCTCTTTACTGGGCTGCACTTGCGGTATTTGTAATGGTATTTTTCGTATTTGCTTCCAGGTTAGATTCGGGATTTGTATTTCCTGATTCAGAGAATGTGTTCAGCCCATACAATGTACTCGTACACTTTCTGGGGCTTCAGATTTTACTCGCTCCGGCTTATGCTGCACCAATGTTAACTCTCTATTTTGTAGGCCTGATTGTTATTTTCTATGCCATTTATCCTTTTATTATTATGTATTCGAAGAGTACAGAACAGATCCTGATCTCTTCGTTTGTTGTATACTTCTGTTCCTTTTTGATCTCTAAAACTTTCAATATTATTGATCACCGTTTTTTCATGTTTTTCCTTGTCTTTATGTTTGGGGTACTCACATGCAGGGAAAGGCTGTCTGAAAAAGCCTTAAAGTTACCTGGAAAGATACCTTTTGTCCGGCTTCTGCTGGCAATTCTTCCTGTAATCTTTGTGCTGGTGATTGTTCTGGGGCTGAGAAGTTCCATGTTTCTGGACCCCAGGATTTCCGTTACCATTGACACCGGCAGCGCGATAATAGGGTCCTCCACAGTAGGGTCCATAATGAGCAGTATAGCGGGCTTGATGGGTATCAACCTGTCTCTACTGGAATTTATCATAAATCTGGCACTTCTCAATATTTTTATTCTAATCTTCTGTATTTCAGAATATTCACTTGCTACCAGGTATGTAAATGATAAATTGTCAGGCACTTTGAGTTCGTTCTTTACGAATATTGCCACGTCTTCTTACTGTGTTTATCTATTCCACAGGCCGTTTTTTACTCTGTGGAACTCTGGAACTAATTTCATAAGCTCTCCAATTTTACGTGACGCTTTAATGCTGTTTGTGGCTATTCCCCTGTTGTTTTTCATCTCATATAATATCCAGAAAATAGAATTAAACATGAAAACTAATTTCTCTGCAAGGAAATATTCAGGGAAGAGATCGTATCATAAGGACTTGCTATGAATTCAAGCAAATAAAACGATAGAGGAAATAGAGTCAGTGAAATGAGGAAATAGAGTCAGTGAAATGAGGAAATAGAGTCAGTGAAATAAATAAGAAAATAGCGTAAACAGGTGTATGAAAAGGATAGAAAGAATCAATTTTAAAATATTATAATATTTGTTATAGATGTATCATACTAAAATCTATAAAAATGCTATAATACAAACTATAAAAATATTATAATGTTAACTATAATTATCTCATATTAAGAATTAAAACTAATAATATCAGTGAAATGATATATTTTTCCCAGAATACTGTAATAAGTTTTTTAACTGAATTTTTCAGAAAGCTTCTGAAAATCTGATTTTGAATATGCCAGTTACCTGGTTTATTTTTAATGGCGGCCATACCAGTATAACCGAATTTGTGAGACAATTTTGATTTGGTCTTTTAAATAAAATCACCTTTTTACTTCATTAGAAAATTTTAAATATTATAAAAATAATTAAGAAATTACAGGTTATATATAACTGAAAAAACAGAAAAACGGAAAAACGGAAAAACAGAAAAACAGAAAAACAGAAAAACGGATTTTCAGATCTGAAAATATCCGGGTATTAAGAGAGGACCTGACTCTTGATATCCATTTTTTTCTCTTACCCTGAATTCAGGTTTCATTCAACTTTATTTCAAGAAAATTATTACAGTTACTGGAAAATGGGAATCTTTCAGGATTATTTTTCACATTTCCATATTATGCTAAAAATAATTTTCTTGATAATTATCTTAAATTGAAGACTGCAAAAAGCCGTTTCTAAAACCAGCAGTAAATCCATCAGCTTCGAATTAATAAATCAACGTATCCAAGTGGAATAACAGATCTGAACTGGAATTACCTCAATATTCCTGCAACCTTCATTTTTGCAGTTTTTGCCCGGACATCTGAGGGAGTTTGGGAAGAATAGAAAATCATGAATCATTCTTATGCTTTTTCAGGAAGTGTAACCTGTTTAAATTTGATGAATAAGGCAGGTTCCTTTTTAGCAGGAATAGTTATTTTCTAACAGGAAAGGTTATTCTTTAAAATGAGATAAAAATAAAGTTACGCTGAGGGAGAGATTCTAACTGGTGGTTAGTTAGAGAAATCCCTCTCAGGCGACATCTTTCTGGCTGGAGTATCGAAAACCTTTTAGCCTTTTTGAGAAGGTCGGCTTTGAACTTTTGTAAAAAAAGTTTATCCTTCTCAAAAGACCAAGGACCTGTTACCAGCAGGTCGATTTACAGCCAATATATACTGAAACCTGCAAACATAAAAAGGTTTTTATATATTGTAAAATCAAAGGAAAGTTAGACGGAAACTTTACCAGAGTTCCCGTACTACGAAAAAAAGGCTTTGAACAATGAGAAACATTTACACCGATAGCGAACGCTGTTTTTCAGCAAATAGTATAGCAGTTGAAAACATAATTAATTTTTGGTCAGCAAAACGACCTCTGAAATGTCCCCCGTTGTGTGATTCTTCCCCCATAGAACTTTATCTAAAAGATTATAAAGTATTGACGTTAAATACTGTTCTCGAAGTGAGGGGTCATTTATCCTCTGCACCCATAACCCCCTCGGAGGTGCAGGCATGAGCCGCAAGACCGACAAAGAACCCCTTCAGGTCAAGCGGCTCATTTCCATTTCTATTTTCCAGGCAGGGATAATATGACGGCTGCAACAACTACTGAGAATCAGAATTCTTTAGATTATAAGAATTCTTTAGATTATAAGAATCTCAGGGCTCGGCTCTGGGAATTCGAAGACATAATGGGAAAGCAGCAAGAACCAGAAGCCGAAGAAGGCGAGTAACATGACAGAAGAAAATGAAAAAGGGCTCACCTTCAGAGACAAGATCCTTGTTGAATATCACAAAATTCCTTTTGACCCGGAGCTGGAAAACAAGGACCTCAATGAAGAATTAGCAGATATTCTGGTCCAAAATGGCCTTTTACGGCAAATTCTGAAAACAGACCAGGATAAATGGAAAATTGAAGACATAAAAGAAGCAGCTGATATCCTCAGTCAATACGGCTTTGCATACTGGGAATTCTGCAAGGTCCTTGACGCTTATGCTCAGGAAAGCTGGAAAGCCCTTGGAGAAATCACTCAAAAAGAAATAGGCGAGAAATATTTCCAGAACCTGAGCCTTTCAGGTGATGGTTTCCTTCTCAATTATGACACCCATCCTTACAGGATCACAAAAGATGGAATTGAAAAGTATTTCAGACACGAAACGAGAGAAGGAGAAGTTATTGAAGATTGGTTTTCCATCAGCATTACCCCCATAATCCTTAACTTTATAGGGGAATGCCTGGACGATGAATCCTACATGTACCAGATAAAATACAAAACGGTAACAGGCCAGGAAAACATAAAATGGGTTACCCCTGAATACCTGCAAACCTCAAGCATGAAGGACCTTGTAAACCTTGGACTTCATTTTCTAGATACAGATCAGAAAGACCTGAAGCAATACTTCAAGCAGGTTCTAACCCATTCAAGCGAGATCCCAAAGGCAATTACTGCCTATAAAAACGGCTGGAAAAAAGACAACACTGTTTTTATAACCGGTTCCTATGCCCATACCGGAAATGGGAAAAAGGAAATTTTAGCCCTGACAGAAGAGCTTACCACAGCCTACGAAGTTAAGGGAAATAAGAAGCAGTGGATAGAAACTATGACACCATTGCTGGAACATGACCTTATCCGGCTAAAATGCTATGCAACAGTAACAGCCATGCTGTTAAGGTTTATTGGCGTGAGGTCCTTTGTAGTCCATAACTACTATGAAAGCTCAGGACTGAAGTCCATATCAATGCAGCTTGCAAGTTCCCTGGTAGGTAATCCCATGGAACTCCTCAAGGATGCAGACAGCACCAAAGTAGGCATAGAAAGAACACTTGAATATAACACGGATACCCCGGTATACTTTGATGAAACCAGCAATAACCCCAGGTTCAAAGAAACCATATACATGATAGGAAATGAACAGGGGAAAGGCAGAGGAACCAAAGAAGGAGGAATGGAGAAAGTTGCTCACTGGAAAACAGTTGTACAGACTACAGGAGAGCATCCAATCTCTAAGGGAAACAGTATGAACACTGGCCAGCAAATCCGGGTCCTGGAAATTTACGAAGGAATCCCCCGCTTAGATTCAGATTATGTGGAAAAGGTAAAGGACACGCTGGACAACAATTACGGCTTATTCCAGGATGAAATAATTCAGTCAATTTTCAAATGGAAAGACAAATTAAAACTTGTTTACAAAAACATGAAGATGTTTTTTGAAAAAGCAGATACGGTATTCGCTGACAGATCAAAAACTTATTTTGTGGCTCTGTCAGTGGGAGGCTTCATTCTGGAAGATATATTCAAGAATAACGGTATCCCGGATAAAAACTGCATGGAGATCTGTAAAAAATACTACCAGAGAGTGATAATTGAAGACCGGACAATCCCATACCATTTAAGGGCTCTTGATACCGTTTACTCCTGGCATATGAGAAACAAGAAATCCTTTGAGTATAGCAAGGAGCTGGACCCAGAAGAGAACTTCACATATACAAAAGGACCTATTGAGCTCTTTGGCTGGATC
>WPCI01486011.1_pt1 | contig 13676 bp, 10 predicted proteins | sample 5399871 | NCBI WGS metagenome assembly WPCI01 (sample SAMN12869469, study PRJNA574797) | sludge metagenome | isolation source: wastewater treatment of pH7 | place: China:Beijing | collected 2019-05-20
TTGATCTTGTCGGCATGGCCGGCTGCACCAAAGGCTTCGTAGCGGGCGATAGCAATGTCACGCATGGACTTGACGGTTTCGGCCAGGTATTTGCGCGGGTCGAATTCGCTCGGGTTCTGCGCCATGAAGCGGCGTACCGCACCAGTAGCAGCCAGGCGCAGGTCAGTGTCGATGTTGACCTTACGTACGCCGTGCTTGATGCCCTCAACGATTTCCTCGACCGGCACACCATAGGTTTCCGGAATTTCGCCGCCAAACTCGTTGATGACGGCCAGCCAGTCCTGTGGCACCGAGCTGGAGCCGTGCATCACCAGGTGAGTGTTGGGAATGCGGGCATGGATTTGCTTGATACGCTCAATCGCCAGAATATCGCCGGTGGGCGGCTTGGTGAACTTGTACGCGCCATGGCTGGTACCAATGGCAATCGCCAGTGCGTCCACTTTGGTTTTGGCCACAAAGTCGGCAGCTTCTTCCGGATCGGTCAGCATCTGCTCCATGGACAGAGTGCCTTCGGCACCGACACCGTCTTCTTCACCGGCCTGACCAGTTTCCAGGCTGCCCAGCACGCCCAGCTCGCCTTCGACGGACACGCCACAGGCGTGGGCCATCTCGACGGTACGACGGGTGACGTCGACGTTGTACTCGTAGCTGGCCGGGGTCTTGCCGTCGGCCATCAGCGAGCCGTCCATCATCACCGAGCTGAAGCCCAGCTGGATGGAGCGCTGGCACACAGAAGGACTGGTGCCGTGATCCTGGTGCATACAGACCGGAATATGCGGGAATTCTTCGATGGCGGCCAGAATCAGGTGGCGCAGGAAAGGGGCACCGGCATATTTGCGGGCACCGGCAGACGCCTGGACGATGACCGGGGAATTGGTCTTGTCGGCGGCTTCCATGATGGCGCGCATTTGTTCAAGGTTGTTGACGTTGAAGGCTGGCAGGCCGTAGCCGTATTCGGCGGCGTGGTCCAGCAGTTGGCGCATGCTAATCAGGGCCATGATATTACTCCTGTAGTCGTTGAATCTTTTTCTTACGGGTGCTTTGAGCCAACCGTAGTGGACAAGGGCAGTAACTGCGCAAAGACGCCGCAAGTACGTCCATGTAGGCTCTGCGCCGCCATCCATGGCGGCACAAGCTTTGCTCCGTTACCGCCCTTGCCCTCTTAAATTTCGTGCAAGCCGCACCCTTTTTTGGGGGGAGTGGGTGTGGCTGCTTGTTTTGTGTTTTACCTGCCACCTTTTATATTGCGGCGGGTCGCTTTTGCTTTTTCTCTCTTCCCACACGGCATGATGCTATTGGGCTGTGGTGGGTGCGTTGTGCAAAGCCTTGGCGACATGGATGTCGCCATGGAGCCTACAGGGATGTATTCACGGCGACTTTGCAACAATGCACCCACCACATCCCTGGCACAATGCCAAAAAAATCACCCTCTTTGTTCCAGCATCTCTACAGCCGGCAGGACCTTGCCTTCGACAAACTCGAGGAAGGCACCACCGCCGGTGGAAATGTAGGAAATCTTGTCGGCCACGCCAAACTTGTCGATGGCAGCCAAAGTGTCGCCACCACCGGCAATGGAGAAGGCATCGCTGGCGGCAATGGCTTCGGCCAGCACCTTGGTGCCATCGGCAAACTGGTCGAACTCGAACACGCCAACCGGGCCGTTCCACAGCACGGTTTTGGCGGTTTTCAACAGTTCGGCGAAGTTCGCAGCAGTTTGCGGGCCGATATCCAGAATCATGTCATCTTCGGCGACATCGGCAACCGCCTTGACGGTGGCCTCGGCATCAGCGGCAAAGGCCTTGGCCACTACCACGTCAACCGGCAGCGGTACGCTGACCTTGGCGGCAATCGCCTTGGCGGTATCGACCAGCTCGGGCTCGTACAGCGACTTGCCTACTGGCAGACCGGCGGCAGCAAGGAAAGTGTTGGCAATACCACCACCAACAATCAACTGATCGCAAATTTCGGACAGGCTATTCAGCACATCCAGCTTGGTGGAGACCTTGGAGCCGGCAACGATGGCGGCCATCGGCTTGGCCGGTTTATCCAGCGCCTTGCCCAGGGCTTCCAGCTCGGCGGCCAGCAGCGGGCCGGCACAGGCCACCTTGGCGTGCTTGCCGGCACCATGGGTGGAGGCCTGGGCGCGGTGAGCGGTGCCGAAGGCATCCATTACGTAAACATCGCACAGCGCGGCGTATTTTTGTGACAGCTCATCGGTGTTCTTTTTCTCGCCACTGTTGAAGCGTACGTTTTCCAGCAGAACCACTTCGCCCGGCTTTACCTCGACACCGTCGAGGTAATCACGTACCAGCGGCACTTCGAGGCCCAGTGCTTCGCTCAGATAGGCGGCAACAGGTGCCAGGCTGTTTTCTTCACTGAACACGCCCTCTTCCGGACGACCCAGGTGTGAGCACACCAGTACTGCAGCGCCTTTTTCCAGCGCCAGCCGGATGGTCGGCAAGGATGCGACGATACGTGCATCACTGGTGACTTTGCCGTCTTTTACCGGCACGTTCAGGTCTTCACGGATCAGTACGCGCTTGCCGGACAGGTCAAGATCGGTCATTTTCAAAACGGTCATGCATCAATCCTTGGTTAGGGCTGTAGAAGTCTGTAAAAAATGGCTGGCAACATCCAGCATGCGGTTGGCAAAGCCCCATTCGTTGTCAAACCAGGCAACCAGGTTAAGCAGTCTCGGGCCACACAGGCGGGTCTGGCTACCATCGATGATCGCCGAATGCGGATCGTGGTTGAAATCACAACTGGCATGGGGAAATTCTGTGTAGTTTAGCAAACCTTTAAGTGGTCCGTGCTGCGCTGCATCGCGGAATAATGCATTGATGGCTTCCACGCTGGTATCACGGGCACATTGCACCGTGATATCCAGACAGGACACGTTTACCGTCGGCACCCGCATGGCCTTGGCCTGGACCTTGCCGGTCAGCTCCGGCAACAACCGCTCGATGCCGCGTGCCAGCCCGGTGGAAACAGGAATCACCGATTGAAATGCCGAACGGGTGCGACGCAGGTCCTCATGGTGGTATGCATCAATTACCGGCTGGTCATTCATCGCGGAGTGAATGGTGGTGATCAGCACCTGCTCGATGCCCACGGTTTCATGCAACAGCTTGAGAACCGGCACACCGCAGTTGGTGGTGCAGGAGGCGTTGGAGACGATGTGTTCACGGCCACTGAGCTGCTGATGGTTGACGCCATAGACAACGGTCGTGTCGGCATCTGCGGCACTGTCCATCGGCTGGGAAAACAGGATGCGGGGCACCCCCGCCGCCAGAAAGCGCCCTGCCTGTTCACGACGGGTATAGACTCCCGAGCACTCGATCAGCAAATCGATATCCAGCCCTGCCCAGTCCACCTGCTCCGGCTCCTGGTGGCGCAGCACCTTGACGCAGTCGCCATTCAGATGCAGGCAATCACCATCAACCCGTATATCACCGGGGAAGCGGCCATGGGTGGAGTCAAAACGGGTCAGGTACTCGATGCTGGCCTGATCGGCAATATCGTTGAGGGCCACAATGCTGAAATTGGTGTCGTAGCCGCGCTCGTATAGCGCACGCAGCACGCAGCGCCCGATGCGCCCATAGCCGTTCAATGCAACGCGATATTTTGACAATGTTTTTTCCTTGACCTGCGCCGGATGCGACCGGCAAATGCCGGGCAGTACCTTGTTTTCAATCAAGAGATGTTACGTCATTTCAGCATGAATTTCCTGCCTTTTGACCGGGCCAAACAACGCATTCGCCCCGCCTGCCACAGAAGCATGCCGGCGCATCCGGCCAGCCTGTGCCATACTGTCACGCCACGATTCATGACTTGCCTACGGAGAAACAGCATGCCCGCCAAACTGGACGAAACCGTACTGGACGCACTCAAGATCGCTTTCAGTTACATGCCCAATGCCATTGAAGTTACCCGCTATGAATATGGCGACCGCCACCTGCTGGTGCTGGAACATATCAACGCAGTCAAGGAAGTTCTGCTTGAGCACGGCATTGATCCGGATGAAGTATATGGCGAAGTGCATCCGGATGACTCGCCAAATTCGATGTACTGAGCAAATCTGCCTCACAGATTAACCGTGTTTTTCGGCTCGCCAAGGGATAGCCTGGATGGCCTCATCCACATAAAACCTGGCGCTGGCTCAAAAACAGAAGCCCCCCGACAACCTATGCAAACTTCAATGTTTTCATTGGTTCATCTCAGCTTCCCTGTAGGGCTGACAAATTCGTAGTCTGTATAGATAATTACCTTTCAACACTTCATTGCTCAGGTAACAACACTAGGCTTCCATGGATTATCAACAGCTATTTTCCTTGCGTCAGCATCACCCAGCCTGGCGTTTGCTGCGTGCCGACCACGCTCCGCTGATCCTGTGCTTTCTGCACCAGACCTTTGTCGCCCCCAACCAGCGCAGTCTGGAGCAGGCAGAACTGGCCTCCCAACTGGACGACTTGCTCTACAGCCTGCATCAGGCGCACAACGAAATCCTGTTTCCACGCGAAGCAACTGCTTATCTGGATGACTGGGCCGACAACAGCAATGGCTGGTTACGCAAGTTTTACCCACAAGGCAGTGACGAGGCGCATTACGAACTGACGGCCGCAACAGAAAAGGCGGTTGAGTGGCTCGCCAGTCTGGGCAAAAGGCAGTTTGTGGGTACTGAATCACGCCTATTAACCATTTTCGACCTGTTGCGCCAGATGGTTGAAGGCAGCGAAACCGACCCGCAAACCCGTATTGCCGAACTGCAAAAACGCAAAGCTGCGCTGGATGTGGAAATCCGGCGGATCAAGGATGGCCAGCTAGAGTTGATGGATGACACCAGAATCCGTGAGCGTTTTCTTGAGGTCAACAAAAACGCCGATAGCCTGTTGTCTGACTTTCGTGAAATTGAGCAGAACTTTCGCGATCTGGATCGTGAAGTCCGCGAGCGTATCGCCACCTGGGACGGCAGCAAAGGTGCCTTGCTGGAAAGCTTTTTTGGTGAACATGATGCCATTGCCGATTCCGACCAAGGACGCAGTTTCCGCGCTTTCTGGGAGTTTTTGATGTCGCCCTCGCGCCAGGAAGAACTGTCCGGCCTGCTGCAAAAAGTTTTTGAAAATCAGGCAGTGCAAAGCCTGGAGCCGGATCAGCGTCTGAAGTACATTCACTACGAATGGCTTAAAGCGGGCGAAGTAGCCCAGCGTACAGTGGCGCGTCTGTCCGAGCAGTTGCGCCGTTATCTGGACGATCAGGCCTGGCTGGAGAACAAGCGTATCATGCACCTGCTACGCGATATTGAAGGCAAGGCATTGAGCCTGCGGCAACAGCCGCCAGACAAAGACCTTGTCAGTCTGGATGATGTACGGGTCGAACTAAGCCTGCCGCTGGATCGCCCGCTTTACAGTCCACCGCTCAAGCCACGCATCGCTACCCAGGTACTGCTGGAGGGCAGTAGCGATGGCGATACTGATGCCCTGTTCAACCAGATTCACGTTGATAAAGCACGTTTGCTAGCAAATTTACGCTTGGTACTGCGTCAACAGACGCAAATCAGCCTTGGTGATTTACTCAAGCAACACCCGCTGCAACAAGGGCTGGCCGAGCTGGTCACCTGGCTGGAACTTGCCACGGCAGACAACCGCAGCGTCATTGACGAGCAGCAAACCCAGCTTATTCAATGGGTTGACGAACAAGGCCGCACACGCCGTGCCAGTGTGCCCCTGATAATTTTTAGCCGGTAACTCAATCATGTCCGCTTCTTTTACTCCTGTTCTTTCACCCCTGCTCATCAGTCTATTCAAAGGTGTGCTGTACCGCGAAGACGATGCTCCAGCCTGGCAAATCTTGATAGAGCAACAGACCGGCATACGCGACTATATTCAGTTATTGGGGCTGGACTTGATGCTGGACGAAGCTGAAGGCTATGCCTATCTGTGCCAGTCACAACAGGATGACGATGCCCGGACCGGCACACTGCCCAGACTAATTCCACGACGCCAGCTCAGCTATCCGGTCAGCCTACTTCTGGCCTTGCTGCGCAAAAGACTGGCCGAATTTGATGCCAGCAGCGGAGATGCCAGACTTATTCTGTCTCGTGAGCAGCTGATCGAAATGTTGCGTCTGTTTCTGCCAGAAGGCAGCAACGAAGTACGCCTGATTGACCGCATCGACAACCATATCAACAAGGTGGTGGAACTGGGTTTCCTGCGTAAATTACGCGGCCAGCAAGATGCACTGTACGAAGTGCAGCGCATTCTCAAGGCTTTTGTCGATGCCCAGTGGCTAAATGAATTTGACCAGCGTTTGGCCGAATATGCCGTCCAGTTCAGTGCAGAGGAAGCTAAATAATGAATGATGACAGCCTGGTGCCCATGCTTGATTTTGCCTCTAGCGACGAGCACGCCGGCTTTCGCCTGCATGCCATTGAGTTGTATAACTGGGGGACGTTCCATCAACGGGTTTGGTGCTTTCCCACAGCCGGCAACAATGCCCTGCTGACCGGTGATATAGGCTCGGGCAAATCCACTCTGGTGGATGCCATTACTACCTTGCTGGTTCCGGCGCAGAAAATCGCCTACAACAAGGCCGCAGGTGCCGAAGCCAAAGAACGTACCCTGCGTTCCTATGTACTGGGTTACTACAAGTCCGAGCGCAGTGATACCGGTACCAGCGCCAAGCCTGTGCCTCTGCGCGATCACAACAACTATTCGGTGATTCTTGGTCACTTCTATAACGAGGGGTACGATCAGCATGTTACCCTGGCGCAGGTGTTCTATATCACGGAAAGCCGTGGCCAGCCGGAACGCTTTTATGTGGTTGCTGATCAGCAACTCAGCATTACCGAGCACTTTGCCAACTTTGGCAACGACCTCAACGCCTTGCGTAAGCGGCTGCGCGACATGCCGGGGCTGATACTGGAAACCAGCTTTACCGCCTACAGTGCCGCTTTCCGCCGCCGTTTTGGCATAGACAACGACCAGGCGCTGGAGCTGTTCAGCCAAACGGTTTCCATGAAATCCGTGGGCAACCTGACCGATTTTGTGCGCGAGCACATGCTGGAGGAATTTCCGGTGGATGAGCGCATTCAGGCGCTGATCCAGCATTTTGATGACCTTAACCGCGCCCACGAGGCTGTACTCAAGGCCAAACAGCAAATTGCCCTGCTGCAACCTCTGGTGCAAGACTGTCAACGCCATGCACAAGCCACTACCGAGCGTGATACCCAGGTGGCCTGCCGCGAGGCGCTGGCGCCGTGGTTTGCCGGGCTCAAGGCGGATCTGCTGGACAAGCGTCTGGCCAATCTGGCACAAGAGCTGGCTCGCCTGCAAGAACAGCAGCGCAGCCTGCAAGACCAGCAACAGCAAGGCCAGTCCCGCCGCGACGAGCTAACCCGTGCCATCGCGCAAAACGGTGGTGACCGACTGGCAGCCATCAAGGAAGAAATAGAACGTCTGCAACGGGAACAAACCAGCCGACAGGATACCGCTAGCCAGTACGACAAGCTGGCACAGCAGCTGGGCTTGCCATTGGCGCTGAGTTCAGAGCCTTTTTTGGCCAACCGTCAGTCCCTGCCTGAGCTACAGGAAGACAGCAAAAACCAGCGTGATGCAACCCAGAACCAGCACACAGAAAATGTCGTCGAGCTTAGTGGCTTGCGCCAGCAGCATGAGCAACTGGATACGGAGCTAGCCTCCCTGCGTCAGCGCCGTTCCAACCTGCCGGCACGAATGCTGGAAATCCGTACCCGACTCTGTGCGGCACTGGAGCTGCAAGACAGCCAGCTGCCCTTTGTGGGCGAGCTGTTGCAGATTCGTGATGATGCGCGGGACTGGGAGGGCGTGGCTGAACGCTTGCTGCATAATTTTGGCCTGTCCCTGCTGGTACCGGACAACCTCTACGCCAGGGTGGCTGAATGGGTAGAACAAACCCATTTGGGCGGGCGGCTGGTGTATTTCAGGGTACGCGAACGGCATACGGTCGCAGACCTCGACACCCACCCGGATTCTCTGGTGCGTAAACTGCAAATCAAACCCGATACCCAGTTCTACGACTGGCTGGAGATCGAGCTTGCCCGCCGCTTTGACTACGCCTGCTGCAACTCGCTGGAACAGTTTCGCCGCGAAGAAAAAGCAGTTACCGCCAACGGGCAGATCAAGGCCGGCCATGATCGTCACGAAAAAGACGACCGCCACCGGCTCGATGACCGCACCCGTTACATTCTGGGCTGGAGCAACGAACAAAAAATCCGGGCACTGGAAAAGCAGGTGGACGACTTGCAACTGCGCATACAAGAGCTTGGCGGGCAGCTGGCCGAATTGCAGCAACGCCAGAGAGAACTGGAAAACCGGATTAGTTTACTGGACAAACTGTCAATGTTTGACAGCTTTCAAAAGCTTGACTGGAAACCCTTGCAGGTACGAATCCACAATTTGACAGAAGAGCGCCAGCAACTGGAAGCCGAGTCCGACACCCTGCGCACCCTGCAAGAGCAACTGCGCCAGCTTGAAGCCGAACTGCTAACCCTGCGTGATGCTCTGGATGAGAAAAACCGCGATCTGGCACGTTGCGAACAGAAGCAAGAAGACGCACAACAAGCCGCCCAGGCGGCCCGAACGCTCTATCAGTCTGCCACGCAGGAACAGCAAACATGCTTTGTCGAGCTTCCTGCTTTACGTGAACAGGCGCTAGGCGAGCATAGCCTTACGGTGGAGTCATGTGTTAACAGGGAGCAAGAACTGCGTGCCTGGCTGCAAAGCAAAATAGACAACAGCAGCAAGCGGCTGGAGCGGCTAAGCCAGTCCATTGTTCAGGCCATGAGTGACTACCGCAATACCTATCCCATGGACACTCAGGAAGTCGATGCCAGCGTGGCCGCCGCAGAAGATTACCGCGCCATGCTTGCCAGTCTGGAAGAAGACGGCCTGCCGCAGTTTGAGCAGCGTTTCAAATCCATGCTGAATGAAAACATCATCAACGAAATTGCTACCTTTCAAACCCATCTACGCCGCGAAGAACAGGATATTCGCAAGCGAATTGATGAAATCAACAATTCCCTGCAAGAAATCGACTACAACCCGGGGCGATTGATTCAACTGGAAGCGCAATCCAGCGGCGATGGGGAAATCGCCAGTTTCCGCAACGACCTCAAAGCCTGTACCGAGGGCAGTCTGTCCGGCAGTCAGGATGAACAGTACGCAGAAAGCAAGTTCTTGCAGGTGCGCCAAATTATTGAACGCTTCCGTGGCCGTGACGGCAGTTCCGAACTTGATCGCCGCTGGACGCGCAAGGTGTGCGATGTGCGTAACTGGTTTGTCTTTTCTGCCTCGGAGCGTTGGCGCGAGGACAACAGCGAATATGAGCACTACAGCGATTCCGGCGGCAAATCCGGCGGACAGAAAGAAAAGCTGGCCTACACGGTACTGGCCGCCAGTCTGGCCTACCGCTTTGGCCTGGAATGGGGCGCTACCCGTTCCCGATCTTTCCGCTTTGTCGTGATTGATGAAGCCTTTGGCCGGGGTTCAGATGAATCGGCACGCTATGGCCTGGAACTGTTCCGCAAGCTGAATTTGCAACTGCTGATCGTTACGCCTTTGCAGAAAATCCACATTATCGAACCCTATGTAGCCAGTGTTGGTTTTGTACACAACGAACAGGGACGCGAATCCATGCTGCGCTGCCTGAGCATAGAGGAATACCGGGCACAGAAAGCCGAACGAGCCGACAGCCATGAGCCAGCCTGACTGGACCAGCCCTGCCGATTTGCGTAGCCAGTTGCAAAAACTCTGGGACAGGGGCGAGCTGCTGCGCTCCCGTCTGCCGCAGGCAGAACCCATGTTTCCTCTGCAACTGCGCCTGAAAAAACCAAACTCGAATGACCTTGGCACCCAATTCGAACAGGTACGCCGCTGGATTGCCCAACTGCAACTGCTGGATTCGCGCTACCGGCTGGAATACCGGGAAATCAATCATCGGCAACTGGGGCGCAACCAGATCCCGGATAGCGTCTGGATCGATCAGCCCGAAGATGCACTGCAACTACTAGGGCAACAACGGGCGGCACGCCAGTTTGAACAATTGGTTAGCGCCAGCTTGGCTCTGTTCCCTGCTCTGCATTCATGGCTGCAAAAATATCCGTTGCGGGCGCTGGAGCAAGCAGCGCACTGGCAACAAATCCTGGCGGTTTTGCAGTGGTTTTGTGCCCATCCGCACAGCCAGCTTTACCTGCGCCAACTTGATATCCCCGGTGTGGATACCAAGTTTATTGAGCTGCGCCGTGGCCTGCTCAGCGAGCTGCTCGATTTGGTGCTGCCAGCCGCTCATATTGATGAGCAATGGCGCGGTGTCAAAGGTTTCTGTCGGCGCTATGGCCTGCTGGACAAGCCCCTGCGCATCCGCATGCGCATACTGGATAACCGCCTGGCCATAGCTGGCCTTACTGACCTGGAAGTTCCGGTAGAGCAACTGGCTGGTTTGCAGTTGCCGCTGGAGCGGGTGTTTGTCACCGAAAACGAAGTCAACGCCCTGGCATTTCCCGAGCTGCCCGACTCGGTGCTGCTGTTTGGTCAGGGCTATGCGCTGGACTTGTTGGGTCACATCCCTTGGCTACAAAAACAACCTCTATACTACTGGGGCGATATCGACACCCATGGTTTTGCCATCCTCAATCGCTTGCGTACCTATCTGCCCCACGCCAAATCCATGTTGATGGATCACAGCACCCTGCTGCACCATCAGACACTCTGGGGGCAGGAACCTGCTGACACTGCCTGTACCGGCGAGCTTCCCCTGCTAACCAGCACAGAACAAAGCCTTTATCAGGCACTGCGTGAAAACAGGCTATGCAACGCCGACGGCCAACCGGTTAAAAACCTGCGCTTTGAGCAGGAACTGGTTAGCTTCAACTGGCTACAACAGTACTTGCGCCAGTTGTAAAACAAACAGATAACAGTTAAAAGATACATATTGATCAATTGGACGGAGCATGACTAAGCAATTGGACGCTTGCCTATTGAGCAATTGGACGCTACATTACTAAGCAATTGGACGGCAGCAACAGGCCATTGCATGACATATCCATACCTACCCCGATTAATGCGCAGCAGGGTGCAAGAGGCGCTTGCTGATACACCAGTCGTTTGTTTGCTTGGCCCGCGCCAGGTGGGCAAGTCCACGCTGGCTCAACGCATTGACTCAGATCGCACCTACCTTAGCCTGGATGACTCAACCCTGTTGCAAGCTGCTCGCGAGGATGCAACCGGCTTTATCGAAAGTTTGCCCGAGCGGGTAATTCTGGATGAAGTGCAGCGAGCGCCGGAACTGTTGCTGGCAATCAAGTCGGTAATTGATCGCGACCGCAAACCAGGACGTTTTTTGCTTACCGGCTCTGCCAACTTGCTATTGCTGCCGCAAATTCAGGACTCACTGGCCGGACGTATGGAAGTTGTTTATCTGCATCCGCTAACCGAACAGGAAAAGCGCCTCAGCAACACAACTCTGCTCGAACAACTGCTAACCGGCAAGCTTGGGCCGCAGATGGTGCCTGATTCAGTGCCGCTGGCTCCTGTGGCCGAGGTGTTATGCCAGGGCGGCTATCCTGAACCCAATCAACGAGCGCCGCACCGGGCGCGGCAATGGTATCGCCAGTATCTGAACGCCATTGTGCAGCGGGACGTGCAGGATATTGCGGCAATCAATGATGAAAACGGCATGTTACGCCTGATCGAACTGCTGGCATGCAGAACAGCTTGCCTGCTTAACGTCAGCAGCTTGAGTAAAGAGTTGTCACTGGAGCGCGCTACTGTCAGCAGGTATCTCGGCATTCTGGAGCGTTTGTTTTTGGTGCACCAGCTACCGGCATGGCGGCGCAATCATGCTAAACGTCTGATTAAAAGTCCGAAGTTACATCTGGTTGATACCGGGCTGGCTGCTGCATTGGCGCACTTAACGCCTGAACAATGGTTAACCGATGCAGAGCGTTTTGGTGCGTTACTGGAAAGTCATGTGGTTGAACAACTTATCGCACAGGCTGGATGGCTGGATTCCGAGCTGAGTTTTTACCATTACCGCGACAAGGATCAAGTGGAAGTTGATCTGGTGATTGAGCGCGGTTCTGAAGTCTGGGGCGTTGAAGTCAAACGCTCCGCCAGCATCCAGCCCAAGGATGCCGCTGGGCTGAACAGGCTTGCCGAGCAGGCAGGTGCAGGTTTTCGTGGTGGCATGCTGATTTATACAGGCCGCCACTGCATCAAGCTGCAAGTGCCGGGTTGCTTTGCCGTGCCCGTTGGCATGCTGTGGGGCGAGCAACCGGGGCAGCCGATCTCCAGTGCGCAGGTTTGGCAATCGTTAATAGAGAACAAAACGCTCTAATAATTTTTCTGCGACTTCATCTTCGACCTGACTACTGCCCTTCGTAATGCCCGCCAATGGCAAAGATATAGATAGCGCTATCGTCAAAACGGTAAATCAGGCGATCCTTTTGCGAGATTCGTCTTGACCACAGGCCGGACAGATTATGTTTCAACGGTTCAGGCTTGCCGGTGCCGACTCCTGGATCATCCGCCCGCAGCATTTCCGTGAGCAGCTTGCGTAGAGATTTATGCAGCAGTTTGTCTTTTTCGCGCATGGCTTCGTAGGCTTCCCAGGTATTGCCCTCAAAGACCAGCGATCTCATCCATTTGCTCCTTTGTCGGACGATATCCCTGCCCCTTGGTATGGGTAGCCATTGAGTCAGCAATTTGCTGCATCAAGCCTTGGTTTTGCAGCACATACAGGGTTTCTTGTTCACGCTCCCAGTCTTCGGCACTCATGACCACAAACGCCTCCCCTGCCCGCCGCGTAACCTTTAGCGGCTCGTGCCTGCTAACCACTTGTTCAACAAGGCTTTTCAGGTTATCCCTGAATATGTTTACACTAACCGTATCCATAACAACCTCCATCACGTACGGAATTGCCGTACAACTATAGCTGGAAGCATATTTTGCAGCAACTGGCTGGTATTTTTTCACTGCCCATAAACACAAAAGGACGGGGGGAGGCCGTAGCAAAGCCTCACCCGTCCCTTGGCATGGAACCAGAAGAAATTAACCTTCCAACAACTCCCCAGCCAGCTCCAGCACCTTGTCGACGGTAAAGCCGAACATCTCGAACAGCTCGCCGGCAGGGGCGGACTCGCCATAGGTGGTCATGCCCAGCACACGGCCATCCAGACCCACATACTTGTACCAGTAGTCGGCGTGCGCCGCCTCGATGGCGATACGGTTGCTGACTTCCAGCGGCAGCACCTGCTGGCGATAGGCGGCATCCTGCGCATCAAAGATGCTGGTGCACGGAATGGACACCACGCGCACCTTGCGGCCTTGCGCTGTCAGTGTGTTGTAGGCATTGACCGCCAGGCCGACTTCGGAACCGGTAGCAATCAGGATCAGTTCGGGGGTACCTTCACAATCACGCAGGATATAGCCACCACGTTCTATATCAGCAATCTGCTGCTCGTCGCGGCTCTGGTGATCCAGATTCTGACGGCTGAAAATCAGCGCAGAAGGGCCGCCTTTGCGCTCAAGAGCATATTTCCAGGCCACAGCGGATTCCACGGCATCGCAAGGCCGCCAGGTATCCAAGTTCGGCGTGGTGCGCAGGTTGGTCAGCTGTTCAATCGGCTGGTGGGTCGGGCCGTC
>WPCI01154067.1_pt1 | contig 13663 bp, 12 predicted proteins | sample 5399871 | NCBI WGS metagenome assembly WPCI01 (sample SAMN12869469, study PRJNA574797) | sludge metagenome | isolation source: wastewater treatment of pH7 | place: China:Beijing | collected 2019-05-20
ATTTGCAGATTGAAGAAAAAAATACGCAATCATAACTGTCGGAATAACTGTAAAACTATCAAAGAAAGCCTCAATTTTTGAAAATCCTCTTTTTATATACGTTCCGAGTACGACACCGAAAAACACACCTATTACCATTCTAAGTGCCGCAATTAAAATAGATATACCAATCGTCCACTTCGCGCCCTCAATGACTAAATGTAACAGGTCATACCCTTTCCGGTCTGTCCCGAGTAAAAATTGTAATGAAGGTGGAAACGGTGGCACTTGTGGATTTTCATCCGCATCATATTGCAATGTAACTTGTCTAATATGTCCATCATTCCATAACGTATTTCCGATGCTCAAAAGAACTAATAGGAGAAGGAACCCAATACTTATCCAAAATCTTTTATCACGTTTTATATACGTCCACATATTATAATCTCTCCTTCATCGCAGCCGGAATGAGATAATGAAACAATTTAAATAAAATAAAAATCGGAATATATATAAGAAGCACACTAACAATGAAAACCTCAACTCTAATACCGAAATACGATTTCAAAAACATAAAAATACCACCCGTATTAAAAATCCATTCTATAATATATAAATTAGATAACATAAAAAAGATATTCGTTTTCGCAAAGAATAATGTACTAAGCAACACATTTCGTAAAATATGGCGATTTAAAATATGAAAGCGCCCCAGCCCTTTCGCCTTAGCAAATAGTACATAATCTTTTTCTAGTTCATTTTCAAAACGAAGCACGATCATTTTTACAAACATAATCGTAGTCGGGATGCTCAAACACAATATTGGCAACCCCCTAATCGACTCGCCTCCAATTGAAGCAATTTGAAAAGGTAAAAAACCTGTTTGTTTAAAAAACCATACAACTAAAATTTGTGATACTAAAATAAGAAGGATATCTGGAATGGATTCTAGGAAGATAAGAAATGATTTAATTCGATGTTGTATACGCGGTGAACTACTCATAATTACATAAACAATACAAAATGCTACAAATAATGAAATGAAAAAAGCAGCTAAAAATATAATAATTGTTTCTTTATAATGGACAAACAACTGTGGAAATAAAAATTTATCTCCCACATATTTTAAATTGGAGATGTCCATTAAATTCACAAACACTTCTTGTAAACTCTTTATGTACTGTGATGCATGCAGCTCAAATCCATAAAATAGTTTCGGCAATGTCCCTAAACAAATAATACCCAAAATCGAAATAAGAAATTGAATCGTCACTTCCATCCCATTCAAAAATACTTTTTTGACCATTTTCGCCCTTCTCTCTTTATAATTTACTCCTCAATTTTATTCTCAATTTTCTGAATTGTAAATATTTATTATATATAAAATCGCTAGGTTATGACCCTAACGATTCTTTGTGTAACTGTTTTTCTCTTTTCGCAAACGGCATATACAAAATAAAACATCCAATAAGCGCTGCAAGTTCTAATGAAATAATATAGTAAGGATGTGGTCCTAACATATCAAGTAATGAAGCTGTTTCTGGCTTATGAGCTAAAAACATATAATTACCACCTGTTTTGTAATTTACAAACGAAACAATCGGAATCAATATGTTTAAAAATATCATTGTGCGTTTAATAGATTGTACTGTCGGACGATATCCTTCCACCCAAGTCATAAAGAGTGGCGCCCAAATGAGCAATATATGCGCGATAAAATATTCAATGAACCGAAAATGCGGAAAAGCATACTGCAAGTTTGGCGTTAAAATGGCTTGTGATGCACCAATAATTCCTGTAAAAAATACAATCTCATATATACGGTAACTTTTCGTTATGATCATAATTGACGCTAACAACAAACTAATCGTACATAACTCAAACGGTAATGAAGTGGCTAGCTCAAAAATCCCTGCTTTCCACTCCCACATATGAAGTCCAATTTCACTCCCTATAAATAGAAATGCAATCACATATCGAACCGTTATATTCCACTCATTTTGACGTAATACATCTTGGTATTGATATAAAAAAACGATTCCCACCAACAGAATAAATAATATAATGGCATGTTGCCTTGAGTAGGGAATAAACGGTTTTAATGGATGCGCACTAAAATAAGCTTCCATCTTCCTTCCTCCTCTCCTTCATACAATATTATTGTAAGAAAGAAACAACGAGTCAATTCATTTGCTTACACTGGGACAAGCTCTACCTTACATTTACATATTCATACCTTACAAAACTGTAAGGTTATTGTAAGCTAAAACGATTTGTCAGATTCTTTACCTCTTCTATACTTAATGTAGATACTAAAACGAACGAAAAGGTGATAAATAGATGAAGAAGAAAAATAAAGTGTTAATTACTAGTGTAGTAGCAATCGGAATTGCAGCTGGATCATACTTTGCATTTGCTGGCGGCGGTTCAGAAGTAGCAATGGCATATAGCGGATATAAAGTAACCGAAAAACAAATCCAAAACGCGCAAAAATTTGGCGGTGAAGTCATTCCAAACGGAATTGAAACAATTTCATTTGATCCAACAAAAGGTACGTATGAATTAGCTGTAAAAAAAGGTGATGAAGTGAAAAAAGGGCAACTCCTTTTTAAATATAATGACCCTACTGCGAAACAAGGTGTAACAGAAGCAGAAATGCAAAAGAAAATCGCACAAAAAGAAGTAACATTGTTCCAAAAGCAAATTGATGCTGCGAAACAAAAATTACAAAAAGATAAAAATGCAGGCCTTCCTGCTGAAGCATTAAAAGCATCTGAAATTGAAGTACAACAATTAGAATCACAGCTTGAAATGAAAAAGTTTGAAGTTGAAAAATCTGATGAAATGATTAAAGCTGCAAAAGAGAAAGTAAATACACTTTCTGTAACGAGCCCTGCTGATGGCGTAATTGATGATATCGTAAAAATCGCTGATGAAAAAACAGGTATGAGCGGTATTACACTTCGTCACGCTGGTCCATTTAAAGTAAAAGGTCAACTTTCTGAATATGAGCTTGCTAGTATGAAAGTTGGGCAAGAAGTAACTGTTTCCTCAAAAACGGTCGCTGGTAAGACTTGGACAGGAAAAGTAACAGAAATCAGTTCTACACCATTAAAGAGCATGGACGAAAATAAAACTGTTTCTAACTATCAATTCACTGTCACTTTAGATAATAGTGAAGAATTACAAAACGGCTTCCACGTTTACGTAACAAGTAAATCTGGCGAAGCAACTGGTACAATTGTTCCGAAAAGCAGCATCGTGAAAAAAGGTGACAAAAATGTTGTATTCATTGTAAAAGATGGTAAAGCGAAAGAACAAGCAGTTACTGTTGAATTCGAGACTGATAGCGAAGCAAAAGTTTCTGGAGTGAAAAAAGGAGAACAAATTATCTCTAAACCTGAAAAAGACTTAAAAGATGGTATGGAGGTTGTCGTTGAATGATTAACTTAAAAGGCATCACGAAATCCTTCCAAAATGGTGCAGAATCTGTTCAAATATTACACGGAATTGACGTAACACTGAACCAAGGAGAATTCACCTCCATTATGGGACCATCTGGTTCTGGTAAATCAACTTTAATGAATATTATCGGTTGTTTAGATAAACCAACGACAGGTACGTACGAACTAGCTGGGCAAAATATTTCAAACATGTCTGAAACAGAACTGGCACGCGTTCGTAATAAGGAAATCGGATTCGTATTCCAAAACTTTATGTTATTACCGAGACTTACAGCACTTCAAAATGTAGAGCTACCTCTTATTTACGCTGGAGTTGATAAAAAAGAAAGACGTGAGCGCTCATTAGCTGCTTTAACAAAAGTAGGTTTAGCTGATCGTGCTACTCACTTACCGAACGAATTATCAGGTGGACAAAAACAGCGTGTCGCTGTTGCACGTGCAATCGTAAATAATCCAAAGTTCATTTTAGCCGATGAACCGACGGGGGCACTTGATACGAAAACAAGTACACAAATTATGGACCTCTTTTACGAATTAAACAAACAAGGCTCAACAATCATTATGATTACCCATGATCGTGAAATCGGGGAAGCTGCAGCACGTCAAATTGTAATTCGTGACGGAAATATCGTCCAAGATTGGAGAGGTTAATTTTGAACACGAGTGAAAATATACGCATGGCCCTTTCCTCTATCTTTGCCCATAAAATGCGTTCTATCTTAACGATGCTAGGAATTATTATCGGTATTAGTGCCATTATTACTATCATTTCAATGGGTGATGGTACAAATGCAAAGTTTAAAAAAGAGTTAGGCCAAGGAAAAGATAATGAAGTAACGATTTACTACAATAATCCTGATTACGGAACAGATAGTGCAAAAATCACACCTGATATGCTAAACCGTCTTCAAACTGTATCAGGCGTTAAAGATGTGTATCCAGATGTAAGTATGAAAGTGAAAGCATCTGCCGGTTCAAAAGATGTAAATCTTGATTTAAAAGGTGGAACAGGCGCTTTTATGACAGATTCGAAAATAAAATTAGTTCACGGTCGTGAATTAAATGACAGCGAATTAAACCAAGCAATCCCTGCTGTTATATTAAATGAAGAAGCTTTCAATAAATTGTTTAATAGTTGGGAACCAAATTTATACACAGATATAAAAGGAAAGCCTTATAAAGTAGTCGGTGTGTACGAAACGAAAAATGAGTTTGGAATGGCTATGTCAGAAGGTTATACATCACTTGAAAACGCCCCTGTCATTTCAGGAGTAACTGAGTATGACTCTGTAAGATTAACAATGACCTCTCCGACAGAACGTAAAAATGTAGAAAAACAAGCCGTTTCTGTTTTAAACGAAATGAAAGCTCCTAAATTTGAGCACAAATTCGAAGCACAAGACTTAGGTGAATTTACGAAGCAATTAGATGAATCAATCGGTATGATGAAAATGGTATTCGGTGGTATTGCCGCTATCTCCTTACTTGTTGGTGGTATCGGTGTAATGAACATTATGCTTGTATCTGTAACAGAGCGTACACGTGAGATTGGTATTCGTAAAGCTCTTGGTGCAACGCGTGGTAAAGTATTAACACAATTCTTAATTGAATCTTGTATTTTAACAGGACTCGGTGGTTTCATCGGTTTCATGCTCGGTATCTTCTTCGCTTGGATCGTCTCAATCTTTGCTGGATGGCCACTCGTTGTCTCAAAAGAACTTGGACTTCTTGCAGTAGGTATCTCAATGTTAATCGGTATTATATTCGGTTTACTGCCAGCTAACAAAGCTGCAAAACTGGATCCAATTGAATGTTTACGATATGAATAAACAAAAACGTAGGAGCTTACACTCCTACGTTTTTTATTTATCTATTTAATCGTGTTTCTTCTATTATATATGTTTCACGTTATCAACACCTTTCATTATTTCAACCTACTAAAGCTATTATAGAATCCTATTATTGTAAAAATACTATGTGCTAAATCAAAATCAAGGCGTAATTTTTTCCATACCTCGACTTATTTTGTAACAATTATAGCGATATTTTATTAAATTTCACCTCATTTTTATTTCTCCACAACTAAAATAGTTATTTTTACATAACTACTTTTCTGTTCCGACAGCAAAATACGCCATTTTTGTAATGATTACGAAACGATTACGTAACACTATAGAAATACTATTAACCTATCAGAAATTGAAATACTACCTTTTTTATGCATCATATGCTCTAACCTCCCCTAAAAACTATAAGAAAGCGCTTTTAGGATATTACTGGAATTATTACAGAATATTAATGACCCGTTACGAAAGCTTTGTAATTTTATGTTTTTCGCAAATAAGAAAATAATGGTTGCTATAATGAGGTCAACGAAAACAAATGCAATGGAGGCTATTATGAAAAAATTTATGGGTATAGCAACAGCAGCGGTTTTTGGTCTTGGGATTTTCACAACATCTGCTAAAGCAGAAACGTTTGTAACAACTGATGTACTAAATGTACGAGAAAACCCAACTACTGAATCAAAAGTTGTCGGAAAATTATTAGATGGATATAAAGTTAACGTTTTACATACAGAAAACGGATGGTCAAAAGTAAAATTGAATAGCGGTAAGGAAGCTTTCATTAGCGCTGACTACACAAAAGACACTTACTACGTAACAGCTAACGTATTAAACGTACGTGCTGGTGCAAACACAGACTCAGAGATTCTTGGGAAATTGAAACAAGATGACGTAATCGAAACAACACACCAAGTTGAAAATGGTTGGATCCAATTTGAATATAACGGAAAAACAGCTTACGTTCACGTTCCTTACTTAACAGGTAAAGCTCCAGTTAAAGTTCAACCAGTAGTTAAAGCTGAAAAAACAACTACAGTTCAAGATACAGCTAAAGCCGTGGCAACAACTAAAGCTCGTGAAGTAGCTGAAACGCAAGCAAAAGCTAAAGCGGAGGAAGCAACTAAAGCCCGCGAAGCAGCTGAAGCTCAAGCAGCGGCTAAAGCTCGTGAAGCAGCTAAGGCTCAAGAGACAGCTAAAGCTCAGGCAGAAGCTAAAGCTCAAGAAGCAGCTGAAGCTCGTGAAGCAGCTCAAGCAGTAGCTGAAGCTCAAGCAGAAGCTAAGGCTCAAGAAGCAGCTAAAGCTCGTGAAGCGGCTAAAGCTCAAAAACCAGCTACACAACAACCTGTTGCAAAAGAAACTGAAACAAGTGCACCATCATCTTCTCGTGAGTTACGCGTTGTAGCAACAGCTTACACAGCAGATCCACTTGAAAATGGTTATAAAGCAGGCGACCAAGTAAAATCAGCTTTAGGTCACAACTTAACAGCTAATCCAAACATGAAACTAATCGCGGTTGATCCAAGTGTTATTCCATTAGGTTCAAAAGTATGGGTTGAAGGTTACGGAGTAGCAATCGCTGGTGATACTGGTGGAGCTATTAAAGGAAATAAAATCGATGTTTTAATGCCAGACAAAGGTACATCAAGTAACTGGGGACGTAAAACAGTTACAGTTAAAGTATTAAACTAGTTTGTAAAAAAAGAGTCAGTCTCATTGAGGCTGACTCTTTTTTTATGATTCTTACATTCTCTCTTTCTCGTAAGAAACGAAGAGCAATGATAATCTCTGATTCATCCGTAGGCTCTACTTCATTTTTACGTCTTCTAGCAACAATTTTATTCACACGTTCGCAAATTGGTCTCATTGCTATTTCGTCGCCATTCATATAACTAGCTCGAACAGCTTCATATTTCACCATCACATTTCTATCCTGTAAAGCTTCAATATAGACTATTTACAAGTCTGCTCCCCCTATTTTTGCTAACACCTCAATAACGGTTGAACGAATATAAGCACTATCTCTGTATAAAATCCTTGTTAATGGAAGAATCAATAGACTACCATTTCAACAGAAAAAAGAGGATGCCACAGCATCCTCTTTTTTCACTCCCCTATTCCACACAAGTAAACTGCGTCCAAGCTCCTACATAATCTAGTAAGAATAACTCTTCTTCTGTAATTGTACCGACAATATTTTTCCGTTCATCTATCGGCATTTCTTTTAGAATGATTTGTAGTTCGCCTTTATACTTACCAAATGAATTGTTTCCAATTACAACTTGCCCTCTTTCCTGTCGTACACTTTCGCGCACTGGGAAGTCATAGTCTTTGTACTTTTTACGCACTTCTGTAGAACGTACCATATATTCTGTTATGTCACCGCGTCTTACGTGTAATTCTTGCAGCGTAGCTCTCTTCTCTACTTCAGTCGCCTCGTCTACAAAGTTTACTTTTAGCTGTAACATGTAACGATTTAAGTTTCCTAGTTTCTCTAACTCTTCTTCACTCGCATAAGCATTTCCGATAATAACGTCATCAATAAGCCCTGTCGCCCATAAATGTTTCGCTTGTACTTCAATCGGTAAGTTACGATGCTCTTCTAATGTACATAATCCGTCGTTAATATCCCATGGGCCGATGTTAGCTGCATGTGACGTAATAAACGCTGCCGTGCGAATACCATGTTTTTTAAAGCGTTCACTACAGCGAATGAAATATTCGTATGGAAGTCCAGTAAATTTTTGCGGATAGAAGTTATGACAACCAATTAAAGCTGACTTATTTGCCTGATGCGAAAGAATATTTTCTAAGTACGCAATATCGTTACTTACGTTTAGCTCAATTTTTAAGCCGTACGGGTTATTCGTCATTTTCGCTTCAGTTAATCCGTCAAACCCTAAATCTAATCGAATACCGTCTGCACCTAACTCTGCGAAAAATGATAGATCGCTATAACTAATACCAAGCTGATCAAAGACAGCCGGAGCTACATCTAAAATAACTTCCATATTATTATCTTTCGCATGATGAATAATTTCTTTAAATTCAGCTACAATTTCTTCTTTCGGGCGATTCACAGACAATAGGCATGTGAATATTCTTGAAAAACCGTGGCGTGCCGCTGCCGAAATGTATGCCATATCTTTTTCTTTCGTTGAATGTTCTGGATAAAGTGAAATTCCTAATTTACGCTCCATGCTTTTGCATCTCCTTCACACGTTGTATTAATGCCATGCTCGTAAATCTATATTTTGCAGATAAACATGTTGCACATAAAATCGTTGGTACAATAATTACGTACGGTGATTGTAAGCTTAGCATTACATAGGCACCCATTGAACTACCGATAAATACAATTGATACTAGTAGTAAAACTAATAAAGATTTGCTTTGTACCCATTTTGAATAATGTGCAATACACTGCCCCGCTACAAATGTAATTAAGATGATAATTGCTCCGAGCATTTTTCTTTCTCCTCTCCTGCTAATTGTTGTTTCTCATACATTTTGAAGAACGGATAGTAAATAACGAATGAGATAACAAAGTTAACAAGTACAAGTACACCAGCCATAATTGTCCAGTCCGTACTAATAATCGCTGCAATTGGTGCTAACATCGTAAATGGCAATTTCGCCATCATCATCGGAATCATACCTGAAACAACTGCGAAATATGATACTGTCGTTGTCACTAACGGTGTAATAACGAACGGAATAATTAAGATTGGGTTCATTACAATTGGTGCCCCGAAAATAATTGGTTCGTTAATATTGAATAAGCCTGGCACAAATGATAATCTACCTAACTCTTTTAAGAACTTAGATTTAGAGAACATAAACATAATTACTAAAGCTAACGTTGAGCCTGATCCACCAATCCATACGAACCATTGAATAAATTGCTCTGTAAATAAGTTTGGTAATTGATGTGCATTTCCTGTAGCTGTGAATACTTCCATATTTTCAAGAATTGCCGAATCCCACATTGGACGAATGATCGGTCCTAAAATCGCAGGGCCATGTATACCAAATGACCAGAAAAATACGATTAAGAATACTGTTAATAAACCGCCGAATAAATTATTTCCTACTAATACTGATTTCAGTGGTGCGATTAAGTATGTGATTGTTGTATTTACATCAAATTTCAAACCGTAACGAATGCCCCAGAATAAAAGAATAACTGCTAACGTTGGAATTAATGCTGCAAACGAATTTGAAACTGCTGGTGGTACACTATCTGGTAATTTAATCGAGATATTATGCTTAATCATAAAGTGATAAATTTCTACTGCAATTAAAGCTGTAACAATTGCGCCGAATAAAGATGTTGCACTTAATGTTCCTACTGAAATGTATCTACCTGCCTCAATAACACCTGGTACGGCTTTCGTAATTTGAATTGGTTCAACTGATGCTAGTAAAAAGGCGAGTACAGATAATAACCCTGCACTTAACTGATTGAGCTGATAAAAGTTGGCGAGTGAAGCCCCTACCCCAAATGCTGCGTATAACGCCATTAGTCCTACTGTAAATCGGAATGGAATATCTAAAATATGGCGAAACGGTGCAATCCACTCCATATATGCATCAATTGGTAAGTTTAAAAAGATAACGAAAAATGATCCGACAATCGTTAACGGCAATGTAGAAATAACCCCGTTTCGAATTGCTAATAAATGTCGCTGTCCGGCAATCTTTTGTGTTGTTGGCATAATCTTTTGTTCCATAAAACTCATAAAACCATTCATCAAAACCCCTCCTCTTTCTCTTTTCTATGAAAGGATGAAATAAAGTTATAACATTATAATGTTTATATTTAAAAAAATATAATTATGCTAAAGCTAATTGTTCTGCTTGTTTCAGTACTCTCAAACCATCACACATGCCATAATCTCGTTGATCTATAATCGCAACTGGTATATTGTATGAATTTGCAAGAAACTCTACGGCTGGAAATAAATATTTCACTTGCGGACCAATTAAAACAACATCAGCATTTTTTATTTCCAGTTTCACAAGTTCTGAATCAACTGCTTTAATTTTATAATCCTTCCCTTGTTTCATTGCCTCTTCTTGCATTTTTCTTACAACCATACTCGTTGACATGCCTGCTGCACAACATAATAAAATGTACATCTTATACTGTCACTTTCTCTTCTACTCGTTTATGAAGAGTGATAAATTCTTCAGCAAGTTCTTTCACTGTAATTGCATTCATTAAATGATCTTGTGCATGCACTAACAGTAAACTGATTTCTGCATGATTTCCTCTTGCTTCTTCTTGAATTAAGTCTGTTTGAATACGATGAGCTGCTGAAATTTCTTCCCTAGCAAGTGTCATCTTTTCACTCGCATTCTCAAAATCTCCTTGTCTTGCAAAAGCAATTGCTTCAAGTGACGCGCTTCTCGCGTTGCCACCATGTAAAATTAACGCAAATGGAGTTTGCATATCAGTCATTTTAAATTCCCCCAAGCCATCTTTTTTCTATATTGTTATCTTATTATGAAAACGCATACAATTAAACATAAAAAACTTCCGTTGTGTAACGGAAGTTTTTATATACTTCTCTTATAACGATAATAATATCTCTTGAAAATCTTCAACCACTTCAGCCTGAGCTAATTTCTCTATCGTATTTTGATTAGACATAATATCATATAAAAAATCATAAAGCTTTTGTAAATCTTCATTATTATTGCGCTTTACACTAAATAAAATAATAACTTGTACTTTCTTATCTCCCCAGTCAACCGCTTTATCAAGTGTACAAAACATCAAAAATGTTTTCTCACTTAATAACTGCATCGGATGTGGAATCGCAACTAAATTCCCAACCGCTGTAGGGGATGTATTCTCTCTTTCCATAACAGAGTCATAAAAGTTTTCTGGTACATAATTTTTCTCAGCAGCTTTCTCACATAAAAATTGGATAACCTCTTCCTTCGTAGAAGCACTGTGATTTAAAAAGATTAAATCTTCCTTCATATATTGCTGCACACTAGTATTCACATGCGTAAATAACTGCTGACCAATTGACTTAATCTCTTTATCATCAAATATTGAGTTTACTTTTATAACAGGCACAGGTAAACCACTTGGTATATGAATCGTACTAATAATACAATCTATCTTTTCTTTGTAGAGATTTTCTACTTTCAATTGATAATAACCTGTAATCCCTACAATCTCTAATTTATCTCGGAACTGTGATAGAATTTTATATTTCAATAGTTGGGCACTTCCTTGACCAGTTGCACAAACTAATAAACATCTTTTCTTTTGATTCTGTTCCTGTAAACGGCTCATCGCTCCGCCGAAGTGAATCGCAATATAACCAATTTCACTTTCCGGAATCGATTCTCCCGTATATTCACCAATTATATCTCCAACGAGAACCGCAATTTCAAAAGCATACGGATAATTCTTTTTCACTTCTGCCAAAAGAGGATTTCTCGTATTTAACTTATACTTCAAACGATTTAATAACGTTTTTAAATGAACACCAAACCCAAATAATAATTCTTCATCATAATAAAAAATAAGATTCCGTTCTTCCGCTACTTTAAAAAGAATATGTTGCATGAATGCATATAGATCTTTTCCTAATAGTTCTTCCACATTTTCATAACGATCTTTCGCTGTAACAGCAGTACTTAATAAATGCATCGTCACATATAAAACTTCTTCTTCTGGAAATGAAAGATGCAACTCTTTCTCTAAATCCCCTACAATCTGTTTCGCAATTGTGTATTCTTTCTTTATTATAAGTTCAGCTTGCTCTACATGTAGTCCTTTCATATAATGTTGATCTTCACAACGCTTTAATGCAATTGCAATATGAATGACTAAATTATCAATTTCTATATCTGATAAGTATATCGTTCCTCCTTCGATATACTTTAATATAATCGAACGGATAAGCGGTATATGAGGTAGCGATAAGTATGTATCATTCTGCTCAAATTGCTCATGAAACGGAGTATGGTCATAACGCGGTAAACCATATTGTGATAAACAAGAACGAATATGAAACTCCTCTCCGACAATACGTATACCATAATACGGTCTCTTTTCAATTTGTAATTGATAGCGACCACATATATCTGTCACATCTTTCATAATTAAATTTACAGTCGATTTACTTACATAAATCTCCTCTGCTAACTGTGAAAGCTTCACATACCCATCTGTCGTTAAAATACGTTGTAGAATGTAAGCTATCCTTTCTTCGTAAGAAGTTGGGATCTTTTCCGTCTGTTTTTGAAATAGACTCACGCAAAACTCTTCAAACTTCTTCGCTTGTATAATTTCTAGTTCGTATCCAGTCCCTCTTTGCGATTCAATTTTCGCTCCATTTTCTTCCAATATATCATTTAATAATTTTATATCTTTTTGAATCGTCTTCGTTGATACATGTAAACGGCTCGCTAAAAAAGCTCGATTTAACATCGATTTCTCTTCTAAAAACTCCTCTAAAATAGAAACTAATCGCTGATGCACCTTTGTCATAGCTCTTCCTCTCGCTCTTTATATATAAAGGGGGAAAAGCTGCTGAAATCAGTAGTTTTTCCCTTTTATTTTATCTATTTCTTTAATGTAAATCCGAATTTATCCCATGCTTGCAAATAATCTAATAAGAAAATCTCTTCTTCTACAATTCGACCAACTACATTTGTTTTTCCTGTATTCACCATATCTTTTAATGCAATTTGCAATTCACCTTTATATTGGCCATATTGCTCATTATCAATTAGAAGATCGCCGCGCTTAATTTCACGTGTATGATGAGGTTTAAACTCTTCTTTTTTATATTTCACACGGCTTTGTGTAGAGCGAATCATATATTCAGATACATCCCCGCGATAAAAATGAGGTTCGTCTAATACGATAATTTTTTCTAGTTCTGTCGTTGTATCATATAACTCTATATCAAATGTTTGTTTCTCTTTATTTAATGCACCTAGTGCTTGTAATTCTACTTCTGATGCATAAGCATTCGCAATAATAACATCATCAATTAATTCTGTTGCAAATAAATGCTTCGCTTGTGTTGTCATTGGTAATTCACGATGCTGCTCTAACGTACATAATCCTTCTGTTACTGGCCAAGGTCCATATGTTGCATCAAATGATGAAATAAAAGCAGCCGTTCTCATACCGTAATCTTTAAATTGTTTCGAGCATTTAATGAAATGATCGTATGATAACCCTGAATAACGATGCGGATAAAAATTATGACAACCAATTAAATTTTCACGATTTGGTCTATGACTCATAATGTTATCTACATACTTCGTACCATTGCTCATATTAATCTCAATTTTCAAACCATACGGATTATAAGTCATAATTGATTCTTCTAATCCTGA
>WPCI01430098.1_pt1 | contig 13608 bp, 12 predicted proteins | sample 5399871 | NCBI WGS metagenome assembly WPCI01 (sample SAMN12869469, study PRJNA574797) | sludge metagenome | isolation source: wastewater treatment of pH7 | place: China:Beijing | collected 2019-05-20
TGTAACACCAAACAAAACAATTGTGTCAGCTGCAGAAACAAAAGGATCACCCGAAAATATTAAAGATATTTCAAAAGAAGAATTAAAGCAAAAAATACAATCCCATGAAGAGTTTATTGCGTACTACTATCAACCAACTTGTCATTATTGTAAAAAGGCAGCACCAGATATCAATAGTATGTCAAAAAAGCATGATAGAACCATCTATCGTATTGATATCTCTACGCCAGAAAATCAAAGTGCCTTTCAAGAGTTCGATATTCCTGGCACTCCAGTTGTTGTAGCTTATAACAGAGGTGAAGAAATTGAACGCCTAGAAGGTGCAGTGTCAGCTGCTACATATGACGGATTCTTTGCGAGACGTAATTCGAGCGCTAGTTAATATAGTGCTCGTTTTTCTTTGTAAGAAAGGGGAATTTACATGCAACAAAACGACCGTATTTATTCTTTAGACGCAATAAGAGGTATCGCTATACTATGTATCCTATTTGCTAATCTACCTACTATGACGGGACTAGATCCCTTTAACCAGGCCGGTTATTCCGGTACAGATAAAGGGATTCGTTTTTTAATAGATTTGTTTATACAAGCAAAATTCTATACTATTTTTGCATTCTTATTTGGGGTAGGATTTTATATCTTTATAAAAAACGCGGAAGCAAAAGGATATTCTATATATAAGCTATTTAGCCGTAGATTGTGTATTTTGCTACTCTTTGGTTTACTCCACTTCATCTTTCTATGGTATGGAGATATTCTACACGCATATGCCTTAGCTGGTTTTATCCTATTGTTCTTTTATAAGCGATCTACAAAGCTTATCTTTATAGTTAGCTGCATCTCTCTATTTGTTAGCTATACACTACATGCTATTTTATTTATACAAGCAAGTTCTTCTATTTCTGGTGTACCTAGTTACTATCAATATATGTTTACAGGCAACACTACCAATCACACTGTAAATCTATTTACACATTATTCACAACAAGTAAAAGCTCGTCTGTTCTTTTTAATGATCGAGGAATTTCAACAATTACTAATAGGAATTCCGGAATATATAGGCTTGTTCTTAATTGGTTTATGGGCTGTTAAGAAAGATATTTTTAAAAGGGTACCGGAATTAATAAAGAAAATTAGATTTTTACAGTGGAGTTCGTTATGTATCTCATGCCTTCTCTCTTGTCCTATTATCTACTACTTTATAAAAACAGATGTCTATTACTCTCAGGATGTACAACTATGGATTCTATTTGGAGGGAAAATGCTAGCTATATTCTATATTTGTACTCTACTGAGAGTTTGTGAGAATAAAAAATATATAGAATGCCTGCACCCCTTTATGAACGTTGGCCAGTATGCTTTAACGAATTACATCACTCAAAGCATACTTACGCTTGTGATTCTTTCGTGGTGCTTTAAAGATGTCTCACACTTATATTACTGGCAACTATGTATCTTTGGGCTTTTAATTATTTTTGTACAAATACTATTCAGCAAGATTTGGAGTAAATATTTCCGCTATGGTCCTATTGAGTGGATATGGAGAAAAGGAATTTATAAGAAATAGACTATTTTTTACCAGCTACATGCAATTAACTGAAAAAAATGTTAAAATATTATATGAAAGATTAAAGATATATTTGTGGTTGTAAAATGGTGTTATTAAAATTAAAGTGGTTCAAGTCAGAGAAAGGCACCTTTTGGTGCTTTTTCTCTGACTTGAACCTATATTCCATAGAAATCCACTTAACATAATATAAGGTAATATTAATTTAATTATAAAGATAGGTGATAATATGTTTAGTATTAACAATAACCCTCGAAAAAGTAAAATACGAAAAGTTAAATTACAAGTACCTGGTGATGTGAAATATGAACTTCACACTACTTATAACTTGTTATTAAAGGAGGGATATCAGGTTTTATCTGTAATCAATATTAAAAATGGTGGTATCATTGTGTACCGTCATTTATATGAAGATACCAATTTATACGAAGAAAATTCTATTGTATTAAAAATTCGATTAATTACAAATAAAGGAACGGTTTTCCCTGAGCCATATCTGTACGCACATTATATATCGGCAAGAACCACTATAGACCTTGCTGATATATTTATTGAAGAACCAATACGTAACTTGGGGTTAGGAAGCATATTAATGAAACATTTACTACAAATAGCAGTAGAATCTCAGGTAGACAAAGTAACTGGTCTTATGGTTAGTGATGATAGTCAACATAAAGCCAAACAAATTAATTTTTATATGAAACATGGATTCGAGATATCTGGTAATCGTCTTTTATGGAAGCAAAGCGCATAAAAATCAAAAATATTAAATTCACAAAAAGAGGATGCTATACCTTTTATTGAGTATAGTATCCTCTTTTAAAACATCCTATTTCAATGTCATGTGTGCAAGCACCACATTTTTATCAAGAAATCTGAAGTATGACAACAATTAAGTTCATACTAGCATGAACAACAAATGATATTAGTAACCTATTGGTACGCACATATACTACAGCAAGTACAAGTCCAATTAAAAAATAACCAAATATAAACGGAAAATCAAAATGCATAATAGAAAAGAACAATGAGCTTATTATTATGCTCCAAGTTTGCTTAAACTTAGACATTAAAATGTTTATGGCCGCATAACGAAAAACAAACTCTTCTACTAACGGTGCAAGAAGAACAATTGAAATAAGTGCCACAGGAGATATTGCTGCTGCAGCGACTGTATTAGACGTATTTGCTGATTGCGTAGTTAGCTGAAATACACTCTTATCTAATACACTACCAACCATCTGCGCAAGAAATACGAATATGATCCCAACTAAAATCCATATGAATGATTTTCTTGATAATTTAATCGATAACTTTGGATCACTTATTAATTCTTTACTATATATAAGAAAAAAGATTATCAGCGTAAGTGAAAACCCAATTAGTTCCCAATGCACAAGAAGTTTTTGGATTGCTTGCTGTTGGTTTCCCTGAATATCATACCAACCTGTCTTTGCTAGCAATAGTACACCTATTATCCCTACAAATTGTGTCATAACAAAATAAATCAAAATGACGAAACCCGATTTATATTTAATACCACTACTCATATTCTTAATTCCATCCTCCACTTTCTTTATCTTTTCGATACCACTCATTACAGCAACAATAAGCACAAAATGCTAGATAACTAGCATTTCAGCTACTAATCGCTCCCACATAATTATTCTGCTTAGTTTTCTAACAAACTAATTCGTTGTAAAAACTTAACTGCAAAGTACCCTCTAAACTCTTCTAGAAAAACCACTTGCGTGCCACTCTCTGCTGTAAACTGATCTGTCCTACAAGTCCATACTTTTCCGTCATAACGCTTTGCCTCTAAGCAAGTGTGCATTACTACCTTGTCGCCTACCTTTAATCCGTCCATCACACCAAATACCGTTTGATATGCTTCTTTATATCTACGTTTTATGAAATCAACTTGCTTCTTTGTTCTAACATTTGCAAAACGTCCCTTCATATAATCCGAGCAAACGTGATCTATATCTTCTAGAGGACCGGTAAAGTAAGTAGAGCATTGCTTACCTCCACTTGTTGTATAAGTCATTTCCACTCCACCACGTTCATCTTTTATCATTTCAAGTGTTGGCTTCATGCTTGCACCTCTTTTAATTCCACCTTCAATTTCTCTTGAAATCTCACAAATGTTTCATTTGAAAATCGAACAGCTGCACTTGGATATTTGTACTGAAAAAAACCGTCGTCAAATTGTATCTTTGTTTTGTCGTACCAATATTGAAATGCTACTTCATTTGAGTAATCTTCCAAATCTACCTGTAATTCCTCAATAAGCTTCCATTCTGTCCTTGCATCATCTTCTGTAAAGCGCCCTTCTCTGCGATCATATAGCAAATTCTTTTTGATATAAGTAATGGTTCCTTCAATATCAACCACATCTTCTTTTGCAATTTTGCAAAGTATCTGATCCGGTCTTCGGCTAATTAAGTATTCTTCTATACTTTTGTTTCTTCCTAATGAAAACCAATGAGAAAAGTTACCGAAGTCTGTAACAGCTGTAAAAACTCCGGATTGATCGTATAAAAATACCCCCCATCCTTCTCCATCTACTGACGGAACTGTATAACGATATGCGGCTGTTTGTGTCATTCTCATTTCTCCTTTTTTGTATGTAAATAAAGACTTTGTACAGTTATTTTGTTCGCCAATTTTTGTAGGATAACGCTCCTTTGTAATACGTAAAATCAACTCTAGGCAAAAGAATCCCCAGTTCCCTTCCGCCTTGATGAATACCAAACCAAATACCTTCATTTTCCCATGTATCCCGTCCTAATCGAATTTCTTTAAAGCTACTTACATACGGGTACAAAAATCTTTCTAAATAGGATTCATACGTATTTTGAAACATTGGAAAATATGCAGATACATCGGACATAGGGTCTTTATATTTTTCCTTATAATATTCGTAAAACTTCTCTCCCTCTATATCTAAAAAGAATTGAAATTCAATGCTTTCTTTCCCTTCTGGTGGAAATAATACATATATATCTTTAAACACTAGCTTCCTCCGTCCTCTTTATAAATGTTATATATTGATTTAACAATTATAATTCCATAGATATGTATCAAACCTCATGCAACCTTCAAATGCTTTAATCCCATTTCAAGCGCACCAGTTCCACCAAATCCTTGATTAAATAAAAGGGGGACATCATACTTCTTTGCGTACTCTTTTGCTACATCAATAGATACATGGCCACATGCACCTTTTTGAATGACAATAACATCACATTTTTTTATAACACTTCGAAAGGTTTTCTTTACGCCTCCGTGATTTTTCCCATCATGGAAAATAACCTGGCAATCTCTTTTTTTGGCCAACTTCTCTAACGTTCTTCCATTTGATCCACCTAAAACTAGAATTGTACTCATTCCCATTCACTCTCCTTATCTTTCTTCTTTATGTACGTACTTGGTGATGTTAATAACACAAGTGTACAAGCTACAATATTCATTAATACGAAACAAATTAATAATAATATAACGAAAATTGGTGACAACAAGATGAGAATAAAGCCACTTACTACCAAGCATATAAAAATAAAGCCATTGCTCATGTCTTCGTAACCATCTAGTCCTTGTACAATATTCAAACTATGCATCCATACTGTGATACTATCCCAATTTTCTATTAACAGATAGCCACCACCCAACAGAAAAGCCCAGCCAAGCAACGTTCCTAATAATCCAGAATTTCGTCCTATATAATACCCCGAAACAAAATTCGCAGCAGTACCAATTAACATTCTCATTTGTATTCCTCCATATCCATTTCATTTAGCGTTATATACAAATTTCTTTTAACCATGGTTTTATTATATCAGAAAATTATGAATATTCAATAAATAATTTTAGGTACTCTTTATTTTTTTATAAAAGGGTTGTGTTTTTCTCCACAACCCTCACTTTCTTCTTAATCCACAGGTACTTCTTCTTGTCCATGTGGAATTTGTTCAATTGGTGTTACAATTTGAGCATATTTGTTTACCTGCACTTTAAATTGTCGTGGTTCTAAGAAGTTTACCTGTTGAATTAAAACTTCAATATGAAACGTATCTACTTTTTTCCCACGATCAATTTTGGTAATACGCGCATTGTAAAACTTATCTCCATTTAGAAAATACCTTTGAACAGCTTCTGTAGCCAGCATACGCTCATTACTTGTCATCTTCATTGGTTCAATACCAAATCCAGCCTTTGTAAACAAATACGGAACATCATAACTACTATTAGAAATTTTTCGTAGTAAATCCTCTACAGTTTTTGTCTTTGCGATATATTCCTCTTCCTTTGTATCAAATCCCTTTGGCTTATCTCCAAGCATCTCGATTTCATCTTGATTGACTTGCTCTTCCTCTTGTACTTGAGATTTCATCATGTAACGATGAATCGTATTATAAGTAGCAACGCCTACTACCAACACAATAATCCCCAATATAACTAAGTACTTACGAGGCAGATTCGCTAACACATTCATGACTTTCTTCATTTCTTCACATCCCATATCAGTCTATAACATTACGAATTTGCGTCATATGTTGACCTCTTGCCGTATAGTTTAGACCTGTAATTTGTACACCTTTATTATCACCAATATGAATCATTCTTTGATTCCCCATATAAATTGCAACGTGCCCTGGGTTTTCATAGAAAATAAGATCCCCTGGTTGTGCATGATTGATATCTGGTACTGGTTTACCTTGTCCGACTTGAGCACCTGTCCAATCTCCAAGTTGTACACCTATGCTTGTTCTAAAGACATACTGCGTAAATCCTGAACAATCTGAAGAGCCACCTGGTGGATTACGGTCTCCTAATACATATCTGACTTTTCCTTGCCCTAGCCATTTTTTCGCTTCTTCCAGTACCTTTTGTCGTTTAGCATTTGTCATGGTAGGAGAACCACCAGATGATAACCCTGGATCATCATTTTTCTTAAAGAACTTCATTGGATCCATCGGTTGATCGTTTATACGAATTTGGAAATCTAAATGGACAGCGTATCCAAGCATGTTCAGAACACCACCAACATAGTTAGAACCACCCATTTCCCCGATAATTTGTCCTTTTGTTACCATAGTTCCTGGAGTAACTGAAATCTTACTCAAGTGTAAATAACGGGATACAATGCCATTTCCATGGTCAATATAGACACCTAGACCACCGTAGTTTACATATCCTGTTTGAGCTGTAACTATTCCTGCTTCCATCGACCATACAGGGTCTCCTGGTTTTCCAGCGGTCATGGCTCCAATATCTACAGCATTATGCGGTTTGTTATTATGAATTTCATCAAATGTACCTGTAATACGCCCTGATTTCGTTGGCCATTTCCAACCTTTATCAGAAATCCATTCTCCATCTCCATTTGCTACACAACCTAAATCCTTGTAATATTTTAAAACTTTGGAAACATATGTAAAATCCCCGTAACACGCATTTACCTTGGTTCGAAAGTTATTCGGATCGGAGCAACCACCTGGATTTAAATGATTCTTACTTCTTGAGAACTCAATAGCTGTTTCTTCTGAATAGCCACCCTTTGCTAAAGCGTAACTAATAAAACCTTCGCCAAAGTTGTATGACTGCAAAGCGAGTGCAATGTCACCATTGGCCTTTCCTAGTACATCTTTAAATTCCCGTACACCTGCTTCTATAGAAATATTGGGATCTTTAATACACCCTACACGAGCATTTCCCTTTACACCAATACAAGATGAGCTCATATCTCCATATTGCCCCTCTGAAGCCTGCATCGGGTCATTTCCTGCTCCACCTGATTCCTGCATCATTTGGGCAGCCAAAATACCAACATATTGAGCAACACCATGTTTTTCTGCCATTTCTTTAATTTTTGGAAGATATCCTGTAACTTTTGCATTAAGATTGACAGGCTCCCCGCCAGGGCTCACATTACCTACACACATACCACCAACAAAATTACTAGAAGGTGCTAGATGTCCATACATACCTTCTAACATCCCGGCTTCTAATATCTCACGCGCACGCTCTTTTTGACTTTTACTAAACTTTGCGAGTTCCATAGCTTTCTCTAGCCCATGAGAAGATGTTGTCACTTTTTTACTTCCACTCGCATTAATCTCATCTATTTTTTTCTTAAAATCTGTATCTCCTAATATCTTTTTTACATCTGGTCCGGAGTAACTTTCAGATTTTGTTTTTTGCATCTCCTTTTTCTTTTTTTCGCAAGGACCATTCGGTCCCGCCTCGCATACCTCTTTTTCCGTATATTCTTCATATTGGATATCCAAGAAATATGATATAGCATCATGCGGATCTTTACCAGTTAAATCATTATCATATCGTGCCATGTCAAAGGCGACGACCTCTTTCCAATCCACATTCAAAGCCATTGAGACTTCCATATATTTTTTTACTTGTTCCTCTGTCTTATCTTCATCATCGGTAAAAGGTACAAAAGAGACTAAAATCACACACACAGCAATAATTACTCCCATTACCAAAGCGGCAGGTACTCCAACCGCTGCTACAACAGCACCCACAATTTTTAATATACCTGCTTTTAGCATTTTGGCAGCAGCTTTCGCTGCCGCCCTTCCTGCTTTTCCTGCCAATTTTGCCATCTTCCCGCGTGCTTGCATCCCTTTTTTCTTAATAAAGTGGGAAGCTACATCTTTTAAAGGATTACTTTTTTTCTGTTCATTTGGATCGTTAGGATTTTGACTCATAGACTTATCACACCATATTTTCCATTTTGAGAATTTCTTCCTCTTCGCTGCGCTAAGCGAGGATTTGGCGCAAATGGAATCAGATTTTGCGGGTCATGTTCTGATAAATTCAGATGCGTCTCTGTACGAACAACTTCGTCCTGTGTATGTGTGACTAAAATTTCTTCTTTTGGCTTAATACTACTGTCTTTCACTTCACAAGCTCTTTCAATCCTTTGGTTTGCTTGTAAACGCGTATCTCCTTTTCCGAATGGCGAAATACGTGACACTGTACCGTCTGTTGTTGTCGCAACCATGTAACTACGATCTCTTTCTACCACCATTTGTACATTCTTATAACCACCTTGGTCTAAATCAGACATATAGAAGTGACCATTGTCTACCTTGTGATTGACCGTAAGTGGTGGTTCATTAAATACCGGTTTCTGTTGCAACGGTCTTTGATTTTGATTTCCTACTAATTGATTTGGATTTACATTGATCGAGCGATTGATATTGATTTTTCCACCACTTGAATCTTGTATATAGGCTGGAGATGCTTTCGCACCATTACGATACTGCGTTAATTGTCCATCTGAAATATTTAAGTCCTGATATACGACTTGTCCAGATCGTATACTGCTATCTCCACTACCATAACGAGATACAACTTGCGTCATACCACTAGCGTCTTTTGCTTCAATCCAAGATTTATTATTTGTCGTCACAAGACGTACGGCACCTTTTACAACCGATTGCGCGCCTGTATGATCTGTTGTTGTCGGTACCATCTGTTGAATTTCCTGAATCTCTTTTGCTTCTGTACGAACTGCACTGTTATACGGATTATGTTTACTTACCATACGTGCAGTTGCTTGATAAGCACCCGCACCACCAATCACACCTGCGGCGTAACTTAAGCCTTTTGTCACATTATAGTGACGCTCTGCTGCATTCCCACCTAATGATGTATTAACTGCAGCAGTAGTCCCACTTATTACTCTTTGTACTGCATTCCCTCCGGATTGTTGTACAGCACTCGCGGCACTAAAGTATGCATTTGATACCGTATCAATGCGATCCGCAAGCATAAGGTGTTTCGCACCTTCCATTACACTCATGCCAAGTTTTGTACTTTGCTGTGTCATACGTCCCACTGCGGAAGTTGGGATAGACATTTTACCAGCACTTTGTGCAATATTCGCTACACTTGTTGATGCATCTGCATAAGAGCGTTCAATTTCCGCAACGGAAAGATCTCCTGCACGTGCTATACTCGCTTGCGTTTGTGTCGCTGCATATACAGCTTTATTGATTGCGCCACCTGTCGCAACGCCATGTGAACGAACACCTTGAATCGCACTAGTAATTCCAGAACCTACTTGTTGGCTCACCGTTCCAAGACTTGCATGGCTTTGTAAACCTTTCGTTAATTGCGAAGCAAAGGCATCTTTATTAATATACGATTGATTATGTAGACTCTTACCACTCATATCTTTTGCCTGTACGGGCATCGCTCCCGCTTGTACTGCCGCTTGTTGTGCGACTGCTTTAAATTCATTTCCTTTTTCATTCAGGTGAGACTGCCAAGCTTGCTCTTTTTGTGGTTGAGACATAGTTGGAGACAACTTTTTCATAAAGCTTGCCTGTTGTTCTGCTGCATAGCCCTGTTTAAAGGATTCTGTAGAGGCTTGTACTAGGTTCCCAACATTACTTACTTGTTTTGCTTGCTGACTTCCATTTCCACTTGTCAAACCGTGTGTTTTCACACCATTAACTGCCTTCTGAATACCTGCCGAACTGGATATACCCATAGCATTTAAACCAGGATCTTTTTGTAACTGTTGTGATAAATGAGAAGCGAAAGCTTCTTTATTCGCATAGTTTGTACCGTCTTTTTGCTGTACAATACCAGCTGATTCCGCCGCTTGTTGTGCATAATTTTTGAAGCCTTGTACTTTTTGATCTAAATGCTTATTCCATGCTGCTTCTTTTTCTTGTTGCGGCATATCTGCAGGGAATTGTTTCATAAATCCAGCCTTATGGTCTGCACTATACGCTTTCTTAAATGCAGCAGTAGAAGCGCCGACAAGAGCACCGACTTGTCTCATATTTTGATGGCCACTTTCCAACGTTTCTCCTTTTACATCCTCGACTGCTTTTCCGACTTTTCCTAATGCAAGTCGAGAAGCAAACGCATCTTTATTCACATAGGACTTATCAAACAGATTATTTCCTTGTTTGTCCTTCGCATCAACTGGCATAGCTCCCGCTTTTGTTGCCGCCTGTTCTGCGTGATTTCTAAATCCTTGTACCTTTGTGTTCAGATGATCGTTCCAATGTTTCTCTTTCTCTTCTGCTGACATATTTTCTGGTAACTGACTCATAAACGTGTCTTTATGGTCTGCCTCATACCCCTTTTGGAATGCATTCGTTGCAGCCTTTACTAAATCTCTAGCATTTCCATATGGTGTAGCGGCTTTCTTCATATTTTGTAAATCTTGTTTCCGCTGATTTGAGAAACGAGACATTTGATCACTATTTGTTTTCGCTACTTTTTTAGCAATCTCTGCATCAGATGCACCAGGGAATGCTTGTTTTAAACGGCTTGCAACTGCAGAATCCGGATTATCTGCTTTCCAATTTTCAAAGTCTTTTGTAGCTAAATCCTGTGCGATATCTTCATCGGTTAGTTCCGGATAAGATTCGCCATTTAGATTTGAATACGTGTCCGCACCCTTTTTTACACTGAAACCAATATGTTTTCCTAAAGCCACAGCTCCTTCGCCGACTGCAGCAACACTTCTACCAGCCACTGCACCAGGAGCACTACCTAATGCACTTCCAACTTGCGATCCTGCTACCATCGCTCCCGGTCCAAGACCAGCTCCCGCTGCCATACCTGCAAGTCCTGTCGCTGCTTTACCAATTGAACTTCCAATTTGACCAGCTTTTAACATACGAGCTGCACGAGATGTTGTACCAACATCTGTCCCTAAATTCGCTCCTAATGCATCTTTCGGGTTATCCGCATCTTCTTTATTATCTTTCTCTCCATCTTTCTTTTCTTTCCCTTTATCTTTTGCGCTGCGGTAGTCATCACGAACACCTTTAACTAGCCCGGCCACACTTGCTAAAGCACCCATACCCATCATCGTACCTGCTCTATGAATACCAGCGGATGCATTGGTGCTAAGGCCAATAAAGCTTTTCACGATTTCACCAACTGGGATAAACATCGCAAGTAATATTAATTTTATAATAGGATTTTGCGCACCCCCAATAAGTGTAATAACTAACCATAGGGTAATTGCGTGAATCGCTTGAATTAATACTGCACCCATAAGTTCACGAATCCAATATAAAGTCTGTTGTTTCTTTTGTGGGAACATCCACATTCCTACCATTACAGGGCCTAGTAACATTAATACGTATAGTGTCACAGCACGCATTAAATAATAAAAGTTTGCCCATATCATTAATCCAGCTTCAATAAATAGTCCGAATATGATAAACATATAATCATTTTTATGGTCTTTCATTGAAAGTTCTGTAATCGTCTTATTATCTGCCAGTCCATTCTTTAATAGAGGTATTTGCTGATCTGGGTTAAAATTCCCTAACGCCTCTTTAAACTCTACTATAATCCAAGAATTTAGATCAAAAATAAAATTATAAAAGAAATCTAAATGCCAGAGGCAAATCGAGATAATCATTAAGTCTTTTGCATATTCAATTAATGCCGTGCGATTATTTGGATTCAGAGTCGTTGCTGAATATTTTGCTGCTGTAATTACTACACTGACGAGAACACAAAAAGCAACAAGTTTAAACATGACAGGCATACCGGTATCTAATACATTCGTAACTGCATTCTTTTCATATAAAAAATCTAGATTAGATTTATCTCCACCAAAGACTAGAACTGGAATAGTATCCATAAATCCATAAATAGGCGCTAGTAGGGCCTTTACCATATGGATAACAAGGCCTCCGACCCAATCTATTATTTTCTCAAGCATAATTTCACCTTCCTTTACAAAGGTACGCTACTATCCTGCGTACCCTTGTACTTTCTTCATATTGTTTAAAAGCTCTTGAAGTACCGCTTCATTCGATTCAATAAACATCATTTCTTTATCTGATGGATCTGTTTGAATCCAAACCGAACTATCTCCTACACGGAAGATTCCTTCTCCTTTTCCAGGGTTGTTTAGGATAATATCTAACTCCCCAGCAGTTAAGTTAAAGTTCTCTTGAATCTTTTTCTTATCAATCTTATTTTGTTCTAAGAAGAAATAAGAGAAAGTAGATTGCAAGATACCACGAGCTTTTACATTTTCTAAAATACGAACAAAGTCCTGACTTGCCCAACACATACCGGCATTTCTTTTACGTGAACGACGTGCTACTTTTTCTAAGAAGTTAACCGTTTGTTCATAATCGATAAACTGCCACATCTCATCCACATACAGTACTTTTCGTTTGATAGCGTGTTCTGGACTCTTAATCCAGTGCTCCCAAATATAGTTCAAGATAACGTGGAAAGCGATTGGTTTTAAGAATCCTTCTTCTAAATGACTAATATTAAAGTTAACAACACGTGATTCGTTTAACTGTGTTTCTACACCACGACCAAAATGACTTTGCCCATCAAATAATGGTTTTGACCCATCACGTAAGAACGGACGAATCGCAGCGATTAACTCTTCTGCCTTCACATCGTCTCCATGATGTTCTACTATGACATCGTAGATTTCTTTTAACTCCGGCTCTGGCTTTCTTACTTGAGACTGAATTAATTGTCCATCCACCTTCTTCACTTCATCTGTATATAAAGAAGAAGGATGTGAAGTAATACCATGTTTATCAAACACTTCACGGATTGCATCTTCTAGCATCGTACGTTGGAATACATTTAATCCTGGTTGATCAAAGTCTTGCCCACGAATAATAATGTCAAAGAATCCTAGTATTTCATTGATTTTCTCTAAAATTGGTACAAATCTCACATACTTTACGCCATCACGTTCTACGAGTTCTTTCTTATCATATTGTTCAAGTGCTTCTAGTTCTTCATCTTTATCCGTAATCTGAAGCTCTGTTACAGCAATTGCACAAGGGTTAATAATGATATTACTTTCAGGTGAAATGTTTAGGTTAATACCACCTAAACGTTTTGTAATTTTTACAAACTATGATGATAGGTAAGGCTTTGATGTAATCTCCACCTTTTCCCCCACCTCACACCGTACGTGCTAGTTTCCTAGCATACGGCGTTCCATCGTTTCCAACTGACTTTAAAATCAAATTATGTTACTATCGGTTCATTTC
>WPCI01095511.1_pt1 | contig 13606 bp, 26 predicted proteins | sample 5399871 | NCBI WGS metagenome assembly WPCI01 (sample SAMN12869469, study PRJNA574797) | sludge metagenome | isolation source: wastewater treatment of pH7 | place: China:Beijing | collected 2019-05-20
CAGCGGGTTCCCTTCAAGAATAATTTTTCACCTTCTCGCCGGCAAAGTTTGCAGACCGGACCAGTATATTTTGCCATTTTTATCCTTCTCCTTTAGATTACACGCGGCGTTTCTTCGGTGGCCGGCAGCCATTATGCGGTACCGGGGTGATATCCGTAATTGAACGAACTTTCAGTCCAAGCCCTTGAACGGCGCGAATCGCTGATTCACGACCAGGACCAGGTCCTTTGATAATCATGTCGACTTCCTGCACTCCCATATTTTGGGCGGCTTTAATTGCCTGTTCAGCGGCAAGGCGCGCGGCGAAAGGCGTGCTTTTGCGAGAGCCTTTGAATCCGGCAGAACCAGCGCTGCCCCAGCAAAGCGAATTGCCTTGCTGATCGGTAACAGTCACAATGGTATTGTTGAATGATGCAAAAATATGCACCTGTGCAGATGACACGGTTCGTTTGGTTTTGCGTGTCGTACTTGAACGACGCGTTAAGCGAACATTTTGAGCCATAATTCCTCGTTTATCTTTTCTTCAGTTTCAAATAGTTATCTGCTTATCATTCAGATCAGGTTGCCGCGGGGGGAGAAGGCACCCCTCCCGATCTGCAGGTTGGGCAGATTATTTCTTGGCTGCCCCACGACGGCGGCCGCGACCAGCAACTGTCTTTTTGGGACCTTTGGCTGTACGTGCGTTTGTCCGGGTTCTTTGCCCATGAGCTGGCAGGTTGCGACGATGGCGTAAGCCACGGTAACAACCAATTTCAATCAGACGCTTAATATTCATCTGAACTTCACGTCGAAGATCACCTTCAACTTTGTAGTTCTTTGCAATATATTCACGCAAAGCAGCAACTTCAGTTTCAGTTAGATCTTTGATCCTGATATCAGGATTTACCTGTGTTGATTTCAGAATCTCCTGTGAACTCGATAAACCTATACCATAGATATAGGTCAGTCCAATTTCAACCCGCTTGTTTCGCGGAAGGTCGACACCTTCAATTCTCGCCATTGTTCCCTCTATCCTTGTCGCTGCTTATGCTTAGGATTTTCGCAAATAACAAATAAAATGCCACTGCGCTTCACAATTTTGCACTTCGCACAACGCTTGCGAATTGATGCTGATACTTTCATTTTGCGTACTCCTCGTTCTCGCTCTTAATCCGAATTTAAGATTTTACTACTACTTCCATTTTCCGTCCAGAACAAACCCATCTCCCAGCGTAGTAAGGATCAGCGGTCCGTTCTCGGTTATTGCCACAGTGTGTTCAAAATGCGCCGTCAAAGAACCATCAGCGGAGGATACCGTCCATTGGTCTGGAAGAACCCTTGTATAGGGCGTACCCACAAGCAGCATCGGTTCTAAAGCAATGGTCATCCCATTGCGTAACACCATTCCTTTACCTGCCACGCCATAATTCGGTGCTTGCGGTCCTTCGTGCATGGCGCGCCCTACCCCATGCCCGGTATACTCGCGCGTCACATGAAATCCACACCCTTCAGCGTGCTGTTGAATCGCCGCAGAAACGTCACCCAGGTGATTCCCTGCAACCATTTTGGAAATTCCAGCGAAAAGTGCGCCTTCTGTGGCATCGATCAACTTCCGTGCTTCTTCGCTTACCTCGCCGACAGGAGCAGTAAAAGCGGCGTCGCCAACATAACCCTCGTAAACCGTGCCGCAATCTACTGAGACGATATCGCCGTCTTTGAGCTTGCGCTTTCCCGGGATGCCGTGAACCATTTCATGATTTACACTGACATTGGTACTCGCCGGATACGGGTAAGGTCCGGGATAGCCTTTGAAGGGGCTATAGCAGCCATATTTCTTCAACACTTCCTCAGCCGCGGCGTTCAAGTCGGCTGTGGTTACGCCTGGTCTGATCGTATCGCGAGCTGCAGTGAGCGCTTCGGCATTGATTCTACCAGCCTCACGCATGATCGCAATTTCCTGGGGGGTCTTTATAGTAATCTGTCGATCCCAAGACATCTTTCAGGCTTTCTTGATCGCATGTAAAAGAGCAGTTGATACTTCATCAATGGGTTTTGTCCCATCTATTTCAACCAACAAACCGTTTTCCTGATAGAAGCGAATTAACGGTGCAGTTTGTTCTTGATACACCTTAATTCGGTTTAGAACCGTTTCAGGTTTGTCGTCGTCACGTTGGTAAAGATCCGATCCATCCAAGTCGCAAACCCCAGGCTTCGCGGGAGGATTGAAGGATTCATGGTAAACATGCCCGCTTGCACGGCAGGTCCATCTTCCACTTAGGCGTGAAACCAGAATTTCTTCAGGCACTGAGATAAAAGGGACCAAATTCACCGCAGCGTTGAACTCACGGAGCATCACAGACAATGCCTCTGCCTGCGCCGGCGTACGCGGGAAACCATCCAAAAGTGCACCTTGCTCACAATCAGGGCGGCTCAGTCTCTCGCGAATCATACCAATGGTTACATCGTCAGGAACCAACTCACCCCGATCAATGAAGGTTTTGGCATGTTTGCCAAGTTCGGTTTCTGCTTTGAGATTCTCCCTGAACAGATCTCCAGAAGAGACATGCACCAAACCGTACTCTTCAGCGATACGCTGTGCTTGTGTTCCTTTGCCTGCGCCTGGCGGCCCAAGTAAAACGATATACCGCGCCATGCTAACCCTTGATGATGCTTTCGTCGTAACCGTGTACTTTCAATTCGGTTTCGATAATGGAGAAGGTATCGCGAACAACACCAACGACAATCAGCAAGCCCGCAGCAGACACTACGAAAGCGCTCGCTCTCGTGATCGGTAGGATGGCGCCAAGTATATAAGGCAGCACAGCCACAAAACCGAGAAATACCGCTCCAGGCAGCGTGATGCGTCGTTGAACTTTAGTGAGGTATTTCTGCGTAGGCGCACCGCGCACAACACCGGGGATCTGCGCACCTTGCCGTTTGAGCGTCTCGCCATAATTTTGTTGGGCGAACAGCACATCCGTATAGAAGAAGGTGAAGAAAACCACCAGCACAAAGAACAGAACCGGGTACACCCAGCCATCGCCGCCGAAGATCCGGTAAACACTAAACCAAAAACCATCAGATTTGCCGGCGATGAAATAGCTGGCAATCAAAGCGGGGAATGAGAGGAAAGTTTGCGCAAAAATGAGCGGGATCATCCCTGCCATATTAACCATCAGCGGCAAGTTACTTCTTACCGGCATTGACATGCGGTTGCCGATGCGTCGGCCTGGGAATAACACAGGCACATTGCGCCTGCCCTGCGTAACAAACACAATGGCAAAGATCGTAAGCGCCAATAATGCCAGGATGAGAATCATTACCCACCAACCATTTTCTTTATCCGCAAGGATCGCCAACAGGTTAGTAGGGATACGAGAAATGATGCCTGCGAAAATGATCAACGATAGACCCTGGTTTGGAATACCAAACTCAGAGATCAACTGACCCAGCCAAATACCAAACATTGTTCCCGCGACCATGCTGACTAACATGGTAACCGTTGGCAGCAATGATTCGCCTGTAAACCCAAAAGGAGTTCTGAGCACGCTGCCGGTCGTAACCATAGAGTTGAAAATATTCACCTGTCCAATCGCCGAAAGAAAAGCCATGGGGATTGTCAATAAGGTGGTCCATTTTTCCATCAGAGAACGACCTTCGCGCGGGTTTTCTTTTAACCGGCGATCGAGTGCGGGGATAATTGGTACCAACAACTGGATGATAATTTGCGATGTAATGTAAGGATAAACGCCCATCGCGAGGATGGAGAAATTCGAGATGGTTCCGCCTGAAAGCAGGTCAAGCAAATTAAACAGTGAAGCTCCGGCGCCTCCCATCTCTGATATTGAGCGGATAACCTCACGGTTGATACCCGGAACAGGTACATTGGCAGCAAACCGATAAATCACCAGCAAGAGCAAAGTGATTAACAGTTTCTTCCTGATGTCTTCAGATGTCCATAAATAGCGCCAGGCTGATCGCTTCATTCATTACTCCTTGGGGGTGCGGTCAGGCGACAATTTCTACTTTGCCGCCAGCCGCTTCGATCTTCTCTCGAGCAGATTTGGTAATCCGCTGAACCTGAACAGTTAAAGCCACCTTAACATCACCTCTGCCCAAAAGGCTTACGGGATTGCTGGATTTATGAAGCAATCCGTTTTCTCGCAGGGTTTCATGGGAGATGGTGCTGCCTGCTTCAAACCTTTCAAGTTGGTCAAGGTTAACTTCATTGTATTCCACCCGATTAGGCGGAGTAAACCCTTCACCACGGATGAAGGGAAGGCGGCGATAGAAAGGCAGGTTACCGCCCTGGCGATACAAGTTGCCGCCTGAACCGGCGCGGGCACCTAAACCTTTGGTACCCCGCCCGCCCGTCTTGCCCTGGCCGGCAGCCGTGCCACGACCTTTTCTCTTGGCTTTCTTGGTGGCGCCTTCATTTGGCGCAAGATCATGTAATTTCATTTGACTTCCTGCTCTTCAACTTTAACAAGATGATTAACTTTCAGTAACATACCCCGGACCACCGGTGTGTCTGCATGTTCAACCGTTTGGTTCATATGGCGCAGACCCAAAGCGCGAATGGTGCCTTTATGTTTTTCAGAATATCCGATCACACTTTTTACCAGTGTAATTCGGAGTTTCTTTTCAGTATCTTTTTTCTTAGCCATTCTTCCTCCGTTCCCAGTACGGAATCAGCTCTTTTACGGGTTTACCGCGGCGAGCTGCTTCAGCTTCCGGAGATTTCAACTGGTATAAGGCATCGAACGTTGCTTTAACCACATTCAACACATTGGCGCTGCCAAGTGATTTGGTAAGAATGTCGCGAACACCAGCGGCTTCTAAAACAGCACGTACACCACCAGCAGCGATAACGCCAGTTCCAGCAGAAGCCGGTTTGAGAAATACTACCGCGCCGGAGGTTTTGCCGGTTACTTCATGCGGGATGGTAGTGCCAGTCAACGTTACTTTGCGGATGTTCTTGTGCGCCCGTTCAGTGGCTTTGCGCATGGCATCAGGAACTGCGTTTGCTTTACCGATTCCAATGCCCACTTTACCGTTATTATCACCAATTACCACGGTGACGCGAAACTGGAAGCGCCGGCCGCCTTTGACAACTTTCGCCACACGCGCAATTTCAATTACGCGCTCGTCGTATTGTGCTTCCAGGGGTTGATATTCCATCATATCCATATAATTAGCCCTCTATCTCTTCCAGATTCCCTAAAACTCGAGCCCAGCTTCACGGGCGGCATCAGCTAATGCTTTTACACGTCCGCCATATCTGAAACCACCGCGATCAAACACTACCTGTTTGATGCCTTTTTCAATGGCACGCTGCGCCACAAGCTCACCAACAAGCTTGGCTTGTTCCATTTTCTTTAAACCAGCGGTCTTCTCCCTCAGTTCTTGATCAATGGATGATGCTGCAGCCAGGGTAACGCTGGCATCATCATCAATCACCTGGGCGTAGATCTCCTTGAGGCTGCGAAAGACACTCAGGCGGGGGCGATCAGCGGTACCGTTGATGTACTTGCGTACACGGCGGTGCCTGTGAATTCTTGCTTCTGTACGATTATTTTTTGCCATGTTCTCTCACCTGCCTTAAGATTTCGCCTTGCCAGCTTTACCGGCTTTGCGGCGGATCTTCTGACCTTTATATCTGATTCCTTTACCCAGATAGGGTTCGGGAGGTCTGATTTTTATGATGTCGTCAGCCAACTGCCCGATAACTTCTTTATCTGAGCCGTGGATTTTCACCAGCCGGATTTTACTGTCGATTTCAAAGTGCACACCGGCGGGCGGTACGATTGTGAAAGGATGCGAATAACCCACAAACAATACCAGTTTTTCACCATCCATCTCAACACGGTAACCGACTCCATCAACTTCGAGCTCAATGGTAAACCCAGTGGATACACCGGTAACCATATTGTATAAAACAGCCCGCGTTGTGCCGTGCAGCGCACGGACCGATGCCAGATCTGAACTTCTCTTTACAGTAAGTACGCCATCTTCCTTGGTGATTGAAATTTCAGGTGAAAACACCCGCTTCATTTCACCTTTCGGACCTTTTACTGATACTTCTGAGCCGTTAATTTCAACTTGAACTGACTCAGGGACTGTGATTGGTAATTTACCTATACGAGACACGATGACTATCCTCCTTTACCCGGCGCTACCATACCTTGCAGAGGATTTCACCGCCAATACCAAGCTGGCGAGCTCTCTGCCCGGTCATAACACCCTTAGGGGTGGATAGGATCGAGATACCCATCCCGGCCAAAACCCAGGGGATGTCTTGTTTTTTACTATAAACACGGCGGCCCGGTTTGCTAACACGTTCTAATCCGGTAATTACCGCTTCCTTTTCTCTGCGTTCGCCGACATATTTAATCTTGATGCGCAAGGTCATAATGCCAGGCTTGTCGCTTTCAACTACTTCATATCCTTCAATGAAACCTTCCTCTTTCAAGATACGGGAGATTTCCTCCTTGATCTTGGAGTGAGGCATGGCAACCACGGATTGGCTGGCCATGACGCCATTCCGGATACGGGTCAACATATCTGCTATTGGATCATTTACACTCATGTTTCTTCCTCCGAATTGGCTTTACCAGGATGACTTGGTTACGCCAGGTACTTCGCCTTCAAGCGCGAGCTCTCTAAAGCAAATGCGGCATAAACCAAATCGCCGAATATATCCACGCGGTCTTCCGCAGCGTTTGCAGCGATTCCGCACCTGATTAGGGTATTTTCTTCGTAATTCACGAAATTCCATGCATTTCTTTGCCATACTAATCCTTCCTGAAAGGCATACCGAGCATTTGCAGCAGGGCATGAGCCTGGTCATCAGATGGGGCACTGGTTACGATGGTAATTTCCATGCCGCGAACTTTGTCGACTTTGTCATATTCGATCTCAGGGAAAATAATTTGTTCCCTCAGCCCTAAAGTATAGTTTCCCCTGCCATCGAAGGCTTCAGCCGAAACACCGCGGAAGTCACGGACACGGGGAAGTACGATGTTCATTAATCGATCGAGAAAAGCCCACATTTTATCACCGCGCAGTGTAACCGCAGTACCAATAGCACGCCCTTCACGCAGTTTAAAGTTCGCAATGCTCTTGCGCGCCTTGGTGATCACTGGTTTCTGACCAGTGATTGTGGTCAGGTCTTGCACGGCGGCATCGAGCGCTTTGGGGTTTTCCATCGCTTCGCCCATGCCAATGTTCACAACAACCTTCTTGATTCTGGGTACCTGCATGATATTGCTCAGTTCCAGAGATTTCATCAAAGCTGGCGTGATTTCGTTTGTGTAACGTTCTTTCATCACATTCATTATGAATTCTCTCCTCAACGGCCTAATCGTCGATAAACGTGCCGCAGTCTTTGCATTGACGCCGGGTTCTGCCATCTTCGCGGATCAATGCCACACGGACTGGTTTATTGCATTTTTTACATACAATCGCCACATTTGAAATGCTTATCGGCGCTTCGAACCGAACAATACCCGGGTTTACTGTGCGACCCTGAGACTGAACCTGCCGCTGATGTTTTGTGCGCAGGTTTACACCCTGAACCACGACACGGTTTTCATCAGGAAGGACTTTGATGACGTCACTGCGTTTACCCTTGTCGTTTAGGGGGCCGCTGATGACTTCAACCTGATCGCCTTTTTTGATTTTTACTTTCATGCATTCGCTCCTATCTCTCTGTTTACAGAACTTCAGGTGCCAGAGAGACGATCTTCATATAGCCTCGTTCGCGAATTTCACGCGCAACCGGTCCGAAGATGCGTGTACCTTTGGGATTCTGACCATCTGTATCAAGGATCACTGCAGCATTGTCATCAAATCGAATCGAAGAGCCATCTTCACGCCGCCATTCTTTCGATGTTCGGACAATAACCGCTTTTACGATATCGCTCTTTTTTACAGAGCCCTGAGGGGTAGCCGATTTGACTGTGGCAATAACGATATCACCAACCGCCCCAAATTTCCTTCTTGAGCCACCCACCACCTGAATTACGAGAATTTCTCGTGCACCAGTGTTATCAGCAACTTTTAGTCGAGACTCCTGCTGAATCATTCAACCGCCTCCTCAGCAACTTCAAGCGTCTTGCCTTCGCGCTTGAGAATGGATTCAACAACCCAGGTTTTCTCTTTTGAAATGGGGGCTGTTTCTACGATCTGAACTTTATCTCCGATTTTGCATCCCAATTCATCATGCGCCTTAACCTTCTGGCGTGAGTGCACCACTTTACGATAAAGCGGGTGTTGGTAAGTGCGAGAAACCTCCACCACCACGGTTTTCATCATACGGTTGCTGGTTACAATTCCGGTCAAACGACGTCTTTGATTCATTTTGCACCTTCCAAATTCTTGCCTTGCTCGCGCTCACGCAAAATCGTCTCGTACAATGCAATTTGACGCCGGGTGGTTTTTAACCGGCTGGTATCCGTCAGTTGACCTGTCACCAGCTGAAACCGGAAGTTCATCAACTCGTTACGAGTATCGGCGAGTTTGGTTTTTATTTCTTCAGTAGACAATAGTCGGATGTCGTTAGTTTTCATAATCCCTCTCCAACTTCTTGACTACGAGCTAATACTTTAGTCTTGATCGAGAACTTGTAACCGGCCTGGTTCAGCGCGTGAATCGCTTCATCATGGGTCAAACCGCTGATTTCGAACATAATTCTGCCCGGTTTAACTACGGCAACATAATACTCAACATTACCCTTACCTTTACCCATACGGGTTTCCATTGGGCGATGGGTATAGGGTTTATCAGGGAAGATGCGAATCCACACCTTTCCACGGCGTTTCATCGAATGAACGATGGCACGGCGGGCGGCTTCAATTTGACGGGCGGTAATCCACCCGGGTTCCAACGCCTGAAGGGCGTATTCACCCACAATCATCTCCGCGCCTCGCTGTGCTCTACCGGTCATCCGACCGCGCATCACTTTGCGCCATTTTACACGTTTAGGCATCAACATAGCTGCAACCTCTTTCACATAAACCGGGAAAAGCCCCAGTATAATATCTATTCACTAACGTAAACACCCTCGGTTGACTCAACTTTCTCTTCGAGCCCCGGGATGATTTCTCCCTTATAAACCCAAACCTTTACACCAATCCGACCATAAGTGGTCAGTGCCTCGGCGCGAGAAAAATCAATGTTCGCACGAAGTGTCTGCAAAGGAACTGTGCCTTCACGCATCCAGACAATTCGCGCCATTTCAGCACCACTCAAACGCCCAGAGACAGAAACTTTAATTCCTTCTGCTCCCTGTCTGATCGCCTGTTGTAATGCACGTTTCATTGCCCGGCGATAACTGACGCGGCGTTCGATTTGACCGGCGATGTTCTTTGCCACCAAAAAAGCGTCGCAATCTGGTGCTTTGATCTCTTTGATTTCCAGGTCGATCTTTTTGCCTGTCAGAGCTTCAAGTTCGGTGCGGATTTTCTTAATCGAATCGCCTTTGCGCCCGATTAATATTCCCGGTTTCGCGGTGTGAACAACAACCTTAACTTTACCTGGGGATCTGTCGATCTCAACAAGCGAGATTCCTGCCTTATCGTTTTCTTTTTGGATGCTGCGTCGGATGATGAGATCCTGGTGCAACTGATCACGATACTCTGCGCCTTCGGCAAACCAGCGCCCTTCCCAGGGTTGGTTGATTCCAAGACGAAAACCAATTGGATGTACTTTTCGACCCATAATTTCTCCTGGTGTCCTAATTCAAGCGGACGGATGGGTTATACCCTGCCGTCCTGCTGGTTTCTATTCCTTCTCTCGCAGCACAATAGTGATGTGAGAGGAGCGTCTCAACAACGGCTTGAAGCGTCCACGAGCGCCAAAACTACGCCACTTGCGGGTTGGTGCTTCATCGGCGGTAATTGCATAAACGAATAAATCATCACGGTTGACGCCAAAATTCTCTTCAGCATTTGCAACCGCAGAAGCAAGCAGCTTGCCAACATGTTGCGCGGCTACCTTGTTGGTGAATTTTAACATCGTCATTGCTTCAACAGCGGGTTTGCCGCGTACCAGGTCGATGACCAGGCGTGTTTTTTGTGCAGAAACACCGCAGTTTTTTAATTCAGCGCGGATATCAGTAGCCATTCTTACCTCGCTCCGCTTGACTTACCGGACATGTGCCCTCTGAAATGACGCGTTGGGGCAAACTCACCCAAGCGGTGACCAACCATGTTCTCAGTAATGTAAATGGGTACGTGCCGCCGACCATCATGCACTGCGATTGTGTGTCCAACCATCTGCGGGAAAATAGTGCTCGCCCTGCTCCAGGTTCTGACAACCTTCTTTTCGCTTTGCATGTTCATGGTTTCAATTTTCTTCAACAGTTTCGGGTCAATGAACGGCCCTTTTTTGAGCGATCTAGACATAATTCTTTCGTCCCTTCTTCTCGGTTATGCTTTCTGCCTGATTACCGTTTGCCAGTATTGCGGCGCCGCACGATGAACTTGTTCGTCATCTTATTACGGCGGGTGCGATAACCACGAGTGGGTTTGCCCCAAGGAGATTTCGGCCCTGGCATACCAACCGGTTGCCGGCCTTCTCCACCACCATGCGGATGGTCGTGGGGGTTCATCGCAGTTCCGCGAACGGTTGGGCGAATGCCCATGTGGCGTTTTCGGCCAGCTTTACCGATTTTGATATTACTGTGATCCGAATTTCCAACCTGGCCAATCGTCGCATAGCATTTTTGCAAAACGAGCCGTACTTCGCCAGAAGGCATTCGTATCTGAGCGTAATCACCTTCTTTGGCTAAAAGTTGTGCCGAGGTTCCTGCAGAACGAACAAGCTGCCCGCCCTTTCCCTCTTTTAGCTCTATATTATGCACAAGCGTACCAACCGGAATATTTGAAATCGGCAGGCTATTGCCAGGGCGAATTTCAACATTCGCGCCTGAAACAATCGTATCGTTTACTTTTAGGCCAATAGGAGCGATGATGTAGCGTTTCTCGCCATCTGCATAATGGAGCAGCGCCAGCCTTGCGGTGCGATTGGGATCATACTCAATAGCTGCAACTTTGGCTGGAATATCGCGTTTGTCACGTTTAAAGTCGATAATTCGAATGTATTGCCGCGTGCCGCCGCCCTGATGGCGAACCGTGATCCGTCCCTGGTTGTTTCTACCTGCATTGGCTTTACGAATAACAATCAGTGAGCGCTCAGGCTTCGATTTTGTAATTTCTTCGAAGCTGTAACCGGTCATATTTCGGCGACTTGGGGTTGTGGGTTTATAAACCTTGATAGCCATTACTCCACCCCTTCAAAGATAGGAATACGATCCTCAGGGCTAAGCGTGACGATCGCTTTTCGGTAACCGGAATTACGTACCAGCAACCTTCGGCTGCGCGCACGGCGAGAACGCTTTGCAGGCGCATTGATGATGTTCACCTTGAGTACGTTGACATTAAAAAGTTTTTCTACCGCATCTTTTACCATCGTACGGTTGGCGTCATCTGACACTTCGAAAACATATTGGTGTAAGTTGCTAGCCAAATAATTAGTTTTTTCCGTTACGATCGGTCGGCGGAGGATATCGTAAATCGTGCTCATCTTATTCTCCTACCTGGCCCAGATTCGCCTTTATCAATTCCAGCGCATCAACCGGCATAATCACCTTGTCATAGACCATGATGTCGCGGATATTGAGGTAATTGGCGTTCAATACCTTGGCATCTGGAATATTGTTGGTGGAGCGCTGAATGCCTTCGTAGGATTCCGTTGCAGGAATCAGCACGAGGGCGGTTGCATCTCCAACCAGGGTATCAAGTGCGCTGGCCATCAATCGGGTTTTGGGTTCTTTCAACTTTAATTCATCCACAACCACAATCATAGATTCGGCTGCTTTAACCGAAAGCGCAGAACGTAAGGCAGCCTGGCGCATTTTCTTGGGCATGTTTTGATTGTAAGAGCGCATGTGTGGTGTATGGACCTTTCCGCCGCCTCTCCATTGAGCCGAACGGGTTGATCCCTGCCTTGCACGCCCTGTACCTTTTTGCCGCCAGGGTTTTTTACCGCCGCCGGCAACATCACTTTTTACTTTCGTTTCGTGAGTGCCCAGCCTGGCGTTTGCCATTTGCATCACGTATGCCTGATGCATCAAATCAATATTAATTGGGGCTTCAAAGATCGCCGATGGTAATTCCACCGTACTGACCTTCTTCCCTTCCATGTTCAAAACTTCAACTTCCATTGTCATTCGCTCCATTTGTCCAGGTTAATGTCAAAAAAACCACCGGACCTAACCTTTCCGTGATTCTTTGATCAGAACGAGACCACCGCGTGCGCCTGGCACGGAGCCATTGACACCGATGACATTGCGTTCTACATCAACCAGAACGACTTTAAGATTCTGCGCGGTCACTGCCTCATCGCCCATGTGACCAGGTCCGCGTGAACCTTTGTATACGCGGCCAGGGGTGGTGGTACCACCACGTGAGCCCGGGGCGCGAAGACGATCAGACTGGCCATGCGTCTTTGGTCCACCACGAAAATGATAACGCTTGACGCCGCCTGCAAACCCTTTACCCTTACTTGTTCCCGAAACGTCAACCTTTTCGCCAACAGCAAAAAGCGTGACATCAATCTTGTCACCTTCAGCTACTTGAATTTCTTTAGCCGGGAATTCGCGCAGGTATTTAAGGGGAGGTAAGTTGTTGCGCTTGAGATGGCCTAACTCACCGCCAGCCAAACGTTTCGGTTTGACTTCTTCGAAACCCAGCTGCACTGCAGAATAACCTTCATTTTGCAGTGTTCGTACCTGGGTAACGAAACACGGCCCAGCTTCGATAAGCGTGACAGGGAGCGCCGCGCCATTTTCATCGAAAATCTGGGTCATGCCGATTTTCTTTCCGATCAGCCCTTTAAACATTTCAGTTGTTCTCCTTCATTCATTTTTATCGAGACTGTCAGCCTGGGCTTGGCTGCATCATCCCTAAACAATTCAGTCAGCAGTTTGCTGCGGCACTATCGGTTTTTGTCTGGTGCGCTCACAATACCACTCTTGAATTGCTTTTTGGGCTTTCACCCAAAACCGAAATATTATACCGCTACTTTCGGTATTTGTCATCGGTTTATTGATTTTTTAAGGTGATCTACCGTACTAATAAAGTTCGAATTCGCGGTAATTATTTATATTTTAATTTCAATGTCCACACCAGAAGGCATGTTCAATCTCATCAACATGTCAATGGTCTTGGCATCTGGATCAAGTACATCAATAACCCGGTTATGAGTGCGAATCTCAAAATGTTCATGAGAATCTTTATCTATGAAGGCTGAACGCCTCACTGTGAAACGTTCAACACGTGTTGGCAGAGGTACCGGGCCAACTACCTGTGCTCCGCTGCGTTCTGCCGTTTCGACAATCCTCTTGGCAGATTGATCGAGAACACGGTGGTCATATGCTTTCAAACGAATTCGAATCTTCTGTTTTGCCATTTTCTCTACCTATGCTATGATTTGTGTGATTCTGCCGGCGCCAACCGTCAGACCACCTTCACGAATCGCGAATGTTGAGCCCTGCTCCAACGCTACCGGAATGATCAGTTCGCATTCCATGGTGATGTTGTCACCAGGCATGACCATCTCCACA
>WPCI01040781.1_pt1 | contig 13599 bp, 11 predicted proteins | sample 5399871 | NCBI WGS metagenome assembly WPCI01 (sample SAMN12869469, study PRJNA574797) | sludge metagenome | isolation source: wastewater treatment of pH7 | place: China:Beijing | collected 2019-05-20
TCGAGCTGGGCAGGGGTGTCTGCCAGTACCAAGGGGCTTGCTCCGAGTACGGCACAAGCCAGCACGGAACGGGTGAACGGAATTCGCATCCTGATGTCTCCTGTCGTTGGTGAGGCTCGACATGGTAGGGGGAGAACTTACACATGTAAATCTTAATGCGAATCATTCTTGTTAGTATTAGTGTCTAATTGATTTTTCTTTCAACATGTGCGATACGCGCACATGCGTTTTTCGGGTTGCCAAGCCATTTGCCGACACCCGTTGCACAGGTATTGAAAAGCAAGGGAGTCGCTGCTAGATTGCATGTTCGCAATTGATTCTCATTAAGGATTTGATCATGAAACTCGGCTTCTCCACCCTGGCCATGGCAGCTGCCCTGGCATTTTCCGCAAACAGTTTTGCCACCGAGCGTGTTGAACACTTCAAGGGCGTGCCTTCCCCTGACTTGGCCACTGCAGTAAAAAATTTTAGCGAATACAACAATTTGCTGGCCAAACAGCTGGACGGCGAGCTGACCCCGCAAGCATTGGCAGAAATCCATCAACTAACTTATACGCTGGAAGTCGCGCTGGAGAAGATCGGCGACGAAGTGAAGGCACTGGCTGACACCCTGGAAGAAGTCCACGTGGCGTCGGAAACCTCCGAACCTGAAAAATTGGCCGAGGAAGGCAAGAAATACATGCAGGTGGTTAACGAGCTGAAAAAGCTGTAGTCCCGGTCTGCCATCAAGGCGGCCCCGCTCCGGAAGCGGTGCCGCCCTGGTGGCAGCTAGCGCAGTACACACATGAAGCAGGCAGCACTCCTCGCAACCAGAAAGCCCGCAAAGAGAAAGCAGGCCTTTTGACTACTGTCAGAAGGCCTGCTTTGTTGTGGCATGCCGGTTTGTAGCCAGGCAGGTATTACTGCGCAGTGTAACCACCATCAACCGTGTACTGCGATCCGCTGACAAAGGAGGCATCATCAGACAGCAGGAAAGCTACCACACTGGCAACCTCTTCCGCCCGGCCCAGCCGGCCGATCGGGTGCAGCGCAACCAGCGAGTTGTATTCCTCGCGGCTCAGTTCGTTGAGCAGCGGCGTATCAATGTAGCCGGGGTGTACCGAGTTGATGCGGATACCCTGTGAAGAATACTGCAGCGCCGCACTCTTGGTCATGCCCGACACCGCGTGCTTGGCCGTCACATAGGGTACATAGCCGGGTGTGCCCACCAGGCCCAGAATGGAAGCGGTATTGACGATGGCACCACCGCCAGCTGCCAAGATGGCCGGCACTTCGTACTTCATGCCGTAGAAAACGGCATCCAGGTTGATATCCATCAGTTTCCTGTAGCCGGTCAGATCCGTCTCGTGTAACGGCCCTTGCGGCCCGATGATGCCGGCATTGTTGAAGGCCAGGTGCAGGGCACCAAACTGGTCGACGGCAAAGGCCACCGCCGCCTCGTTCACTACAGGCGAAGTGAAGTCACCACCAAAGGCAACAGCCTTGCCGCCTTTGCTGACAATTTCATCAACCACTGCTTGCGCGGCCTGTTCGTGCAAATCGGCAACCACTACCGCCGCACCTTCGGCCGCGAGTCGAAGCGCAGTCGCTTTGCCAATGCCGGACGCAGCACCCGTGATCAGTGCGGTCTTGTTTGCGAATCGGGTAGACATGATCTTCTCCTTTTGCTTAAAAGTTGCACGCTTGACACTTTTCCTGCCCCATTCCCGGCAAGAAACCGGCAAAAGCTCTCGGGCACGAAATAGCTGTCCTGGTGCAGATGTGTCCTTTACACGCTATCAAGCGCCCCTCAACAACGACAGAGACGTGATGACGCAGGCTTCATTGCAGCAGCAGACTGTCAGGCTTGCGTCACAGGACATGAAATTCATCGATCACTTTGGCAAACGATATTGATTATCGTTCATACCGTGTTTTAAACTGAGCCAACCATTCCCGCATCCTTGAAGGATCACCACATGAAAGCACTGCAACAGACCGCCCTGACCCTGTCCATGCTGGCTCTGGCTGGCCAGCTGTACGCCAAGGAATATCCGGTCGGCGAGCCGGTCGAGATCAACGGCATGGAAATCGTCGGCGTTTACCTGCAACCGGTGAGCATGGAGCACGCCAACCATGACTCCCACCACCTGAGTGCTGCCGATGCCGACATCCACCTGGAAGCGGATATCGCCGCGCTGGCCAACAACGCCAACGGCTTTGAAGAAGGCTCCTGGGTGCCTTACCTGACCGTCAACTACACGCTGGAAAAGCTCGACGGCAGCAACTGGGTACAGCAAGGTCCGTTCATGCCCATGGTGGCCAATGACGGCCCGCACTACGGCGATAACGTCAAGCTGAACGGTCCGGGCAAATACCGCGTGACCTTCAACATCGCGCCGCCCTCCGCCTTCACCGCAGCCAACTTCGGCCGTCACACCGACAAGGAAACCGGCGTGGCCGAGTGGTGGGAAGCCTTTGACGTCAGCTGGGAATTCCCTTACGCCGGTATCGGCAAGAAGGGTGGTTACTGATAAAATCGCCCGCGCTGTACAAGCCCCGCCCTGCGGGGCTTTTGCCGTTACAGGGACTGCCGCTGGCCGGATGGCACAGGTGGTAACGGCTGACAGCACAGCCTAAGGAAGCGCACGTTCTCATTCAGTGTTCCGCAAAACCATGGAGCGCATTGTCATGATCCACCAGACCCCCTGGCTGGCCCGCGCCGGCGACTGGCTGCGCGACCATCGCCGAACCATTCTCACCCTCCAGTGGCTGATTGTCGGTATCTATGCGGTGCTGATCATCGTGCCACTGTTTTATCCTCTGCCGGACAACGATGCCCGCATCCTCAACAACATTACGGTGTTTGCCCAGTTCTGTTTCTGGGGCATCTGGTGGCCCTTTGTCCTGCTGTCGATGGTGTTGTTTGGCCGGCTGTGGTGTGGCGTGCTTTGTCCGGAAGGAGCACTAAGCGAATGGGCGGCCAACCGGGGGCTGGGGCGTGCCATTCCACGCTGGATGCGCTGGGGCGGCTGGCCCTTTACCGCCTTTGCCCTGACCACCATTTACGGGCAGATGGTCAGCGTATACCAGTACCCCTATGCGGTGATGCTGGTGCTCGGCGGCTCGACCGTGGCCGCGATGCTGGTGGGTTTTGTCTATGCCAGGAACAAGCGGGCCTGGTGCAAGTACCTGTGCCCGGTCAATGGCGTGTTCGCCCTGTTGTCAAAGCTGTCGCCGGTGTATTTCCGTACCGACAAGCAGGTCTGGGACGACAATCTGGCCCATGAAAAAGCCAATCTGATCAAGGTGCAGCCGGTCAACTGTGCGCCGCTGCAACCGCTGCGCAGCATGCAGGGCGGCAGCGGCTGCCACATGTGCGGGCGTTGCAGCAGTTACCACAACGCCATCACCCTGACCGCCCGCTCGCCCGGCGACGAGGTGATCCATCTGGCCGCCACCGAATCCGGTTTCTGGCAGACGGCGCTGATTCTCTACGGTTTGCTCGGCATCGCGCTGGGCGCCTTCCACTGGACCGCCAGCCCATGGTTCATCCAGTACAAGCAGTTTCTGGCCGGCTATTTTATCGACCATGAAGTGTGGTGGATTTTGCAGACCAACGCGCCCTGGTTCCTGCTGACCAACTACCCGGCCAACAACGACGTGTTTTCATGGCTGGACGGCCTGTGTCTGATCACTTACATCCTTGCCACGGCGCTGGTACTGGGCACCTCCATTCTGCTATGTCTGATGGTGGCGGTGCGGGTCGCCGGGGCTTTCAGCTGGCAACGGGTACACCATCTGGCACAGGCATTCATCCCGCTGGCCGGGGCCGGCGTGTTTCTTGGCCTGTCGGCCACCACGCTGAGCCTGATCCGCCATGAGGGCATCGCGACCTGGTGGGCCAATGATTTGCGGCTGGGCCTGCTGGTACTGGCAACTCTGGCGGTGGTTTATCTGGCTCTGCGCATCGTCCGCCAGTGGACCCGTGGCTGGCGCCAGTTGCCGGCCATGGTGCTGGTACTGGCCGGACTGGCCTGCGTCAACGCCGCCTGGGGCTTCATGTTCTGGTGGTGGTAACTGTATTCAGCGGGCCACATCGGCCAGCAGCTTGATGCCGAGCAGCCCCATCAGGCTGCCGGCAATACGGTCAATCCACGCCTTGCCGGCCAAATAGCGGGCACGCGGTGCCGGTGCCGACAGCACCAGCGTGACCAGCGCATACCAGCCAAACTCGATGGCGAATACCAGCAACGGCAGCCCCACCAGTACTGCAGCAGGTACATCACGCGGCAGCAACGAGGCAAAAATGCCGGCATAGGCCAGCGCGGTTTTCGGGTTGCTCAACTGGGTCGCCAGCGCCAGCGCAAAGGCCCGCCACAGGCTGCCGTTGTTTTTCTGGCCCAGACTGTCCAGTGACAATGGCTGGCGGGCACCACGCACGATGCGCCAGCCGATATACAACAGATACAATCCGCCAGCCAGCTTGAGCAGGCCATAGAGCACCGGCACCGCGGCCAGCAACGCCATCAGCCCCAGCAGTGCCACCAAGGCGAAAACGACCCCGCCAACGCCCATGCCCAGCGCCGCTGCCAGCCCGGCCGGCCGCGACACCGCCAGTGCGGTGCGGGCCACCAGCAAGAAACTGGGGCCGGGAATCATCGCGCCCAGGGTAAAGGCGGCGGTCATGGTCAGCAGGGCAAGGGTGAGATCCATAGGATATTCGATGGTGACAGACGAGAAAGCTGACGAAGATTGCCACGTTGCCGGGCTCCCCGCAATGTTGGGAGCCATCAGCACACGTGTTCCGCGACTGCTGAGAGCGACGAATGCTCCGCTATCATTACCCTGCTTGCAACACTCGCCTATAACCTGCGGCACGACTACACTGGAAGTCCTGCCACACCCAACCATGCGGAGCCTTCATGTCCACCACTGCGGAACAGCTGTCAGCCTCTTCTTCTGCCATTGCAGACGTCCAGGACCCGGCCCGCTGGCACATCCTGATGGTTGTTCTTGCCGCCATCTTCATGTCGCTGATGGGCGTGAGCATTGTCAACGTGGCGCTGGCTTCCATCCAGCAGGCGCTGCATGCCAGCCAGTCGGACATTCAATGGGTGCTGTCCGGCTATGCGCTGACCTTTGGCGTGGTACTGGTCAGCGCCGGGCGGGCCGGCGACCTGATGGGCCGTGGCGGCTTCTTCATGATCGGTGTTGCCATCTTCACCCTGGCCTCGGTAGCCGCCGGGCTGGCACAAACGGCTGACCAGCTCAATCTGGCCCGTTTTATCCAGGGTGTCGGTTCCGGCTTCATCAACCCGCAGGGCGTGGGCATGATCCAGCAGTATTTTCGCGGGGCAGAACGGGGCCGGGCGTTCGGCTTCTTCGGTACAGCGGTCGGTGTATCAGTGGCCATCGGGCCGGTGCTGGGTGGTTTCCTGATCGAACTGGGCGGAGACAGCTTTGGCTGGCGACTGACTTTTCTGGTCAACGTGCCGGTCGGGCTGCTCACGCTGTGGCTCGGCTATCGCTGGTTTCCGCGTCCGCTGCTGCATCGGCCACGGTTAATCAATGGAGGAAATTATGCAGGTCCGGATTTATCCGGACAGGGTCCCGCTGTGCGAATGAATTCGCACCTACAAGAATGTGCCCGGCACGACCGCAATATTGGCTCAACTGCATCCACGCGACAAAGACAGGGGCTCAGCTCGCTGGACCCGGTTGGAGCCTTGCTGCTGGGGCTGGGCGTGCTGGCGGTGCTGTTTCCCTTTGTCGAGGCGCGTGAGGCCCATTTGCTGTGGCTGCTGGTACCGCTGGGGCTGCTGCTGTTCTATCTGTGGGTACACTGGGAGCGGCTGTATGCGCGCATGGGGTTCAGCCCGATGGTCGACCTGAACATCTTTCACACACCCAGCTACCGCAACGGCGCAATCATCATGACGCTGTACTTTCTGGGCATGACCAGTGTCTGGGTGCTGGTGCCGCTGTTCATCCAGCTGGGGCTGGGCAAAAGCGCCCTGGAAGCCAGCCTGATCGGCATTCCATCAGCTTTGCTCTCGGCCTGGTCGGCCAATTGGTCCGGCAAACGGGTGACCCGCATCGGCCGCGCGATTGTGGTTGGCGGCCTGTGCATGACCCTGCTCGGGCTGGCCAGCAGCATACTGGTGGTTCAGCTGCACCTGCACGGGCTGCTCAGTCACTGGTGGCTGCTGGGTAGCCTGGCCCTGTTCGGCCTTGGCCAGGGTTCGGTGATCAGCCCCAACCAGACATTGACGCTGGCCGAGGTGCCGATCGCCTATGCCGGCAGTTCCGGCGCCATCATGCAGACCGGCCAGCGCATCGGCACCTCGGTCGGTATCGCCGTGATCACCGCGCTGGTATTTGCCGTGCTGCCGCACAGCAACTGGCATCTGGCCTTTACTCTGGGCTTTGTCAGTATCATGCTTACTCTGTCGCTGGCCTTGTGGATGTCGCTCAAGGACATGCGCATGCGCCGCTCACCTGACACGTCCGCTGCGAGGTAATCACCCATCATGCCCGCCTCCGGTTTTACCCAGCCACTGCGCCGCCTCTGGGCACTGGACAAATTCGGCCCCGGTCTGCGCTTTTTCATTGCGCTGAGCCTGTGCACCGGCTGGGTCTGGCTGTTCGACCGCATCGATGCGCTGATCCCGCTCTATCTGGGCGTGATCGCCTCGGCACTGGCGGAAAGCGATGACAGCTGGCAGGGCCGTCTGCTGGCGGTCAGTGTCAGCCTGTGCTGTTTCCTGCTGATGAGTACCGCCATCGAGCTGCTGCATCCCTATCCGGCATGGCTCTCGCTGTTCGTGGTGATCTCGACCCTGGTGCTGATCGTGCTGGGCGGAGCCGGCTCGCGTTATGCATCGATCTCCTATGCCACCCTGATTCTCGGCATCTACACCATGGTCGGGCTGGAGCAACACAGCCCCGAGGATGCGGCCCTCTGGCAATATGCGCCCTGGCTGTTATACGGGGCGATGCTGTATGGCCTGCTCTCGGTGATCTGGTATGCACTGTTTGCCCAGCAGCCGCTGCAGCAGAGCCTGGCCCGCCTGTTTCGCCGCCAATGTGACTATTTCAAGGCAAAATCGGTGCTGTTCGAGCCGCTGCGCAACATGGACATCCAGGTCAAACACCTGGAACTGGCGCAACAGAACGCCCTTTTGGTGGAGGCCCTCAACGAAAGCAAGACCCTGATCCTGCAGCGCGTCGGCCGCAACCGTACCCGCGCCGGTACCAGCCGCTATCTGAAGCTGTACTTTCTCGCCCAGGATCTGCACGAGCGCGCCACTTCCAGCCATGCGCCCTATCAGCAACTGGCTGATGCGTTCTTTCACAGTGACGTACTGTTCCGCTGCCTGCGCCTGATCCGCCAGCAGGGCGATGCCTGCGCGGCACTGGCCCGGGCCATCGAGCTACGCCAGCCATTCGATTACGGTGCGGGGCATGCCCAGGCACTGGAAGACCTGCAGGCCGCCATTGCCTTCCTGCACAAGCAGAACAACCCGGAGTGGACGCCCCTGCTGCGCTCCCTGCGCTCGCTGGCAACCAACCTGGGTACCATGGACCAGCTACTGGGCCAGGCCAGCAACCCGGACGCCCTGACCTTGCAGCAGGACAGCAACCTGTTCGACCGTGAGCCGCAGAGCCTGCGCGAGGCCGCACAGCGGGTGGCGCAGCATTTCACGCTCAAGTCCGCCCTGATGCGCCATGCCATCCGCATGTCGGTGGCCGTGGCCAGCTGTCTGCTGATCATGCTGTTTCTTGCACCCGAACAGGGCTACTGGATCCTGATGACCACGGTGTTTGTCTGTCGCCCGCACTATGCCGCCACTCGGGTACGCATGCTGCAACGCATCATCGGAACCATCCAGGGGCTGGCCATGAGCTGGCTGCTGTTCCAGATCACGCCGCTGCTCTGGGTGCAGGCGCTGTTCGCAATTGCTGCCGGGGTCGGTTACTTCGCCACCCGCACCAGCCACTTCAAGGCATCCACCGCCTTCATCACCATGATGATGCTGATCTGCTTCAACCAGATCGGTCACGGCTATGACCTGTTTCTGCCGCGACTGCTCGATACCGTGGCCGGCAGCCTGATTGCCGGGCTGGCGGTATTCTTCATCCTGCCAGACTGGCAGGGCCGTCGTCTGCACCAGGTGGCCGCCGCCACGCTGCGCACCAACAGCCAGTACCTGCGCCATATCATGCAGGAATACAGCCAGGGCAAGACCGACGACATGCAATACCGCATCGCCCGCCGCGAAGCCCACAACGCCAATGCTGCGCTGAGTCGCAGCCTGGGCAACATGCTCAAGGAGCCAGGCCACTTCCGCCGACAAAGCGAAACCGGTTTCGAGTTCCTGCTCTACTCACACAACCTGCTGAGCTACATTTCCGCGCTGGGCGCGCACCGCGGCAACCTGGCCGACGCTCCCAACTACCCGTCCCTCAACCGCGAGGCGGAACAACTGGCCGCCAACCTCGAACAGCTGGCCAGTGACCTGGAGGCCCTGCGCCCGGTCAACGCCGACTGCAGCATGGAAGAAGAGCAAAACAGCCGGCTGGCCGCCATGCAAGTGGGCGATGACGACCACCTGCGCCTGCTGCACGGCCAGCTGTTGCTGATCAGCCAGCAGCTGGCCCCCCTGCGCAAGCTGGCAAGCCGGCTGGTAGTGCAATAGCAAGCGCCAGCACCGGAACGGGTTGCAAAAAAACGCCTGCTCGAAGCAGGCGTTTATCAAGTTTTCCGCATCAGAATCCGCTCAGCCAGAGCTGCGCATAACCGGTAGCCGGGTATTGCGCCAGCACCTGTTCGCGGCCGGCAGCCAGTTGCAGGTTGCCGCTGTGCTGCAGCAGGCTGTCGATCACTTCGACCAGTTCCATGCGGGCCATCGGCGCACCGGGACAGACGTGGATGCCGGCACCATACAGCAGGTTGTCCTGCGGGTTGCGCTCCCACGAGAAACGGTCCGGCTCAGGGAACACTTCCGGGTCACGGTTGACCGCCACCCAGTTGAGGTAGACCCGGTCTTCAACGGCAATCTGACGACCGCCAATCTCCACCGGACAGGTGGCGCGACGACGGTTCTCCAGCAACGGGTTGTGCATGCGCTGGATTTCGTCATTGGCGTAATAGAGTTTGTCCGGCTGCTCGCGCAATTGTTGCTGTAGCTGTGGATCACCAGCGAGGAAGTGGGCAATGATGCCGATACCGGACGCCAGGGTACCCACTTCGCCCACTGTCCAGTTGCGCAGGATGCTGGCAATTTCAATATCGGTCAGGCTGCGACCGTCAACCTGCTCATGCATCAGCTCGGCAGTGATGTCGGCATCGGCAACAATACCGGGCTGGCGTCGTGCGGCCAGCTGTTCGGCAACAATACTCTCGAACTCTGCGGCCAGGCGTGCCAGCCCGGCACGATCCTGCTTCAAGGTGGCCTGCTGGTTCTGCTGTGCCCACTGGCCCAGTGGCTGCTGCAGCTCTTGCGGCCAACCCATGAAAGCGCACTGCGCACGCAGGGCGAACGGCAAGGCGAAGTCGGCCATCAGATCGACCGTTTGCCGGCCTTGCAGGCCTTGCGCCAGCTCGTCGGCAATCGCACGACAAACCGGTTTGAACCAGGCCACTCGCCGCTCATTGAAATAAGGCTCGATCAGCTGGCGAAACGGCGTGTGTTCAGGCTGATCCATCCCGTTGGGCACAGAGACATGGCGTGATACCCGGTTGCTGAAGGTCTCGTGATCCAGCAGCACGCGCCGCACATCGGCATGGCGGAACAGGGTCCAGCTGCCCTGTTCATCACGTGCCACCGGACAGGTCTCGCGCATCCGGTCATAGGCCTTGCGCTGGTCTGCCAGCACCTCGGGGCTGCGGATATTCCAGTCAGCGGGGATACTACCACTCATCGTCATGCCTCCTGCGCAATGCAATATAACGTGATGATCATCACATACCGCTGTTGTTTCGGCCCTTGCTCAAAATCAAAATTGACTCAAATCAATACACCGGATTTTTCACCCGGATCTTTGTTTCTCCTTGTAAAACCTGTGGCCGACAAATATTTTCATACCTTGTCCCGGCCACGGACTACTGTTGATGACACCACCCATGCCATGGAGGCAATGATGCACGCAGGAATACTGTGCCTGTCCGCTGTGCTGCTCGGCAGCCTGGCCCTGCCCGTCCTGGCCGAGCGTCACTGCCCGGACTGGCCGGAGGAGCAGCTGCAACAACAAATCATCCACCTGCAACAACAGCTGGAACAATGGGACCGCTCTTATCATGTCGAGGGCCGCAGTCTGGTCGATGATGAAGTGTACGATCAGGCCCGCATGCGGCTGGATAACTGGCAACATTGCAATGGCGATGATTCGTCTGCCATCCGCTTGCCTGGCGACACCGGCTACGCCCTGCCCCACACCTATACCCAGATGGGGCTGGACAAGCTGGACGAAAAACAGCTGCGCCAATGGCTGCGCGACCGGCAGGATCTCTGGGCGCAGCCCAAGCTTGATGGCGTCGCCGTCACCCTGGTCTACCGGCAAGGGCAGCTGCAACAGATGATCAGCCGTGGTGATGGCCGCCACGGACAGGACTGGCTGCAGCATGCCCGGCACATTGACGCCATCCCCAAACAACTGCCACGCCCGATTGACGCCAACCTGCAAGGCGAGCTGTACCAGAAACTGGAACGGCACATACAATCGGCCCATGGCAGCCATCAGGCCCGCAGTTCGGTCGCGGGCTGGCTCAACCGCAAGCAACTGGACGGTCAGACCGGCCGGCAGATCGGCCTGTTTGTCTGGGAGTGGCCGGACGGGCCGGCAACCATGCCAGAGCGCCTGCAACAACTGGCCGGGCTGGGGTTTTCCGATACCGCCGCTTTCAGCCAGCCGGTTAGCGGAATGGACGATATCCGTCACTGGCGCGGGCACTGGTACAACAGCCCGCTGCCCTTTGCCACCGATGGTGTGGTGATCCGCCAGGGCGAGCGCACCGCCAATCGCTTGCAGCATGCCTATCCGCCGGCCTGGGCAGTCGCCTGGAAATACCCGCTCAGCCAGGTAGTGGCCCGCATCAGAGGGTTCAAATTCAACATTGGCCGCACCGGTCGCATCACGCCGATCGCCCTGCTGGAGGAGGTGGAGCTGGACCACAAACGCATCAGCCGTATCAGCCTGGGTTCGGTCGAACGCATGCAGCGTCTGGAGCTCGGAGTGGGGGATCACATCAGCGTGCGCCTGTCCGGCCATGCCATCCCGCAGCTGGCCGGTATTGCCTGGCGTAATCCACAACGACAGGTCCCGTCACCACCCGACCCGGCCCTTCATCACCAACTCAGCTGCTTTCGTCACCGGAGCGGCTGCGAGCAGCAGTTCCTCGCCCGCCTGCACTGGCTGGGCGGCAAGCAGGGTTTGAACATGAAAGGAATGGGAAGCGGCACCTGGGCCATTCTGGCCGATGCCGGCAGCATCAACAGCCTGGCCGGCTGGCTGGAGCTGGATGATGAGGCCCTGCAGTCACTCAATGGCGTAGGCAAAAAGCGGGCAAAGCAGCTGCTGACAATTTTCGTACAGGCCCGTCAGCAACCTTTCGGGCGCTGGCTGACAGCCATTGGCGTCCCTCCGGTGTTGCGGCTGCTGCCCGGCGACAGCTGGCCGCTGCTGGCCGGGCTGGACATGCCGGGCTGGCAGCGGCGCGGTTATTCGGCTCGCAGTGCGAAAACCCTGCACGATTTCTTCCAGCATCCCGAGGTACAACTGCTGGCAGCACATCTGGCCGCTACCGGAATAGACGGCTTCCAACTTGCGGAGTGAGCCCCGCAACAGGTGTCAGTAAATACGGAACTCCTGGTGGCAGCCTTCGCAGGCCTTTTCCACCACATCAATCCGCACACCCAGCGCATCGGGATTCAGCGGCTGCTGCTGCGCCGACTGGAGCAGCAACGCAGTGGTGCCTTCCAGCTCGCGTGCCAGTTGCATGAAGCGCTCACGCTGCTCCCAGACATCATCACGGGCGGAGCTTTTCGATTCTTTGGCCTCTGCATCAAAATGCTGCCAGGGCTGGCGGGAAATCTCGTCAAGGCGACGCGCCTTTTCGGCAAACGTCTGCTCGTCAAAGGCAATGCGGCCACGCAGCATGCCACCCAGATCTTCGCTCAAGTTGAGCATTTCCTTAAAGATCACCTTGCGCTTGCCCAGCGGCGAATCAGGGTCCACTCCGCCACAACCGGACATTGCCAGCACGGACAGCAATACAATCATTCTTTTCAACATTTCAACATTCCACTCTGGCGCAAGTACGGGGGCAGCCGGTGTTTGACATGTCCGCCCCTGCGAAAACGCCTGTCAGCTGCCCCAAAATCACGACCGGCAAGGGTAACAGTTTCACGGCTGGAATTTAAGCGGCGAGTGTCTCTGCAATGCTCTGTCGACACGGCTGAAACAGGCTTTATCCGGTCAGCCGCTCCGTGCTAGTCTGCCGGATATTTCTCCCGGGAGCGCGGATCAATGGCAACGCACGGCTGGTTCTACTGGGCTTTTCTCTCTGCCGTTTTTGCCGCGCTGACGGCAATCTTCGTCAAGCTGGGTGTACAGGATGTCGACTCCGACCTGGCCACCCTGATCCGCACCGCCATCATCCTGCTGGTGCTGGCCGCCTTTGTCATGGCCACCGGCAAATGGAGCAACCCGCTGACACTGTCACCCCGCACCTGGTGGTTTCTCGGCCTGTCGGCGCTGGCCACCGGCGCTTCGTGGGTGTGTTACTTCCGTGCGCTGAAACTGGGTGAAGCCTCCAAGGTGGCGCCCATCGACAAGTTCAGCATCGTGCTGGTGGTGCTGTTTGCCGTACTGTTTCTGGGTGAACGCCCATCACTGCGCGAATGGTCGGGCATTGCCATGATTGCCGGCGGCGTACTGGTGCTGGCGCTCAAGCGCTAACCGTCCTCAGGACAGCTGCGTGCAGCGGGCAAATGCCTTGCCGTCCTTGTCCAGCACCCTGGCCAGTCGTGGTAGCAGTTTCTGCATTTTCTCCATCATCTGCCAGGGCGGATTGACCACCAGCATGCCGGAAGCTGTCATGCCTCGACCCGGGCTATCGGGCGCCAGCCCCAGCTCGAACACCTGGATATCCTTGATGCCGGCCTTGACCAGCTGCTTTTGCATGCGATCGATCCGCTGACGCTCCACCACCGGATACCAGATGGCATAGGTGCCACTGGAAAACTTCTTGTGTGCCGCCAGCAGGGTCCTGGCGACCTGATCGTACTCGGTTTTCAGCTCGTAGGACGGGTCAATCAGCACCAGTGCCCGACGGCTCTGCGGCGGCAGCACCGCGAGCAAACCGGCCAGGCCATCGCTGTTGTACACCTTGCATTTGCGGTATGGCTTGAGGTTGGCCTGCAAACGGGGAAAGTCGTCAGGGTGCAGCTCGTGAAACCAGCCATGATCCTGCGGGCGCAGCCATCTGGCGGCAAACAGAGGCGAGCCGGGGTAGAGTTTCAGCGCACCGCTCTTGTTCACATCGGCAATCGCCTCGCGGTACAGCGCCAGCTCCGGCCAGTCCAGATCCATCAGCTTGGCGACACCATCCTGATA
>WPCI01410574.1_pt1 | contig 13590 bp, 7 predicted proteins | sample 5399871 | NCBI WGS metagenome assembly WPCI01 (sample SAMN12869469, study PRJNA574797) | sludge metagenome | isolation source: wastewater treatment of pH7 | place: China:Beijing | collected 2019-05-20
CCGATGCGCAAGCTCGGCGCCTCGGGGGTTTGGGAGTTGTTCGTCCCCGGAGTGGGTCCGGGCATGGTCTACCAGTTCCAGGTGTTGGGAGACGACGGCGTCTGGCGCGACAAAGCCGACCCGTACGCGTTCCGAGCCGAAACCGGCCCGGGAGCCCATTCGATCGTCCAAGAATCGCACTACATGTGGGGGGACAGTTGGTGGATGGATGGCCGGGCCGGACGGCTGCCCGAGTCGTCCCCCATGTCAATCTACGAACTGCACGTCGGCTCTTGGCGGCGTAATCAGGGTTGGGACGAACTGGCCGACAGCCTGCCCGGCTACCTCACCCACCTGGGGTTCACCCACGTCGAACTGATGCCAGTCATGCAGCATCCCTATGAGGGCTCTTGGGGCTACCAGCTGACCTCCTACTACGCCCCCGATTCGCGGCGCGGCGACCCGGACGGGCTACGCCGGCTGGTCGACCGTCTCCACCAGGCAGGCATCGGTGTGATCCTCGACTGGGTGCCCGCCCACTTCGCTGTAGACAAGTGGTCCTTGGGCAAGTTCGACGGCACCCCCCTCTACGAGGATCCTGAACCGTGGCGCGGCTGGCACCCCGAGTGGCAGACCTACATCTTCAACTTCGACCGTCCCGAGGTGCGCAATTTCTTGTATGCGAACGCCCTGTACTGGTTGCAGGAGTTCCACGCCGACGGGTTGCGGGTCGATGCGGTGAGCTCAATGCTCTACCTCGACTATGCCCGCCCCTACGGCAACTGGTACCCCAACCGGTACGGCGGCAACGAGAACTTGGAAGCCGTCTGGTTCCTGCAAGAGATGAACCACACTGTGTCGACCCGGGTGCCGGGTGCGGTGATGATCGCCGAGGAGTCCACGGCATGGCCAGGTATCACCCGCTCGACCGGTGACTGGGGATTGGGTTTCGGCCTGAAATGGAATATGGGCTGGATGCACGACACCTTGGACTACCTGAGCCGCGAGCTTCATGACCGGCAGTGGCACCGCGAGCAGTTGGCCCACACCTTGGAGTATGCGTGGTCGGAGAAGTACGTGCTGCCGCTCAGCCACGACGAGGTGGTACACGGCAAGGGCTCGTTGTTGTCGAAGATGCCGGGCTACTGGCACGAGAAGTTCGCCGGCCTGCGCGCCTACTTCGCGTTCATGTGGGCTTACCCGGGCAAGAAGCTGCTGTTCATGGGCGACGAACTCGCCCAGCCCCGCGAGTGGAACGCGCACGCCGAACTGGATTGGGGGCTGCTCGCCCAGCGCGACCATGCAGGCGTCCAATCGCTGGTGGGCGACCTGAACCGGTTGTACCGGGAGTCGCCGGCGCTGTGGAGCAACGACAACGACCCCGACGCGTTCTCCTGGCTCGGCACCCCACCTGACGCGGAGTCTGTCTTCGCGTTCCTGCGCACAGGGACGGACGGCTCGTCGCTGGGCTGTGTGACCAACTTCGCCCCGACTGGCAGGGAACTCCAGATCGGCGTGCCACTTGGAGGGGACTGGGACGTGATCTTGAACACGAACTCGGGCCACTACCACGACTCCGGCGAGCCGCAGGGCTTCCGTCTGACCGCGGTCGAGGCGAGCGATCCGCAGGCCGAGCATCTCGCGTCCGTCACGCTCACGGTGCCGCGGCTCACCACCATGTGGTTACGCCCGGCCTGAGTCCGCGACGCACACGAGGCTGCCCCCAGGAAGGCCCAGACGATGGCGTCCAGGGCTGGGTTTGGACGCGTCTTGGGGGCGCAATGGTGAATGCTGGGTCCCGGGGTCAGCTCACGTCGAGCGCCCGGATCTCGTCGCGGAGCCGGCCCATGCGGTGGTCGAGTTCGGCAGCGATCCGGCTTGCGTCATCCAGTTCGTCCTGGAGATGTGACGGCAACTGCTGGCCGTACTTGTACGACAACTTGTGTTCGACCGATGCCCAGAAGTCCATCGCGATGGTCCTGATCTGGATCTCGACGAACACGTTCTCCGTGCGGTCCGACAGGTACACCGGCACCTGGACTATGAGGTGCAGGGACCGGTAGCCGTTGGGCTTCGGGTTGGCGATGTAGTCCTTCGTCTGGACGACTGTGATGTCTGGTTGTTGCGACAACATGTCGGCAACCCAGTACACGTCCGAGGTGAAGCTACAGGTGATCCTGATTCCGGCGATGTCCCTGATCCGGTCTCTCAAGGCCGGGATGGTGAGCTCGCAACCGATTTTCATGGCCTTGTCCGCCATACTTTCGGGAGTCTTCAGCCGCGACCGGACGTGCTCAATGGGGCTGTAGTCGTGCGTGCACTCGAACTCCTGGCGCAAGATGCTCAACTTGGTCGATATCTCTTCGATGCCGCCTTGGTAGAACAGTGTGAACCGGGCGAACTCGACCTTGATCAGGTAGAGGCGCTCCGCGAGTTCCTGGACGTCGTCACTGGTGACCGCCAGCTTCACCGCTCCGCTCTCCAACAGCCGCGCGGTCAACAGGTCAGTGCTTCTTGGATCGCGATCGCGCACCTCGACCATGCGGCATCCTCCTTGTGCTGTCGTTTCGGGAATGGGTGCTCCTCCAATCATGGCGCGGCGCCCAACACCGGCCCAGTCCGTCGGGCGGTCTGGGCGGTCTCTCAGCGCATCCTCAGCCCCGTTGCCACAAGCTGGCCCCATGAGCACAGTTCCCGCAGTAAGCGAGGTTTCCCTGGTGCCCCGCCCGCTCGCCGTGGCGGCTGCCTGGGGTTGGCGGCTGATCGTGTTGGGCGCCGCGGGCTGGATTGTCGCCCAATCGGTTGCCAAGCTGCCGATGTTGGTGATTGCTTTGGCTGTCGCGCTCCTGCTCACCGTCCTGCTGAACCCGCTGGTGCGATTGGGTCGCCGGTTCCGTCTGCCGCCGCTATTGACCGCGCCGCTGGTAGTGGTGGGCTTCTTCGGACTCGCCGGGCTCGCCATCGGCCTGGTCGTGACGAACGTCGCGGGCAGTCTGAGCGGCTCGTCCCAGCGCGTCTCCGAAGGGTGGAACCGGTTCGTCGATTGGTTGGCGGCAGGCCCGCTGCACGTGAATGCGGCCCAACTCGGCGCGTGGGGTGACCAAGCCCAGCAGTGGGTGACCAGCCACGCGTCCGATCTGAGCCAGGGTGTCTGGACGGTGGGGGCGTCCGCGACCGAGGTACTGGCCGGCTTCATCGTCTGTCTTCTCGTCACCATCCTGCTGCTGGCCGACGGTCGACGGATCTGGTGGCAGACGGTGATGCTGGTGCCAGGGCGGTCGCGCCGGACCTACGTTCGCGCGATGCGTGCCGGTTGGCGGGCCCTGAGCGCCTACATGCACATGCAAGTGGTCATCGCGTCCTTGGAGGGCGTGCTGATCTGGATCGGCGCGGCGATCATCGGTGTGCCCACCGCGCCGGCGATGGGCTTGCTGGTCTTCGTCACCGCCTTCGTCCCGATCCTGGGCATCATCATCGCTGGCGCGGTCTGCGTGGCCTTGACCTTTCTGGTGAAGGGGGCCGTGGCCGCGCTGATCATGCTTGCCATCGTCATCGTGGTCCACCAGGCGGAGATCCACCTCTTGCAGCCCTGGCTGATGGGACATGCCGTGTCGCTGCATCCGCTCGTGGTGATCATCGGGATAACTGCGGCCACCTTGCTTGCCGGGCTTGCCGGCGCCCTGTTCGTGGTGCCGTTGCTCGCCTTCGCGGCAGCTGCCATTCGCGTCCTCGTCGTCGCGCCGGCCTCGCCGGGCGCCGGTAGCCTTTCGGCAGGAATGGACCAACGCTGATGATGGAGTCTGCGGTGCGGGTGCTGCTGGTGGAGGACGACGTCCATCTGGGCGTGGTGGTGCGCAAGGCGCTGACCAACCAAGGATTCGTCGTCGATGTCGAGCTGACCGGGCCGGACGGCCTGTGGGCGGCCACCGAGAACGACTATGACGTGGTTGTGCTCGACATCATGTTGCCCGGCCTGAACGGTTATGACGTGCTGAGACAGTTGCGTGCCCGACAGGTCTGGACGCCGGTGCTGATGCTCACGGCCAAGGACGGCGAGTGGGACGAGGTCGACGCGTTCGATCTCGGGGCCGACGACTACCTGACCAAGCCGTTCAGCCTCGCGGTGCTGGCTGCTCGACTGCACGCATTGATTCGCCGCGGCGCGGGTGCCCGCCCTGCCGAACTGCTCGTCGGTGACCTCACCTTGGATCGCGCCCGCGGCTCCGCGTCCCGGGCTGGAGAGCCGCTGCGGCTCACCGCAAAGGAATTCGCCCTGCTCGAATACCTGATGCACCACTGCGGCGAGGTGTTGAGCAAGACCGAACTGCTCGACCACGTCTGGGATTCGGCGTTCGAGGGGGACGTGAACGTGGTCGAGGTGTATGTGGGCTACCTGCGGCGCAAACTCGACCAGCCGGGCGGACGTCGGCACATCGAGACCATCCGCGGCATGGGCTATCGGCTCAGCTGAGTTCGCCCGTCGTCGCGCCCATCGGCAGCCGCACCTCGAACCGCGCCCCGCCCCACGCCGACTCACCGACGCTCACTGAACCCCCCTGCGCTTGGGCGGTTGCCTGGACGATCGCCAGCCCCAATCCGGCACCGCCGGGCCGGCGGCTGCGGGACTCGTCCAACCGGACGAAGCGGTCGAAGATGACCTGCCGATCCTCCGGCGCAATCCCCGGGCCGTCGTCGTCCACCCGGATGATCGCGGTCGCCCCCGCCACGGTCAACTCCAGCCCGATCCGGCCTTGGCAGGCCGATCGGGCGTTGTCGGCCAGGTTTCGCACCAGTCGAGCCAGCGCGGCCTGGTCGCCGCTGACCCGCGCTGGAACCGTCCGCACCAAAACCTCGAGGGAGGGTTCGGCCCGTAGTCGGCGGGCCTCCGCGGCGACGATCTCGTCCAAGTCCACGTCCCGTTGGTGGCTGCGCGCCCGGCCCGCATCCGACTTGGCCAACAACAGCAGGCCCTCGGCAAGCTCGGCCAGCCGGCGAGTCTCGGCCGACAGCACCGGCAGCAGTTCGGGCAGTTCGGCGGGCTGATCGGCCAGGATCTCGAGTCCCCCCGAAAGGGTGGCGATCGGCGAACGCAACTCGTGACTCGCGTCAGCCACGAACCGGCGCTGGCTCTGCTGGGCATGATCCAACCGGTCGAGCATGGAATTCATGGTGCGCGCCAGCCGGGCGATCTCGTCATCGCCGGGAGGTTCGGGGACCCGGGCGTCCAACTGATGACCGGAGATGGCTTCGACGCTCGTCCGGATCTCCTCGACCGGACGCAGGGTCCGTCCCACGCCCACCCACGCCGCGAAACCGCCGAGCACGGCGAGTAGCGGGGCACCGATCAGGATGGACAAAGCGTCACGGCGCACCGCAACCTCGACTGCCCGCAAGGAACCCACGGCGAGCACCGTGTACTCCTGACCCGCGTACGACACCCCTTGAGCGGCGATCGTGCGGTCATCCTCGCCACCGAACAGCGTCATGATCGTCTGGCTGTCGGTCTGCCCGGGGGCCAGCAGCAGGTCGGACGCGGGCTGGGCTCGTCTCGGGTTGGACGTCCAGGCCAGTTGCCCGGTGGAGTCCACCACTTGGAGCAGGCCGCCAGCGATCAGGTGCCCGGCAACCGGGTGGTCGGCCAGCGCCTGCGGGCCTTGCAGCCGCACCAGGTCGGCGGCCTCACCGGCCCGTTCAGTCTGATCTGACTGCGCCTCGCTGGTCAGTTCCTGGGCCAATGCCGCGACCATCGCGGCCCCGCCGAGCAAGAGGGTGGCGGCGATCACCAAGGTGGCGATGACGGTGGTCTGCCGGCGTACTCCCGGCGCCGTCCACCGACCGGCCACGAGCGGTTCGTTGGTCATGCCGCCATCCTGCTCCTCTCAGCGTGGCCTCAGCGACCCCGGGCTAGCGTCCGGGTCATGAACGTGACCCACCGGTTGTCCTGGCTCATGATCCTGCTCTCGGGCATTGTGGCGTACTGGCTGGTGCTGTTCACCATGATCGCCACCAAGAACGTAGTGCTGTTCCCCACCTTGCTGATCGTGGGGGCGCTCAGCGTGCCGCTCACGGTGCTTACCTGGCTGGATCGGCGCGGGCCGGAACCGATCGTGCCCGGCACCGCGCTGGCCGGGGTCGCCGCGGTGGGTGGGGTGGTCGGGGTCTTGTTCGCGTCGGTGCTGGAATCCATGCTGGCCACCCCGAGCGGTGGCGCGCCGCCGCTCGGGGTGGCGATCATCGAGGAGTCGATCAAGGTCGCCGTCCCGATCGGGTTGTTGCTCGTCGGGGTGGCGCCGCGTCGCGATGCCGGCGGCGTCATCGGTGTCGCGGCGGGAGCAGGGTTCGCGGTCCTCGAGACGATGGGCTATGCGTTCGCGGTGCTGCTGGAGACGGGCAGTCTGGCCGCCGCCGACCAGACCCTGCTGTTGCGGGGGATCTTCGCGCCGGCCTGCCACATCGCCTGGACCGGCATGGTGGTCGCGGTGGCGTGGCGGGCTCGTTACTCCGCCGGCAGGGGGTGGTGGGTGGCCGCCACGATCGGTACGTTCATCGGCGTCATCGTCCTGCACACCGCCTGGGACACCTTCGCCGCAACGCTGACGACGCACCTGGTGATCGCGCTGATCAGCCTCACTGGTCTGCTGCTGGCCACCCGCCGCGAGGTGCCGCATGCCTAGTTGGTTCCAGCCGGTCGCAACCGGTTTCCTGGTCAGTGCAGGTCTTGTCACGGTCGCGGTCGTGGGTTGGGCGGTTTGGTGGGTGCCGTGGCACCGGCGCACCGGCTGGCGGGCGATCGTCCAGCAGGGTGCAGCGGTCTTGGTCTCGGTGGTCTGCTCGGTGGCGATGATCGGGCTGATGCTGAACCGCAGCAACGACTGGTACCCGACTTGGCGCAGCGTGCTGGGGGTCCGCGACAGCGCCACGGTGCAGACCTTCGGTGGACCGGCCCAGACGGCGCCCGTGGCCGCCAGCGACTGGGGGAGCGGGTCGGTCTCGTCGCTGCAGGCTGATCCGCGCAACAACCCGGCCTTTGCCGGGCAAACCTGGCAGGACGACACAGCGCAAGGCCAATACCTGCGGCTGAACATCATCGGGCCGACCAGCGGGATGACATCGGAGACCCTGATCTGGTTGCCGCCCGGCTACCTGTCACATCCGGAGCGGCGTTACCCGGTCATCTTTGCCTTCCAAGGCATCCCCGGTTCGGTGGACGCCTACCAGCAGAACCTTCCGGTGGGGCAGATCATCCCCAGCCTGGTATCCGCGCAGCGGATACGGGACGCTATCGTGGTGGTGCCCACCGTCTTTCCGAACAACCTGGACACCGAATGCGTCGATTCGGCCGACGGCAGCGTGCGCATGGATACCTTCGTCAGTTCCGACCTGGTGGCGTGGGCGAAGGCCAACTTGCGCACAGTCGACAGACCGGACGCTTGGGCCACTCTCGGGTTCAGTGCCGGCGGCTGGTGTTCGTCCATGCTGACCCTGCGCCACCCGGAGACGTTCGGGTACTCGCTGAGTCTGTCCGGCTACTTCCAGATCCGCTTCAACGGGTCGGCGTTGCGTCCTGACGGCGACCCCGTCTACGACCTGGGACGGATCGCCAGCGAGCAGGCGCCTTCGGTCAAGCTGTGGTTCTGGACCGCCAAGGACGACAGTGCGCCCTATGACTCAGTGCAGCAGTTCGCCCCCAAGGTGCGTGCCCCCACGGTGCTCACCGTCGCCTTGGTCGAAGCCGGCGGCCACAGTTGGGCGGTCTGGACGGCAGGCACCCAAGCCGGCCTGCAATGGCTCGGTGAGAATTCTGCGCAGTTCGCCTGGGTGGCGTCGTGATCTCGCGTGCGCGACGCGCCGGGGCGAGCGCCCTGACCTGGCTGTACGTGGCCGCCACAGCGGTGGCGGCGTTCTTGTGGCTGACCTACCGGATCGTGCACCACATGCCCCGGGCGAGCTGGCTGGAGACCGGGTTCGGGTTGCTGAACGTACCAGTCACCCCGTCGCTGGTCTCGGCCATCGGACTTGGCCTGATCGCCGCGGGCCTGCTGCACCGCAAACGGCTGGCCCTGGTCGCGGTCGGCGTCTTCCAGGCGGCGGGCATCGTGTGGACGGCGGCCGACCTGGTCAACCTGGCCGCCGGCAAGACCTTGGCGCCAGACGGCCGGGACGTCGAATCGGTTCCGTTGATCATCGGCTCGTCGATCGTCTCGATCGCGATGGCCGCCGCCGTGGTCTGGTTGTGGCCGGCCTTCCGCGCTCGAGTGCCGCGGGGTTCCTGGCTGGCCGCCGGCGCTTGGCTGCTGGGCGGCCTGCTGCTGGCGGTCGGGGCCACCCACGTGGCGGTGCTGCTCTGGCCGGGTGCCAGCGGACCGGCCTGGCAACAGACGGCGACGGCCCTGCTGCATGCGGTCGGACTGCATCCCCCACAGTCTTGGCATGGCGTCAACGTCGGGCACCTGGTGCCCCAACTGGCATCGGCGATCATGGGCGTCGCCATCCTGGCCGCGGTCTACGTCTTCCTGCGTTCGTGGCGCAGCCGCGACGAGTGGCAGCCGGAGCAGGAGATTGAGATTCGCCGGCTGCTCAGCGAATACGGCGATCCGGATTCGCTCGGTTACGTCGCCACCCGCCGCGACAAGCTGCTGCACTTCGGCCCCCATCGGCGGGCCGCTATCGGCTACCAGGTCTTCGGCGGGGTTTGCTTGGCCGCCGGCGACCCGATCGGCGACCCGTTGGCCTGGGACGAGACCATCGGTTCGTGGGAGGCATACGCCCGCGACTACGGTTGGACGCCGGCTGTGCTGGCCTGCAGCGAGACCGGTGCCCGCGCCTACGCTCGGACACTCGGCTTCGAGGTCATCAGGCTCGGTGACGAGGCCATCCTGCACCCGGAGACCTTCCGGCTCGACTCCACGTCGCTGACCGAAGTCCGCCGGGCCTGGCAGCGGCTGCACCGCGAGGGTGTGGTCGCCGAAATCAACTGGCAGGCGGATCTCAGCGCCGATTCGCTGCAAGAAGTCAGCACACTGGCCGACAAGTGGCGAACCGGTGACGAAGAACGCGGCTTCTCCATGGAGATGGGACGCCTCGGTGACCCTGCGGACGGCCGGCTGGTGGTCGTCTGGGCCAAGGACTCGTCCGGCACCCCGCTTGCGCTGCTGACGTTCAACCCGTGGGGACGGCGAGGGTTGTCCCTCGATGTGATGCGGCGCACCGCCGACGCCCCGAATGGGGTGATGGAGTTCATGGTCGCCGAACTGATGACCTGGTCCCGCGACCACGGCATCACTCAGGTTTCCCTGAACTTCGCTGTGCTCCGGCACGTCTTTGCACGGGCCGAGGACGTGGCGGCCGCCCCCTTGGAGCGGGTCAGTTCCCGCCTGCTGGGTCTACTCGACCACTTCTGGCAGTTGCAGCGCCTCTATCGGGCAAACGCGAAATACCATCCGAAATGGCAGCCGCGCTATCTGGCGGTGGCGTCGCTGCTGACAGTGCCCGGCGTGGCTCGCGCCGCGATGGTCGCCGAAGGCTTCCTGCCCGGCTGGTTCGCCAAGGCGCACTCCGCCGGGTCGGATGCCGTGGCGAGGTTGTCGCCGGCAGACCTCGAAAAGGTGCGGGCGCTTGAGGCGCCCCCGACCCCCGACGACTGGCTGGCCACCGCAGCCGACCAGCCTCGGCACCGGATGCGGCACTTGACCGGGTTACGGGCCACCGGCAGGTCCGGGTATCCGATCGGGCACCGGGAGTCCGTGCCGCTGAGCGCATTGCCCGACCCGATGCCGGTCGACAGGCAGTCGGCGACCTTCGCAGGCCGGGTCCGGGCCATCCGGCACCATGGCCGGGTCTGTTTTGCCGACCTGACCGACCAGTCCCACACCGTCCAGTTGCTGCTGGACGCGGGCGCGTTGGGTAGGGCGTCGGTCACCGACTTCGCCCACCTGGTCGACGTCGGTGACCTGCTGGAAGTGCAGGCCGTCGTCGGCCGGTCACGGTCGGGGACGCCGTCCTGGCTCGTCGGCGACTGGACGGTGATCGCGAAGGCGTTGCGTCCGGTGCCGTTCGGTGGGCTGGCCGATCCGCAGGCCCGAACCCGTGACCGGTCGCTCGACCTGATCGTCCACCCCGACCAGTTGGAACTGCTCAAGGCCCGCAGCCGGGCAATCGGTGCGGTGCGCGCCACCTTGGTGGCCGAAGGCTTCACTGAAGTTGAGACGCCCATCCTCGGCACCACCAACGGGGGCGCCTCGGCTCGGCCGTTCCGCACCCACATCAACGCCTACGACACCGACCTGGTGCTCAGGATCGCCCCCGAGCTCCCGCTGAAGCGGCTGCTGGTGGGCGGGATCGGGCCGATCTTCGAGATCGGCCGCAACTTCCGCAACGAGGGGACCGACGCGTCCCACAACCCGGAATTCACCGTGGTGGAGGCCTACCAGCCGTTCGCCGACTACCACGACATGCGGTTGCTCACCCGGCGCATGATCGAGGCGGCTGCGGTTGCGGTGCATGGTCGTCCGGTGATGCCGCTGCCGGACGAATCCGGTGCCGTCGTGCTCACCGACATCTCGGGGGAGTGGCCGGTCGTCGCGGTCTGCGAGGCGGTGTCGGCGGCGGTTGGCGAGCCGGTCGCGATCGACACCGATCTGGACGCATTGCTGGCGATCGCCCGTGGCCACGAGGTGGCTGTCCGCGATGGTTGGGGGCCCGGTGCGGTGATCGAGGGACTCTACGATGAGTTGGTGGAGCACCAGACGGTGCGTCCGACCTTCTATGTCGACTTCCCCGAAGAGACCTCACCGCTCACCGCGCCACATCGCGACAAGCCGGGTCTGGTGGAGCGCTGGGATCTGGTGGCCGGCGGCATGGAGCTGGGCACCGCGTACTCCGAACTCACCGACGCGCTCGTCCAGCGTCAGCGACTGGTCGAGCAGTCCTGGAAGTCCGCCCTCGGCGACCCCGAGGCGATGGAGATCGACGAGGATTTCCTGGGAGCCCTCGAACTCGGAATGCCCCCTACCGGCGGCCTCGGCATCGGGCTGGACCGGCTGGTGATGGCGCTGACCGGCACCTCGATCCGGCAGGTGCTCAGCTTCCCGTTCGTGAAGCCGCGCTGAACTCAGCCCACCCGGGCCGGCCTGCTCGGATGGGCCTGGAACCGGTTGGCGCGCCGGGCGATGCGGCGTTGTCGCCGCACGGTGTGAAGGATCGCGGCGGGCGGCAGGGCACTGGTGTCACCGTGTGCGACGGGCGTCTCGCCGGCCGGACGTTCGCGGTAGTAGAGCCATTTCATGCCTTCGACCAGCAGCAGGTAGACCAGCACGATGCCGACGAGGGCGGCGAAGAACGGCCATGGCAGCGGTGCGAAGCCGATCGCGGTGGCGAACGGCAGATAGGGGATGGCCGCGCCGATCGCTACGACGCCCAGCACCGCGACCAGCATGGCGGTGGAGGGGCGGCTGCGGAAGAACGGGATGCGGCGGGTACGGATGACCAGCACGATCAGCGTTTGGGTCGCAAGGGATTCCACGAACCAGCCAGCTCGGAACTCGGCTTGCCCGGCGTGAAAGACGAGCAGCATCAACGCGAAGGTGAGGAAGTCGAAGAGCGAGCTGACGGGCCCGAACATGACCATGAACTTGCGGATGCGTCCGATGTCCCAGTGGGCAGGCTTGCGCAGCGCCTCGTCATCGACGGCGTCGGTCGGGATCGCCAGCTGTGAGGTGTCGTAGAGCAGGTTGTTGAACAGCAATTGGCTGGGCAACATCGGCAAGAAGGGCAGCACGATCGAGGCGATCGAGGCCGAGAACATGTTGCCGAAATTGGACGACGTGCCCATCATCACGTACTTGATCGTGTTGGCGAAGGTGCGCCGGCCACCCACAATGCCGTCGATGATGACGCCGAGGTCCTTCTTCAGCAGGACGACATCGGCGGCATCCTTGGCCACGTCGGTGGCGGTGTCGACCGAGATGCCGACGTCCGACCGGTGCAGCGCCGGCGCGTCATTCACCCCGTCGCCCAGGAACGCGACGGTGTGGTGGCGGCGCAGGACGGTGATGATACGGGCCTTGTGGTCCGGTGAAACACGGGCCAACAAAGCGGTGTGGTGCACTGCGTCGTACAGTTCGTCGTCAGCCATGGCGTCGATCGCGTCACCGGTCAGCGGGCTGCCGACTTCGAGGCCGAGGTCACGGCAGACCTTCTCGGCCACCACCAGGTTGTCGCCGGTGGCCACCTTGACTGCCACCCCCAATTCGGCGAGGCGTTGCAGCGACTCGCCGGCGTCCGGTTTTGGCTGGTCGAGGAAGGCCAGGTAGCCGATCAGGGTGAAGTCGTCCGGAATGGTTGCCGGCAGGCTGGTTTCGTTGCCTGCGTTGCGGGTGGCGACCGCGATCGTCCGGGAGCCGCCGGCGAACAACGCGTCGCGCTGGGCGAGGTCGGCCGGCGCGACAGCTGCACAGTGGGGCAGTACCGATTCGGGGGCGCCTTTCAGGATGTGAAGGTGCTCGTCCGGCCCGGACGCGCCGAGCACGGCAGAGGTGCGCGAATCGTGGTCGAACGGACGCAGCTGCAGCCGCTGCCACCCGGTCAGGTCGGTGTGCTCGGCGATCTGTTCCGACAGGGCGCGGTCGATTTCGTTCTGCCCGACCGGGGACGCCCCGGCCTGGGTGAAGTCGGTCTCGCAGGCGAGCAGACCGAGCCGTTCCAGCTCCGACTCATCGTGGCCCTGCGCCGGTACGGCCCGCTGATAGCCGATCTTGCCCTGGGTCAGGGTGCCGGTCTTGTCGGTGACCAGGATGTCGACGTTGCCGAGGTCCTCGATGCAGGCCAGCCGCTTGACCAGCACGTCCTGCTTCGCCAGGGCTGCGGCACCGGCCGCCAGCGAGGTGTTGACAACTGCGGGCAACAGCTGCGGGGTGATGCCGACCGCGATCACCAGTGCGAACAACAGCGCGTCCAGGAGGGGCCGGTGCAGCAGGGCGTTGCCCACGAAGATCAGCACGGTCAGCGTCAGCGCCACGTAGAGCAAGAACATCGAGAACTTCGAAAGGCCCCTCTGGAAGCCAGTTTGGGGGAGTTCGGTGGCCAGCGACGCGGCAATATGACCGAAGACGCAGTCGGCCCCGGTAGCCACGGCGACCGCCTCGCCAGAGCCGGAATGCACCACGGTGCCCATCAGCAGCGCGCTGCTCAGGTCGCCCAGCGCCGCGTCCGGTTGCACCGGCTCGACGGATTTGTCGGACGCCACCGATTCGCCGGTGACCACCGCCTCGTCACAGGACAGGTCGGTGGCGCTGAGCAGCCGCAGGTCGGCCGGCACCACGGCACCCAGGCTGAGCCGCACCACGTCCCCAACCACCAGATCGGCGACCGGGACCTCGCTCGCCTTGCCATCACGGACGACCACGACCGTGTGCGAGACCTGGTCGTGCAGCGAGCTGGCCTGGCGTTCAGCACGCCATTCGTTGCCGAACCCGAGCCCGACGCTGGCCAGCAGGATCACCAAGATGATGGACGCGTCCGCGCGGTCACCGGTGATGAACGACAAGACGGCGGCGACCACCAGAAGCAGCAGGATCGGGCTCTTCATCTGTCGCCACAGCACCATCACCCACG
>WPCI01180159.1_pt1 | contig 13572 bp, 15 predicted proteins | sample 5399871 | NCBI WGS metagenome assembly WPCI01 (sample SAMN12869469, study PRJNA574797) | sludge metagenome | isolation source: wastewater treatment of pH7 | place: China:Beijing | collected 2019-05-20
GCTTTAGCAATCCAACAAAAATTAACACTAGAAGATTTAGCTGAGGCAGACTTTTTCTTCCAACCAGGATTTGACCGTCAATGGAGTCTGTTGAACCTAGCAGCACAACATGCTTTAGCTGAAAAAGAATTTATTGAATAAGTTTCGTAAATTTATAGGATAAGTTCTATCTAGTTAATCAAAATAAAATGAATCACCTTCCAGAAGTTCGTTTAACTTTTGGAAGGTGATTTTTTTATATTTAAAAAAAATAGGTGATGAGATAAAGGCACCATATATAGGCAAACAGTTCGTGCGTGAACTAAGCTGATAAAAAGTATCGGTATTCATGACCAAAATAGAAATGCTTATTTATTTTAACTGATTTGGATAACTTTAATACCAGTATTTCGAATGTCAGTCAAAACTTTTTCAGAGCAAAATTGATCGGTAATCAGATAATCAAATGCAGAAATATCCGCAATTTTGAATTTCGATGTCAGACCAATTTTCCGATGATCAGCAACTAGAATTTTACACTTGAAAGTCTGACGAATCATCATTTCGTTGATGGTTGATTCATTTAAAATTTTTGTAGTCACGCCATTATCGAGACTTACTCCACTACATCCAATGATACAAACATCAGCGTTCATAGAAGAAATTGTATTTAAAGCGATATCACCAACTAATGCTTCCTTAGGAAAACGCATCTCACCGCCAGTTAAGATGTAATTGCAGTTTTCTTTATGAGAAGAGTAGTTGACCTTTACATTATTTGTCACAACTGTTAGATGGTTTGCACGAAGAAATTCAAGTGTTTTTAAGGCAGTTGAGCTTGAATTTATAAATACAGTATCATAATCATTGATATATTTACTTGCCTCGCGAGCGATTGCTTGCTTCAATCGTTCTGGTCCAGATTGATCGAAGTCAGTATTGTTCTTATAATTATAAGAACAATAACCATACGTTCGGATGATCTCATTTTTTTCCTCTAGTAAGTTTAAATCTCTCCGAATCGTACTGATTGAAACCTTTAGACTCTCGGACAACTCAAGAGTAGTCATTTGCTTTTGTTGCTGAAGTAAGTCCAAAATATTTTTTTGCCGTTCATCAATATTTGCCAGCGAATTTTTCATCCTTTAACCTCCCATATAACTTTCTTTTTAAAATAAATGATTTTTCACCTCTAAACAATCATATAAAGTTCTTTAACTGCATCTATCCTACTAAAAAAATCATTAAAGCTGTAAAGAACGTCATATAAAGTTCAAACAGTCATATAAAAGGGTTCTCATATCCTTTTTGACACATTATGATTTAAATGTAATTAAGAAAGGAGCACTGAAGATGAGCAAGCAGGTCACTGACGTAACAAAAGAAAGCTGGATTCTAGAGACATTTCCGGAATGGGGCACTTATTTAAATGAGGAGATTGAAAGAGAAAAAGTCAAACAAGGAACATTTGCAATGTGGTGGTTAGGCTGTACAGGTATTTGGCTAAAGAGTGATAAAGATACGAATATTTTATGTGATTTATGGTGTGGGACGGGAAAACGTAGTCATGGAAATGGCAAGATGAAAAAAGGACACCAAATGATGCGGATGAGTGGTGTGCAAAAAATGCAGCCCAACTTACGGACACAACCATTCGTAATTGATCCATTTGAAATCAAAAATGTAAACGCTTTAGTGGTTACGCATATCCATTCTGATCATTTGGATATCAATACGGCAGCAGCAGTCCATCAAAATTGTCCAACAGCAAAATTTATTGGACCTAAGGAAGTAGTAAACATTTGGTTGAAGTGGGGAATCCCTAAAGAAAAAACAATTATTGTTAATCCTGGTGATGAAGTGAAAATCAAAGATATCACGATTGTTGCACTAGAGGCTTTCGATCGAACTGCATTAGTTACTTGTGAAAATCCAGAAGTAACATTAAAAGGAACAATGCCACAAAATATGGATGAGATTGCAGTGAATTATCTATTTAAAACGTCTGGAGGCAATCTTTATCATGCAGGAGACTCGCATTATTCGAACTTGTTTGCCAAACATGGGAATGAACATAAAATTGATGTTTGTCTGGGTGCGTATGGAGAAAATCCACGTGGTATTACTGATAAAGTAACATCTGTTGATATGTTACGAATGGCGGAGTCTTTGAATGCAAAAGTAGTCATTCCTGTTCATTATGATATTTGGGCAAACTTTATGGCTGATCCAAAAGAAATTACTGAAATTTGGAAATTTAAAAAAGATCGTTTAAAGTATGCGTTCAAACCTTATATCTGGCAAGTTGGAGGCAAATTTACTTATCCAACAAATAAGGATGATTTGGAATTCAATTTTTACCGTGGCTTTGACGATGTATTTGTTGTAGAAAATGACACACCGTTTCCATCATTCCTATAGAAACGAGGTAAAATAACATGTTGAAGTATTTTTTCGATAACGGCTTGGTAAAGTATTCTGATAAAGAAATTACTGATTGGAAAGAAGCAATCACTGAAAGCTGCCAACTGTTATTAGATAAACAACTAATTGATCAAACCTATATTGATGAAATCATTCAGTGTGTCAAAGAGTATGGTCCCTATATCGTCATTGTTCCGCAAGTAGCGATGCCTCATTCTTCTGAAAAAAGCCAAGGCGTTTTTGGTACAGCTATCTCATTTACAAAAATGCAGGAAGCTATTCAGTTTGAAAGTGACGGCGAAGAGAAATCAGCTATTTTATTTTTTACCTTAGCAGCTAAAAATCCTGAGGAGCACATGGAAAATATTCAACGTTTATCTGAATTGTTGATGACAGATGGTTTGATTGATCGTTTAGCGGCGACACATTCGCTTGAAGAATATCAAATGGTGATGCAAGAGTATCAGTTATAGGAGGAAAAGTAATGGCAGACTTTTTATTAAGTATTTGGACATATTTTGCAACAAACATCTTGACTCAGCCGGCTTATCTTATTGGTTTCATTGTTTTGCTAGGCTACCTCTTATTAAAACGCCCACTTTATGAGTGCCTTGCAGGTTTCCTAAAAGCCACAGTCGGCTACTTCATTTTGATGGTTGGTTCTGGTGGTTTAGTTAACAATTTTCGACCGATTTTAGTTGGTTTAAAAGAGCGATTCAACTTAGATGCGATGGTTACTGATCCATATTTTGGTCAAAATGCGGTAGATGCCGGTTTAATGGAAACTTTTGGTCGAACGTTTGGCGATGTGATGATCCTATTGTTAATTGCTTTTGTCATGAATATTTTACTTGTACGTTTTCAAAAATATACCAAGCTACGTTCAGTTTTTACCACGGGAAATGTCCAGATTCAACAATCTGCAACAGCATTCTGGATTTTACTATTCTGTTTTCCAGATTTAGGTAGAATCCAAGTTTTGATTTTTATGGGTTTAATTTTAGGTTGTTACTGGGCTGTTGCATCTAATTTGACCGTGGGAATTACGCAAGAGTTGACAGAAGGTGCTGGATTTGCGGTAGCGCATCAACAAATGTTTGGTATTTTTATCTTTGCAAAATTAGCTGAATGGATGAAAAAACAGGATAAGAAAAAAGATAAATCCAAAAAAGTCGATAAAAAAATTGAAGATATGGAATTGCCGGGATTCTTGTCAATTTTCAACGAAAACATGGTAGCAACCTCGTTATTAATGCTTTTCTTCTTTGGAATCATTTTATTGGTATTAGGACAAGATTATTTAATCCAAGCTGAGTTTATGCAAAAAGGTCAAAGTTTCTTATTCTATATTATGACAACTTCACTAAACTTTGCGGTTTATCTAGCTATTTTACAATTAGGTGTCCGGACATTCGTTGATGAGCTGACACAATCATTCCAAGGAATTTCAAATACAATTCTACCGGGAGCAGTACCGGGAATTGATGTTGCTGCTACATTTGGTTTCGGCTCCCCAAATGCTGTAACGATTGGATTTTTATTTGGCGCTTTAGGTCAATTTTTAATGATTGCTCTACTCATTTTGTTTCAGTCACCAACGATTGTAATTGCTGGATTTATCCCACTGTTCTTTGATAATGCTGTAATCGCCGTTTTTGCCAACAATCGTGGAGGCTTTAAAGCCGCTTGTCTTTTCCCATTCATTTCAGGGATTGTTCAAGTTGGGGGATCTGCCATTTTTGCAACATGGATTGGTATGTCCAAATTTGGCGGGTATATTGGAATGTTTGATTGGGCTACGGCATGGCCGCTCTTCACCATTATTATGAAGGTGCTAGGATATGTTGGAATTGCCATAGTTGTTATTGGTTTGTTGATTATTCCGCAATTGCAATACCGTAAAAATCCAGATGGGTATTTTATGATTGTCGATGATTACGAACAATACGCAGAAAAATATCAAGAACAAAACTAAATAGATAAGAAAATAAAGAGAACATTTAGGAGGAGAACAAGATGAGAATTTTAGTATCTTGCGCAAATGGATCAGGAACAAGTTTGATGATGATGAGAAGTGTGGAAAAGGCGATGAAAGAACTAAGTATACCTATTACTAAAATTCATCATTGTTCTATTTCAGAAGGGAAAAGTTCTGCTACACAATATGACGTAGTTTTTACACCAGTCAATTTTTTGGCTATGTTTTCTCAAGCGGAGAAGAAGGGAATCACCGTTATCGGCATCAAAAATGTTATGTCAGCCAAAGAAATCAGTGGGAAATTTGCTGAATCAGAACTTTATCAAAAAAATAAGTAAAAGAGGACAATGAAATGAGTAGACCAAAATTACAAATTGCTTTAGATCACAATAATTTAGAACGTGCATTAGCAGATGTTATCAAAGTCGGAGAAATTGTCGATATCATTGAAGTTGGAACAATTTTATGCTTGCAAGAGGGCTGGAAAGCTATCAGCTGTATCCGTAGTATGTTTCCAGAAAAAACAATCGTTGCTGATACAAAATGTGCAGACGCAGGTGGAACCGTAGCTAGAAACGTTGCAAAAGCTGGCGCTGATTTCATGACCGTTATCTGTTGTGCCACAATTCCTACCATGGAGGCCGCCCAAAAAGAAGTTAAAGAACTGCAAGTGGAATTATATGGTGATTGGACCTATCAACAAGCAGCCGAGTGGCGACGGATTGGTATTAAACAAGCAATTTATCATCAAAGTCGTGATGCATTACTTTCGGGTGAAACTTGGGGTGAAAAAGATTTATCAAAAGTCAAGAAATTGATTGAAATGGGGTTTGAGGTATCTGTTACCGGTGGTTTAACCACTGATACACTTCAATTATTTGCAGGAATCGACATCTATAATTTTATTACTGGGAGAGGAATTTCTAGTGCAACTGATCCAGTTAAGGCTGCAAATGACTTCAAAAGAGAAATCATTCGTATTTGGGGGGAATAGTCGTGGCTCAAATTGGTATTTATGAAAAAGCTTTACCAAAAAATATCTCTTGGAAAGAGCGTTTTGAATTAGCAAAGGAAATGGGTTTTTCCTTTATTGAAATGTCGATTGACGAAACAGATGCGCGCTTAGCTCGTCTAGATTGGTCAGCTGAAGTTACTGCTAAGCTACGTGAAGATATGTTGGAGACAAACGCCCGTATCCATTCGATTTGCTTAAGTGGTCATCGAAGATTTCCTTTTGGTTCTTCGAACAGAGCAAAGCAAAAAAAAGCAAAAGAAATTATGCAAAAAGCAATCAAACTTGCTCACGAATTAAATGTCAAGATTATTCAAGTGGCGGGGTATGATGTTTACTATGAAAAAAAATCAGTACAAACGCGGGAAGCTTTTCTTGAAGGGCTGAAGGAAAGCGTCAAAATGGCTTCGGAATATGGCGTAATTCTTTCCATTGAAATTATGGATGATCCATTTATGAATTCAATTACTAAATTTTTGGAAATCAAAAAACAAATTCATTCACCTTATTTACAAGTATATCCTGATTTAGGGAATCTTTCCGCATGGCCAGAAAACAATCCGGGTGTTGAGTTGGAGCAAGGGGTTGACTACATTACCTCTATTCATTTAAAAGACACATACCCGGTAACTCATGATTCCAAAGGACAATTTAGAGATGTACCATTTGGGCAAGGGTGTGTGGACTTTTTAGGTTTATTAAAAACGCTCAAACGTTTAGAATATGATGGAACTTTTTTGATTGAAATGTGGAGTGAAACAAGTCCTGATTTTAAGAAGGAAATTGAAACGGCAAAAAATTATCTCTATCCAAAGTTAAAGGAGGCAGGTTATGCTATCGCGTGAGCAAATCATCAAAGAAATGAAACAACGTGTGTACGAAGCCAATTTGAAACTGCCTCAATACGGATTAGTGAAATTAACCTGGGGCAATGTGAGTGAGATTAATCGAGAACTTGGTATAATTGTGATTAAACCAAGTGGTGTAAACTATGAAAAAATGAAGGCGAATCAAATGGTTGTTACGGATTTGGCTGGAAATTTATTAGAGGAAGATAGCATGAAGCCATCTTCTGACCTACCAACGCATGTAATCTTATACGAAGCATTTGAACAAATCAATGCGATTGTTCATACTCACTCGACGAATTCCGTGATGTGGGCGCAAGCTGGTCGCGACTTACCCGCTTATGGAACGACCCATGCAGATGCTTTTTACGGAACGATTCCTTGTACGCGCCAATTAACGAAAGCAGAAGTCAAAGAGGCGTATGAGAAAAATACAGGACGTGTCATCGTTGAAACCTTCCATGAAAGAACTTTACAAGCAACTGAAATTCCTGGTGTGTTCGTCTATGGACACGGGCCGTTTACTTGGGGTGAGACACCTGCGAAAGCTGTAGAAAATAGTCTGATTTTAGATGAAATCTGTTTGATGGCAAAAGAAAATGAAAAAATCAATCCAGACATTCATGAAATTCCACAATATTTATTGGATAAACATTACTATCGTAAACACGGTACAAATGCTTATTATGGACAAAAATAGGAAAAGGGATCAATCAATTGATTGATCCCTTTTCTGGTTTCTTTTAGTTGTTAGGAAGTCTGATTTAATCTTAGGTGTATGCCTATGAACATGTGAGGAAAAAATACCCTAAAATCACAGGTTACAGCAAAACTGTCAAAATTATTCCATTTATAACATAGTTATCATCAATCAAAAAAAAGTTGCACTACCATACATAAACATAAAGGATAATAAAAACATGTTATCATTTTTATGCAGTCAGAGCAGTTATTCAAAAAAAGAGGAGGAATTGCATTGAAAAAAGAAATTAAGTTTGGACTAGGTCTTTTCTTAGTTATGGTATTTGGAATTGTAAGCGGTAATCCAACAGTGGCGGCGAGTGCAAATGATGCTGGAGCGAAATACGACGATAAAATCGTTACAATTCAGAGTTTATTAGATCCTTGGTGGGTTGTTGACTACGATACAGAAACATTTGAAGTCTCTACCCATTTGAATCAAGGAATTGATAGTCAAAAATGGCTCATGTCTTATAACGAGCAAGAAGATGCTTACACAATTAGATGTCGACAAGATCGAATCATAATTGTTGGAGATGAGCAATTCAAAAATCCCTTATATTTAACTGTTTCTTCTGCGGAAGACGAGAAAGGAAATGAAGTTATCGGCGTAGAGCCTGAATACCCTAATGAACGAAGATTTTGGCGATTAGTTGAGGATGACGTACATATGGATGGGGAAGTTTATTACTTAGAAAACCTTTATAATGGTGACGTAATGGATGCACCAGGTTTGAATTTAGGCAAAGAACATCAATTGATCACATTCCCTAAAAATGGAGAGGATAATCAAAAATGGATTATCCAAGTAGAAGGAACTGTGGCTCAAAATTAAGTCAATTTTTTAGCACATAAAGAAAATTACTCGAATAACGAACGATGACTTGCATATAAAAAGAGTGCCGTTTCAGGAAACCCTTAGACCTTTGTTTGAGGGGATTCATTCATGAAACAGCGCTCTTTTTCTTAACGAATAGTACTTAGAAACATTTCAAAATTTTGCGTATCAGCTATTTTTTGTTGTAGTTTTCGGTCTTCTACAAGATCAGATAAATACTCAAAAAAAGCTTGGAGTTTGTCTTTGTCATCTTCAGCAACGGCAAGTAAAAAGATGATTTTTACGGTTGCATTCGGACGCCAAAAAATCGGTTCTTTTGAGATGTAAACAAAAATTTTTGTTTTCTGGATGGAGGCATCAATAGCATGAGGGATTGCGATCAACTCAGTGATATTTGTTGGTGCAATTTCTTCTCGATCAATCACTTTTTCAATAAAATCTTCAGCGACAATGTCTTGTTCTTGTAAAATAGTTCCGATTGACTGGATTAATTCGTCCCGTGTAAGTTGCTGATTGTTGACAACGAATAAGGCTGGATCAAACAAGCTCAAAAAATGACGTTTTTCTTCTTCAGCAGCTAAAAGTTTTTCAATTTTGCCCATCCCTTGTTTAATATCTAAAAAGTCGATTTGGATAACAGGAATCTGTTTATCTTCGAGAGGAACTGTTGAGATAAGAAAATCAACGTTTGTTAACTTTTTTGTTTGATAAGTTGCATAGGAAATAGTATCGATGATTTCTAATTGATCAGAAAAACGCTTCTTGAGCATCGCTTCAATCAACCGACTTGTCGAAACGCCTTGACCACAGACAACCAAAATTCGTTTTTTATCTGCTGTGTGTGCTTTTTTTCGCTCAATCGCTGCCGCAATGTGTAAAGCTAGGTAACCAATGTCATCTTCGGTGAACTCAAAGGTGCTTAGCCACTTACTATTGTTTGTTGCCAAAACAGCTAATTCAAAGGCATACGAAAAATTCTTTTTGATCTCCGATAATAGGGGGTTTTTTTTATTTTTCATAATTTCCTTTAATGTCAGGTAACTAGAAAAATGGATAAAGAGATCTTTTCGTAAAATCTCATCTTGTTGCAGGTCTTCACCAATCATTTCATTAAGTTCCATCAACATCTGATCAATGAATTGGTAGATCTTAGTTGTTTGGCTACTGGAATGTTGCGGCTGTTGTAAATCTAAAAAGAGATGGTTCTGTAACCAGATTTCGTCTTGAAGGTCAAAGCTGATTTGATTCTTTTTTTCGATAGCTGCCAAAAGTTCTCTGATTGAAGACTGAATCTTTTCATCAATAATAAAAAAACTCGAAACAGATTCAAGATGATGCTGATTTTTCACTCTAAGGATAGCAATGGCTAGGTGAATAACAAAATTTTTTCGATGATAGTCAGAAATTTTATACAGATTAGGTGGAAAGTAATCTGTTACTAACTGTGATAGTTCGACTAAGTTGATTTCGTGAAACAGTTCATACTCATTACGAGAAAACTGCGAGATATAGCTCTCAAAATTTTTTTCAATTAATTGATCTGAGATTACCTGCCGGATAGCTGATTCTTCCCCAACGATTTTATACCCAATGTTTACTTTTGAAGTGATTTTGATCTCATAAGAAGCAAGTAATAAGCGAAGCTGGCGAATATAACCTAAGATTGTCGTTCGCCCGACATATAATTGATTGCACAGTTCATCTAGTGATATTTCTTTCTCTGAAAATAAGAACAGAAGTAATAATTGCTTGATTCGATCTTCAGAAGTTTCTAGTTGATGGGATGGGGTGGTTGATTGTGAATGCAGCTCGGTAAATAGTTCTTGAACATTTTCTTTGTGTAACATTTCGTATCCAATACCTCTTTTGAGCACGACTGTGGCATCGTATTTCGCTAGAAAATCATTTAACTCCTTCAAATCATTTCTGATTGTTCGTTTAGAAACTGAAAAGTCCGAAGCCAGCTGCTCACTGGAACAATTTTTTTCGGTATAGAGACGTTGAAACAGCTGGTTTAATCTTTTATACGCAAACATAATTAGCTCCCCCCTTAATTGTTATCATATATAGGAATGAGCTGAATTACAATTGGCAGATTTTAATAAGAAATCCAAAAGAAAGAAAAGGCTTACAGTTTCAAGGCATGATGGATTCGTTTGAAGGTGGTCAAATGATTTCCATTTAATAACGGAAGTCATTGAACTAAAAAATTCAGCTCTTTCCACTTTGAAAAGGAAAGAGAAGTGGTATCGAATGTATGCGATTTCATTTATAGTATGGATAGCGAGGAGGTAATCGAGTGAAAGAAATCGAACAGCACTATTTATGTGAAAATCATCTAGCATTCAAATCAAAGGTTGCTAACTGGGAAGAGGCAGTGAAGTTAGCCGCAGAACCTTTACTACGAGAACGAATCATTGAAGAAAAGTATATTCAGGCAATGATCAAAAACGTTCGAGAAATGGGTACGTACATGGTATTAGTACCACGAGTTGCAATGCCTCACGCCCGACCAGAAGCGGGCGCATTAGGAACAGGATTTAGTATTTTGAAATTAGTTGAGCCGATTTCTTTTGGTGATGTAAAAGATGTGTACTTAATTATTTGTCTAGCAACGGATAATAATGAGGCTCATCTGGCAATGCTTCAAAAAATTTCCGCACTAATTGATGAAGAGGAAAAAGTCGATGCATTATTAGAAACATCGACAAAAACAGCATTTATTAAACTAGCAGAAAAGTTTATCAAAGAAGAGGAGGAATTATAATGATCAAAATTATTACAGTGTGTGGGAATGGAATTGGTAGTAGTAATTTATTGGCAATGAAAATCAATCAGATTGCGAAAAAGAATGGGTTTGAAGTTGATGCGAAATCCAGTGATTTTAATGCAGCGTTGGGAGAAGAACCCGATCTGTTTGTAACAGTCGATGAATTTGCCAAACAGTTTCCTGCAAACAAAAAAGTCGCTGTCGTTAGAAGCTACGCAGACAAGAAAAAAATTTCGGAAGACATTTTACCAGTATTGGAAGAATTAAGTAAAGGGTAATCATTTATCTTATATGGCCATATGAGAGGATTAAATAGATTCAATAAAACAGGAGGATTCATAATGGAATTTTTGGAATTTCTCAAGGATATGTTTAGTGAACCAGCAATTTTGATGGGGTTAGTTGCTCTGGTTGGCTTGGTTGCAATGAAAGCACCTGGACACAAAATCTTAACCGGAACATTGGGACCAATTCTTGGTTACTTGATGTTAGCCGCAGGTGCAGACGTTATTAGTGGAAACCTTGATCCACTTTCTCAGATGATTGAAAAAGGATTTCACATTACAGGAGTAGTGCCAAATAATGAAGCTGTAACTTCTGTCGCACAAAAAATTCTTGGTGTTGAAACAATGTCGATCTTAATCGTTGGACTGATTGTCAATTTGTTAGTCGCACGCTTTACCCGTTATAAATATGTCTTTTTAACTGGTCATCATTCATTCTTTATGGCGTGTTTATTATCGGCAGTATTAGGTGCAGTTGGCTTTTCTGGAACCTCTTTGATTTTAGTCGGCGGGTTTTTCTTAGGTGCATGGAGCGCAATTTCTCCAGCAATTGGTCAAAAATATACGCTTCGTGTCACTGATGGTGATGAAATAGCTATGGGACACTTTGGCTCGATTGGTTATTACTTATCCGCTTTTATTGGGAGCATCGTTGGAAAAGGTTCAAAGTCGACAGAAGATATTCAAGTGCCAGAAAAATTTGGGTTCTTACGAAATACGACAATTTCTACTGCATTAACGATGGTGATTTTTTACTTGATTTCCGCTATTGCGGCAGGACCTGAATTTGTTTCGACTTTATCAGACGGAAAATCACCCTATTTATTCGCGATTCTTTGTGGATTGAAATTCGCAGTAGGCGTTACAATTGTTTATTCGGGTGTCCGTATGATTCTTGCTGATTTATTACCTGCGTTTCAGGGAATTGCTGATAAAGTCATTCCAAATGCTGTGCCAGCTGTTGACTGTGCGGTATTTTTCCCATATGCACAAACAGCAGTTATCATTGGGTTTATTTCAAGTTTCGTTGGTGGCTTGATTGGTATGTTTATCCTTGGCGCTTTTGGTGGTGTATTGATTATCCCTGGATTGGTTCCGCACTTTTTCTGTGGTGCAACTGCCGGTGTTTACGGTAATGCAACTGGGGGACGACGTGGTGCAGTGGTTGGCTCATTCGTCAATGGCTTATTCTTAGCCTTTTTACCAGCACTTTTATTACCAGTTTTAGGCCAGCTAGGATTTTCAAATGCAACCTTTGGTGATTTTGACTTTGGATGGATTGGTATTTTATTAGGAAAAGTTGGTGGTCAATTTGGACAAACGGGAATCTATGTCATCATTGTGGCAGTTCTAGTCGCTTTGATTGCTCCAAGTATTATTCGACCATCTAAAACAGCAATTAATAATGAAGAAATGGAGCTTGATTAACATGAATTTTAACCTTGATATTTATTCAGATGGTGCAGTGATTGAAGAGATGTTGAAGATGAAAGCTGCTGGAATCGTTTCGGGATTTACAACTAACCCTAGTTTGATGAAACAGGCGGGAATTACGAATTATGTTGCTTTTGCAAAAGAAGTATTGGAAAAAGTCGAAGGATTACCTATCAGTTTTGAAGTTTTTGCCGATGATTTTGCAACGATGGAAAAAGAAGCTTTGAAACTCGCTGCATTGGGCGACAATGTTTACGTCAAAATTCCAATCATGAATACGAAAGGTGAGTCATCAACTGAATTAATCCAGCGATTATCAGAAAAAGGATTGAAACTTAACATCACAGCTATCATGACTTTAGAACAAGTAGAAGCCACAGTTGGTGCATTAGCGAATGGCACTGAAAACATCGTTTCTGTATTTGCTGGACGTGTTGCTGACACAGGAATCGATCCCTTACCATTGATGGAAAAATCTTTGAAAATTTGTGGCCGTAAAGAAGGAACTAAATTACTTTGGGCAAGTTCAAGAGAAGTTTACAACATCGTGCAAGCAGAACAGTTAGGTGTTGATATTATTACTGTGACGCCTGCAATCCTTTCTAAATTGTCAATGTATCACATGGACTTGAATGAACTTTCGTTGGAAACCGTCAAAATGTTCAATCGAGATATCCAAACTCTAGGATTTACTATTTTGGATGAAGAATAACTTAAGCAATAAAAAGAGAAGCTTGAAGCAATCGACTGATTGTTCCAAGCTTCTCTTTTTATAAGATTTATTGGACTAGTTAGTAGTAACAAGTTTATTATTTACTTTCTCGGGTAAGTCTTTTTGATCAATTGTATTGGGACCTTCGATAATCCGCTTTTTACTCATTTTTACTTTGACATATGAATTTGGAATCAATGGTTCCGCATTGTCATTAGAGATCTGAATCTCTCGTTTTTCAGTTGAGCCGTCTTCTTTAACAAAAGTAAGGTCGTAGTCGTAAGAAAACCAAGGACTATTGTCACCAATAGCACTTTCACTTTTATGTTTTACTTTAGCCGGGACTTCGTTTGGCACATGGGCATAGGCAACTTCACCAACATAAGTATCTTGATAATATTGATACCCTTTAAATCCACCAAATGCCAGTAATGCTAAAAATATTACGCCAATCACTTTTTTCATCTTATCACCTTTTTCTCCTAGAAATATGTTCTAGTATACCAAGGGTGATCCAAGATAGGGCTAACAGGGTGCTAACAGTTTTGCAAG
>WPCI01174276.1_pt1 | contig 13553 bp, 10 predicted proteins | sample 5399871 | NCBI WGS metagenome assembly WPCI01 (sample SAMN12869469, study PRJNA574797) | sludge metagenome | isolation source: wastewater treatment of pH7 | place: China:Beijing | collected 2019-05-20
ATAAGACCAACCCTTTCCTGGGGCAAAGTCTGGGGGAAGTGAAATCCCCATCTTTACAAATTCTTCAGCCGTATACGATTTTTTTATATCCGTAATATCGAAGTCTTTTGAATTTATATAATCAGCAATACCACTTGTATGATTCAATATTTGACGGATCGTAATCTGGTTACCATCATATCCGTTTCCTTGAATAACGCCAGGTAACCATTTTTCAATGGAGTCGTCTAGATTCAAACGGTTCTCTCCAGATAATTGAAGTAGAACTGTTGCAATGAACGTTTTCGTCACACTGCCAATGCGAAAGCGAAAATCTGCTTTCATTGGTTTCTTAGTTCTCAGATCCGCTATCCCAGCCGTATAACTCCAAGTTTTACCACCCTTAGAAATTTGAGCGAGTATTCCTGGGTATCCAAGTTGCAGTTCATCTCGCATTGCTTTCTTAACGGAAGTACGATCGCTTTGCGTACTTGTTTGTAACGAACTAGATACATTTTGCGTAGGTTCTGCTTTTACAACTGATGTTGGTGTTATGTATAACAGGGAACTTCCAGCTATTAAAAGTGCTAGACTTGCACATGTAATTTTACTGCGTGTTTTCATAAAGAATTCCTCTCTTCTATTTAAATTGTATTGATGGCTAATAGCTGTCTCATATACGAACCACACAGCTATCAACTCTCCCAATGATAAAAGTCAACACTGAATTTGCAATCAACGTACTAATCATTATTTTCACAAACACCATTGTGTTCTAACAATCTCTAAATCACTCTTTTTCCACATACATATTAACCATAGAAATTACTTCTTTTCCTTAAAACACTCTTGTTACTGATTATTTGTTTTATATGTAGGCCGTACTTGTTCCCCCCTTCATGCCTCCTTATATTTTTATCCTACACAATGAAAATCTCTTTTTTCTTACCTATTCCTTACAAATTCCTTACATACAAAATCACTTCTACAATAGGATTGAAGTAGCATCTGTGCCCGAAAGCGCAAAAAACACCGATGCTTTTCGCTTCAGTGTTTTTGCGCTTTACATATTGTAAGATTCGTTTTACTCTTAACAGGTTAAACTGCTGATTTTTTCTAATGCGATTATTCTTCTTGCTATATAAAACAAATTTCATTGTGTTATATGAAACACTATGAAATTTGTCATTAAGGCACATGATTCTAAATTTATTGATGTACTTGAGATGGACTCACTTTTTGAATTTGAACAAGTATATCAAACGCTTTACCTAATGATATATCAACAGTTTTTGGTATATCAGGCCCTTCGGTAGTTATTCCAGCGAAAATTGGATGTTGTTCGTTTAACCAAGTTTTTGTCACGCCGTTCGCCTTACGTAAATCAATAAAAAATTGATCTTTTTTAACTTGTCCAAAGATGTAGTTATAACTGTTTGGATCATCCGATTTTAATGTTCCATAGGGGCCAAATTCACCATTGCTATTCTTCACATTGTATTGTCCTTCATAAACTGACGTTCCAATAGATACGTACCGTTTTCCGTAATATTCTGCTAAATGCTGCCCTGCTACTTTAGGGTATATAAAAGAAAGCATATTTGTTTTCGAAACGTGTCCATTATGTCCCCATACAATGGTTTTTCCTAAATGTTCTTCAGTCCACTTCGCATTTTCATACATTGCAATATCATGTTTCAAATAAAAATCCGCTGGTTTATCAGGAGGTGTCGCTAACATTGTAGTAAACTGTTCAATAATACGAGCATTTTGCTTTATCCATACGAACTCTTTAGATTTCCCATTTAAATGACTTTTATTTTCCTCTAATAAAGCACTAATTTGTTTAGCATCTAAAACATACTTTTCTTTTTCTTCTTTCGTAAGGCTTTCAAAAGTATTCATATCCTTTGTTACAGGAATAAGACCTTTTATCTTCTCTTCTACTCTAGGCAACAGTTTTGAATTATTCGCTTTAATATATTCTATTATATTATTATAAACATTTTCGTTTACTGATTGAATGTCCATCCCGATGACACGTACTTTCGATTTATGTTTTGGATTAGCATTATATTGCCGAATCCAATCAAGTAAATCTAGCATTTCTTTCGTCTTAAATACAGGTGTTAGATGTTGGCTTGGGTTTCCCTTACCAGTAAGAACATATCGATCAAGTTCCAAGGCCCTGTCCCATCCCTCTTCTAAAACTAGATTGGTAAAGCCCTTTTCAGATACTAAATACTTAACAATGCGGTGTTTCATCGTAAAAACTTCATGAGCCCCATGCGTAGCTTCACCTAAACCTACAATTGAAGCTGAACCTACCATATCCTTAAGTGGTTTCAAATCATTAAGAGATGCAGTTGGATTAGTTGTTTTTAAAGGCTTTGCATGTGCTTCTAACCATTTCGCTATTTGATTTGTATTATAGGGAGCTGTAACAGAAACCTCTGTTTTCGAATCTGCATAAGTATTTCCTACAAAATGAGTCATTGTTATAGCAGAAACAACAATTGCAATAATCATTTTCTTTTTCATAAAAAACCTCCTGAAATATTTACTTATAGCTTTTTGACATACTCTGCCAACTTCCGTTTAAAACATTCATTTTCTTATTACTGTTAAGATACATTTATTCTAGTTCCTAAAACTCACTTATTTCTTAATAGGTTCTTAAGAAATTCTTAATTCACTTATACGAATATAAAACTAAATAAGCTTCAATTCATTGTATTGTAAATTCCTCATTGCATAACATTATAATGTACAGATATTCGTTATAAATGATGTTATCTAAAGTATTCAATTTCAGTATGTATTATTAACGTAGTTAATATATGGTTAATATGAAGTTCCAAATTTTGATTGTTTGTAGTCTCTTTATCATAGAGTTAATTTAGGGGTTATTTTTTGTTCACTTCATTTTTTTCGGCACTCTGCATCTAGACGGTATACCCATTGGCCACAGTTAGACTATTTCAAATCAAAAAAATAGATTACCTGCACACTAAAGAGTATAGCGCACAGGTAATCTAGTTGTTTTTGAGATTAATAAAAAACTAATTTATCTTTTGAATTCTTCCATCAATAATAGACTGAATTGGTTCTTTTGATTTTTTTATATAATCTACTAATGCTTCAAAATCAGTTGGTCCTGTTTCAGCATCTTTACCGTTTTTAAAGGATACAAATCCATCTCCACCTGAAGCTAGAAATGCGTTCGCAACGACGCTGTAAGTTTTAGAAGGAATAATTTCTTCTCCATTTGTTAAGCGAATACTTGTTACTTTTTCTCCATTAGGCTTGTTCGCATCCCAAGTGTATTGGATACCTGAAATTTGAAGCATTCTTGTTATGTCTTTTTGCCATTGTTGATTTAAAATATCACGAATGTCTTGACCTGTTAAATTTACTTTTATTAATTGATTTCCGAATGGTTGAATACCATATATCTCTCCCCATGTAATATCACCAGCATCTAAGTCATTACGAATACCACCAGGATTCATAAGTGCAATTTGGGATTGCATTGTTGTACGCTGAGCATCAGCAACTAAATTTCCAAGAGTAGATTCACCAGCCATATTTTGTTTGCGATCTAGTGGAGCGATAGACTTACCTACAACTTCATTAACAAGAGGTGCGATTTTTGCTTGATATTTCTCCATCTTCTTCTTTATTTTTTTATCAGGCTCTATGCCTTCATGATAAGTTGTAACAATTTCTGCTTTTTTCTCAACAATATCTTGTGTCTTACGATCAATCTTTACATCAATATCAGCAAAAGCCATACCATAAGAATTTGCTTGTACGACAAGTTTATTATTAACAGTTCCATTTACATAGGTGTGGCTATGGCCACCAAAAATAACATCGACTTCTGGATCAGTCTCATTTGCTAATCGGACGATATCACCATTTGTTACGCCGTTCCCATCTGTTATACCTCCGTTATGTGCAAGAACAACGATAGATTTAACGCCTAGTTTTTTTAATTGCTTTACGGATTTGTTAATAGCTTCAACTTCATCTGTAATTTCTACATTCTTTAGCATAGTAGGCATAACAAGGTTAGGAACATCCGTTGTTACGACTCCAATAAAGCCAACAGGAACTCCTTGTACCTTTTTTATAGTGAATGGTGGTAAAAATAAACGACCGGTGGATTTATTATAGAAATTTGCAGCAACATATGGGAATTTTGCTCCTTTAAAATTTCCTGTTTTCTCATGGTATCCACCATAAATAAGGCGGTTCATTTCTTCAACACCTTCATCAAATTCATGATTTCCTATCGTTCCAACATCGAATTTCAAATCATTTAGAAATTCAATTGTAGGTTCGTCTTGTAATAATGCTGAAACAGGAGTACTTGCTCCAACAACATCTCCAGCATGTACCTTTAATGTCTTTGGATTTTGTTTTTCACGATCACGTAAATAAGCCCCTAAGTACTCAATTCCCCCTGCATCTTTATTGTTAATTTTTTTTACAGTGTCTAGTTGCCCATGAAAATCGTTAATACCGAGCATTTGTACATCTATGTAGCGATTTTGTTCTGTACTTGCTTGGATTGAAGGCGCAGCAAATACACTAGTAAAAGTAACTGTACTTAATGCTAAAGCAACTGGAATAATTTTTTTCAACATAAAATTTCTCTCCCCTAATTAAAATCTGACATAATACGATGTTATTTTAATATATTAAGAGAATTATTTCCATAAAAATTCTACCAATTATAAAAATTAATAAGATTTTATTGTTTTCTGACAAGATATTTCTTCCTCAAAAAATGTACATTTCTTTGTTTTGAGGATTATTCAAAATATTATCTTGATAGTAATATAGCAATACATCTAAAAGACCTAAAAAACTCTAAACAATAAATTTTTGCTGTTAAGAAGAATATTCAATTCGAAACTAATGAAGATTTATCAACCTAACATATCAATACCACCATTTAAAAAGATGCTCCTGGATTTATCCAAGAGCATCTTTTATAAAGCTTTATTTTTTACTTATTTATAATTTATCAACTAACAATTATATAGTTGTAATCAGTCCTTTAAAAATAATAGGAGTGCTTCATTAAATTCTTTAGCATGCGTTGCATTTAGCCCATGTGGACCACCCTTTATTAAGGCTACTTTAGAATTAGGAATTGCTTCATGTGTTAATTTCCCACTATATTCATATGGTACAGTTGCATCAGAATCACCGTGAATAATAAGAGTAGGTATATTAAACTTCTCCAAGTCTTTTCTAAAATCTGTCTTACTAAAGGCGGTAATACAATCAAGTGTTCCTTTAGGTGATGCACTGGCTGCAATATCCCAATTATATAAACGGAATGGCTCACTAACTAAATCTGTTCGATTACCAGCCGCGAAAAATCCCTTAGTAAATTCATCAAGAAATGCAAGGCGGTCATTTATCACACCACTTTTGAATGCTTCAATTGTTGCATCATCTAAGGCCCCTTCAGGATGATCCTCTGATTTGTATAAATACGGAGGAACTGCCCCAGCAAAAACAGCCTTTTCAATACGATCTGTTCCATACGTACTAATATACCGGGCTACTTCGCCTCCACCCATAGAAAAACCAACAAGCGTGACATTTTGAAGCTCTAAATGTTCTAATAGTTGATGTAAATCAGAAGTAAAGGTATCATATTCATACCCTTCCCACGGCTGAGATGATTGTCCAAATCCTCGACGATCATATGTTATAACTCTGTATCCAGCCTCAACAAGAGCGGGAACTTGGTATTCCCAAGATCGACCACTTAACGGCCAACCATGAATGAGTACAACTGGTTTTCCTGTGCCATGATCCTCATAATATATCTCAATTGGTTCTTGCTTTTCGGTTCCTACAGTAATTTTAGCCATGCTTCTACCTCCTAAAAATATTCCAATATGTATCCTTTTCTTCAATAATCTGGATGAATGTCATAACCTATTCATGCACGTTTATGTTGTGAATTCTAAGTATGAAACTCTATTGTTCCAATGCATTCATTTTCTCCTTTTGGAACAATCCCCCCTCTAATACCTTTTGCATCATAAAATAATTACTGAACATTACTCCTATTCAATTGTAATAACAAAAATAGGTGACTATCAATATCGTTCTATCTATAGGATGTATAGGTAAAACCAATCTATTTTATAGTGAAAACAACTATAGTTACGACCTATACGAATTATAGATAATTTAGAATTGATTAACGAATCAGTTTTCAAATACTATAAATTTGTATAGCACTTCATGTTCTGTGAATGCTGCTATAACCAATATTATTGGTCAGCTTAGTTATAAACGAAGAAACTTATGATAGTATCCGACTATTTAAACTTTCTTCGATTACTTAATTTTTAGGAGGAATACATAATGACTGATCTCTATTCTCGTATTAACAAAGATGATGCTGTTGTGCTTTTAGTAGATCATCAAACTGGTCTTATGTCCGGACTAGTACGTGACTATGGTGTTGATGAATTCAAGAACAATGTTTTAGCTCTTGCTCATACTGCTAAGTTTTTTAATTTACCAGTTATTTTAACAACAAGTTTTGAAAACGGGCCTAATGGACCTTTAATGCAAGAATTGGTTGATCTCTTTCCTCATGCACCAAAAATAGCTCGACCTGGACAAATTAACGCATGGGATAATGATGATTTTGTAAAAGCAATCGAAGAAACTGGAAAAAAACAACTTATCATCGCAGGCGTAGTTACGGACGTTTGTGTTGCTTTCCCGGCACTTTCCGCTATAAAAGCTGGATATGAAGTATTTGCTGTTACTGATGCTTCAGGAACTTTCAGTAAACAAGTTGCAGATGCTGCCAATACACGTATGGCACATAGTGGCGTGCAACTTATGAACTGGTTTAGCGTAGCTTGCGAATTACAACGCGATTGGCGCAACGATGTCGAAGGTTTTGGCAATTTGCTTGCTAGCAATCTTCCAGGCTATCAAAATATAATTGGAAGCTATAGAGGAGCTCAGCGAGATCTTAGTAAACAAAATGCATAAATGTATCTCAAGGAAATAGCTTTAAATCACCTTTTTTAAAGTAGATAGTATAAATTTAGTGCTGATTAAATCAGCACTAAATTTAAATTAAAAAGTATAGTAGAGCTTCAATTGACAGAAGATACATTACTTTCAATAAACAATTGAAAAAGGAGCGTTTTATTATGAGTAATTTAGAATTGTTAAATCCGGAGAACAGTGCCTTAATTTTAATTGATTTTCAACCTCAAATGACTTTTGGAGTTGCAAGTATTGATAGACAAACATTGATTAATAACGTTATGCTACTTGCTAAATCAGCAAAAACTTTTAACGTACCTACTATTCTTACTACAGTTGAAACACGCAGCTTTTCTGGTTATTTTTGGCCACAAATTCTTGATATATTCCCAAACCATGAAATTATAGAACGTAGTTCAATGAACTCTTGGGAAGATCCGAAATTTGTTGAGGCAGTTAAAGCAACCGGTAGAAAGAAATTAATATTTGCAGCACTTTGGACTGAAGTTTGCCTTGCATTCCCTGTGCTTGAAGCAATTAAAGCTGGCTATGAGGTATATGCAGTTGATGATGCTTCAGGTGGTACTAGTTTGACAGCACATAACGCTGCTATGCGTCGTGTAGAACAAGCTGGTGCAATTCCAGTGACAGCAATTCAAGTTTTACTTGAATACCAACGTGACTGGGCACACAAAGACACTTATGATGCTGTAATGGAGATTGTAAAGGAACACACTGGTGCTTATGGTCAAGGTGTAGAATACGCATATACTATGGTGCATGGCGCGCTTCCAAGCAGGAAAATATGAAACAAGAAGGAGTAGCTGTCGAAGAGACTTATACAGGGAACACGATGGATGCTGGCAATCCAGTAACAACCATTGTTACATGGGAAATTCAAGAAGGTAGAGAAAAACAGTTTGAAACATGGAGACATGAAATTGAGGCTGCGGCTACTAAATTCCCAGGACATTTAGGTGTAAATCTAATAGTCCCAAGTAACGAATCCAGAGAGTATACTGTTATTTTTCGCTTTGATACGTATGAGCATCTACGTACTTGGCAAGAATCAGATATTCGCCGGGATTTGTTAAAAACGGCGGAGCAATTTCAAGCCACTAATCCAACTTACAAAACTGAAAGCAGTTTGGCTTATTGGTTTGTTACTCCGAAAACGCCAGTTCCACCGCCAAAATGGAAAATGTCTATCGTTACCCTTCTGGGTGTATGGCCTCTTAGCATGTTAGTTCCTAAAGTGATAGGACCTATTATAAAACATATGAATCCTATTATGTCAGCTTTTTTTGTTTCTGTATGTATAGTGTCCTTGCTATCATGGGTAGTCATGCCGATTTTCGGTAAATTATTTCATCCATGGTTACAAAATAATAGAAAGTAAACGAGGTGTGAACATGAATTTACCGGATATGATCTTATATAACGGAAAAATTACTACCCTTGACCCTTCTCAGCCTGAGGTATCTGCTATCGCCATAACTGATGGTTTAGTCACTGCAGTAGGTGGAGATGAGCTTCTTAATAGTGCCACGGAAAAAACAAAAAAAATAGACCTTAAAAGAAAGAGAGCTATTCCAGGCCTGAATGACTCCCATATACACGTGATTCGTGGTGGTCTGCATTATAATATGGAATTACGTTGGGAAGGCGTGCCATCACTTTTTATTGCTCTAGAAATGCTCAAAGAACAGGCAAGGCGTACACCTGCTCCTCAGTGGGTAAGAGTAGTTGGAGGTTGGTCTGAATTTCAATTTAAAGAGAGACGGATGCCAACATTAGAAGAGATTAATGCTGTTTCTGAAGACACGCCTGTCTTTGTGCTACATCTTTACGATAGAGCACTTGTAAATCGTGCAGGGCTACGTGCACTGGGATACACGAAAGATACCCCAGACCCTCCAGGCTGTTTAATTCAGCGGGATAAAAGAGGTAATCCAACGGGCCTTTTAATTGCTAACCCTAACGCCTCTATTCTTTATTCAAGTTTGGGTAAAGCTCCAGTACTTAATCTTGACGACCAGATTAACTCAACTCGCCATTTTATGCGTGAATTAAATAGATTAGGTATTACAAGTGCCATCGACGCAGGTGGTGGTTTCCAAAATTACCCTGATGACTACAAAGTTGTTGAACATTTAGCCGAGAAGGAACAATTAACTTTGCGTATTGCTTATAATCTATTTACGCAAAATCCTAATCATGAATATGAAGACTTTGCTTCATGGGCAAACATTGTTTCTCCCGGTCAAGGAAATGATAAGTATAAAATGAATGGTGCTGGAGAAATGTTAGTATTCTCGGCAGCCGATTTTGAAAAATTTCAAATGCCACGGCCCGAACTAGCTACAGTAATGGAAGCCGACTTAAAGAAAGTAATTTCTCTATTGGTGGAAAACCGTTGGCCATTCCGTTTACATGCAACTTATGACGAGTCAATCACACGTTTCTTAAATGTATTTGAGGAAGTTAACAGAGAAATTCCTTTTAATGGGCTACGCTGGTGGTTTGATCATGCAGAAACAATCTCAGATCGTAGTATGGAACGTGTTAAGGCTTTAAATGGCGGTATTGCCATCCAAGACCGCATGGCTTTTCAAGGTGAATACTTTGTTGACTTATACGGAAAGGAAGCTGCAAAGCATACTCCTCCGATTTATCGTATGTTAGACCTTGGTATACCTGTTGGCGCCGGTAGTGATGCAACCAGGGTTTCCAGCTATAACCCTTGGGTTGCTCTTTACTGGATGGTTGCTGGAAAAACCATTGGTGGGCTTTCCATATACGATGAAAAAAATAAACTTGATAGAAAAGTAGCCCTGGAATTATATTCAAAAGGAAGTGCGTGGTTCTCTGGCGATGAAGGTAAAAAAGGAACCCTGGCAGTAGGTCAGTTTGCTGATATTGCTGTATTGTCTGCTGACTACTTTACTGTGCCGGAAGAAGAAATCAAAGACCTTGAATCATTGCTCACCATTATGGGTGGGCAGGTTGTTTATGGAAATAATGAATTTAAAAACTTATCACCTGAATTGCCGCCAGCATCACCTGATTGGTCACCGACGGGCGTTTATGGTTATGGTGGTGCTAACCTAGCCAACACTATACTTTCTCACGATTCCCATGATAACAAGTTACATAGTTGTAGTAACCCTCTCCATCAACACACTCATACCGTAATAGGAAAAGATGGAACTAAATGGGGTATTGGTTGTACTTGCTTTGCTTTCTAAATCAAAACCACCGGTATAATGCCGGTGGTTTTCTTTCTACAATAAGGATATATAAATTCAAAATAGCAGTGTATATCCCTACATGGAATCTGTTACTATGCGATAAGACCGAAGAATTGATTGATTAACTTAACTTGTTTTTGATAGCCTTCTCTCCTTGCAAAGTCTGTCCTTTTTTCCTTAATTAAAAGTCAATGGTATCCCCCTTTTTGATCGACTACACCACACATATAAATCCACTGTCCTTCGACTTTAATATAGATTTTAATTTTTTCAATTGTTACACTAGGATCATTATTATTTCTATTACACTGATACTTTTTGAGAATCATTTAACTTCTGCATAAAGATGCGTGCTGCAAAACTTAAAAATTTATCATCAAAGTGTATAAGATTAATATCTTGACTTGGTGTTGGATCAGTAATACGAACTATGCTCAAAGTATCATTATTAACAAAGTTAACCAGTGAAAGAGGTATTATGGCAACACCATGTCCATTGTATACAAGGCTCAATAGAGAAATAGAAGATTTTGTTTCTATATTTGCTTCAGATAAAGATAACCCTAAACTCTCACAATATATCTTAATAGATTCACGACAACTACATGAAACCATTACTCTACTGAGCCCTACTAATTCTCGAAAAGAAACAAATGATTTTTCATTCAAAGGATGATTTTTGGGAATTACAAGGACGAGCTCTTCACTATACAAAAGGGTGTTTGTTAATGTGTCTGGAATTTGAGCACTACGTGTAATCCCGAAATCAATATTTTTGTCAACGATTTGATTTACAGCAACTTCGGATTCTATAATCTTTACTACAATGTTGGGATAATGTTGTTGAAACTTCATAATATAAGGTGTTAAATAAGTGAGATCCTCTAATAAACCTCCTATAGTAATCACACCTCTTTTTACACCCTTTAATTCAAAAATTTCATTATAAACGTCATCAAATTGTTGCATGATAAATTTTCCTTTATCAAATAGCAGCTTACCCGCTTCTGTCATTTTGATACCTCTTCCAACTCGATGAAACAAGGGTGTATCAAGTTCACCTTCTAAAACTCGTATTTGTTGACTTAAAGTCGGCTGTGAAATACCTAGAACTTCCGCAGCTTTAGTAAAACTATTATTATTACAAACTTGAATAAAATACTCTAAATGACGTAATTCCATTCTTGATACCCACTCTCCGCTTTATGAAAGATTTATAATTTAAAGGACGATATGTATACATTAACATAACAACTTTATTTCATATTATACCGATTGAAATTACACGCTTTATTCATTTTGTATTATAATAAATTTACTACCATTTATTAATTTTTCCTCCTATTTATTTAAATTATATTTAATTAGGACATTACTAATTCGAGATATATTTCTAAAGATTTATAGTTCGAGTGCATAATACCCTAATTTTTTCAACTTTTCGATTATCATTTTTTTCTCAGTATAGTCCAAACCACCAAATATTTGCTGAATCGCCTCTTTATGCTGTGGAAAAATAATATCCATTAGTTCAATACCTTCTAAAGTAATTGACGCATACGTGACACGGCGGTCTTTAGGACATGGTTTTCGTATTAAGAACCTCTTCTTTTCCAACTTATCCACTACATACGTGATACTACTACTTGCAAGTAATATTTTGTCTCCAATTTTTTGTATAGGCTGATCGCCTTTACTATACAGTAGCTCAAGCACTGCAAATTCAGTTGGATTAAGTCCATAACTTTTTATATCCTCTTCAATACGCTTAGTAATTGACTGTATTGCCCTTGATAATATAACAAATAACTTTAAAGATAAGCTCTCATCGTTAATCACGCTCATAATTACCAATCCTTTACAAGTTATCTTGAATTCGAGATTCATTATATTATCGTCAAAATATTATGTCAATCATTCATTTTAGCTTTATCAATCCATTTATAATTTATTTCTCAACATATGACATATGGAATTAGAAGAAAACAATTGTTACTATATAAGTATCTCAATTACGTTATTTCTTTTAAAGAGAGCTTGTTTTTAATCGCAAGTTCTCTTTTGCCATATTCTAAATTGAATCCGGACAAATTTCAGAGTATATGATATAGTTTTTAAACAAAGATTAGAGCTCTCCTACAGGAAGGAGAGCTCTAATCTTTCATATAAATATTCACCATTTTTATCATTGTGAGGACATCAAAACTTTAACTTGATGGGGATATGGTGCTATCTCAATTAATAAATATTACAAACCATATATCTATCATATTTTTTATAAACAGGATTAATTAGATTTAAAAAAAGATTTCTTTTTCTTTACTCGTAATAAGTCACCTGTCCATCCTTTGACTCGCATATATAAATACATACCCCCTGTTGTGAAAATGATAAATAAGAGAGCGATTAAATAGCTATATTTCCATTCTAGTTCAGGCATGTATTTAAAATTCATACCCCATAATGCTCCTAAGGCTGTCAAAGGCGTACTCACAGCAGTTAATACAGTAAGAGCTTTCATAATTTCATTCCCACGATGAGAAGAAACAACTTCTTGTAAATGAATCATCGTGTCTAATTCTTCTTGGTACTCTTTAACAAGTTGTAATCCACGCTCTAATTTTACGTATGTTTGTTTATAACAAAGGGTGTTTGTTAGTTTTTCTAACCAAGCTTCTTTTAGGCCTTGTAACACTTCTTGTATTAAGCGAAACACATGTGTGTTCATAAATAATTCATGACGAATATGATAAATCCTTTCTAAAACTGCTATGTTATTATGATGATAAAAATCCCATAATACATTTCTGAAATTGTTTTCAAAGTAGTCAACCTTTCGCAAATAATGAGATATAAACATTGATAAGATAGCACATAATCCTTCAGCGGAACTATTACAATTTTTTGTACCAATAGGGAAATTATGTATTAATTTTTGGAAATCCTCTTCCTCTTTTTCCTGAACTGTTATCAGTATTCCATCAGCTACGAAATAATGAAGAAATTTTTGAATTTTGGCGTCCTTTTTATCTTGATCATATAAAAACGAACCATATACACAAGTTTGACTTGGTGATAACGTATAAACATATAATCCATTTTCACAAGGAGAACTTATTTTCTTTACAAATTGAGCGAAATAAGATGTTACATCACGAGGGATTATAGAAGAAAGTTTTTCAAGCTCACTAGTTTTCACATGATACCAACTCCATTTCGTCATTTTTATGCATTCCATATTATTCTTCCTTTCTAAATAGTTTTATGTTTGATCGAATC
>WPCI01032276.1_pt1 | contig 13542 bp, 8 predicted proteins | sample 5399871 | NCBI WGS metagenome assembly WPCI01 (sample SAMN12869469, study PRJNA574797) | sludge metagenome | isolation source: wastewater treatment of pH7 | place: China:Beijing | collected 2019-05-20
CTTCTTCCCTGGCAACATGCAGGCAGTCAAGGCATTTGAGCAATTCCGGGAGACTGGTATCCACCACGCCTTGGTTTTGGATGAATACGGCGGCGTGGAGGGATTTGTGACCCTCTATGACGTGTTGGAATCGATTGTTGGCGACATTCCTCTCGACGAACACGACAAAGACCAGGATGTCGTTCTCCGTTCGGACGGCACATGGCTGGTGGACGGGTTGATACCAATTGACGAACTCAAAGAGATCATGGACGTTGACGAACTCCCCGAGGAAGATAAGGCTGGTTTTCAGACCCTGAGCGGTTTTGTGATGAACCAGTTAGGGAGCATTCCGAAAACCGGAGCGGTTTTCGATTGGGACCACTGGCGCTTCGAGGTCGTGGATATGGACGGTCACCGTGTGGATCGCGTGTTGGTGACCGATCTCTCAGCGAACGATCAAGCCCAGCCTGAAGGCTAAGCCTACGGACGCCAGCGGGTAAAGATGGCGTGTGAAAGCACGTGACCCGCGCTTTCTTCAACGGTTACCAACTCGCCGGTGGTAAACTCGCCGTGTTTGCCCACAATCTCTTCCATCGCCTGGCGAGTGATCACCGCTGAAGCCGTGATCGCATAAGCGGTCAGGATCACAAAGCCCGCGTCCTTTGCCACCAGTGAGCGGCAGGCTTCAATCAGCTCGGGCATTCGTTTAAAAAAGTCCCACACTTCGCCGCTTGAACCACGCCCAAATTTTGGCGGGTCCATAATGATGCCCTGGTAAGTGTTGCCGCGGCGGGCTTCACGCTTGACGAACTTCAGAGCGTCTTCCGCTATCCAACGGACGGGCTTGTCGGATAAGCCAGAAAGCTTCATATTCAGGTTTGCCCAACTGATGGCATGCTTTGAGGAGTCCACATGGGTGACTTCCGCGCCGGCAGCCGCGGCTGCCACGCTCGCCAGACCAGTGTAACCGAAAAGGTTCAGGACTTTGAATGGCTTACGAGCTGCGGTGATGCGTTCCGTCATCCAATCCCAATGGCTCGCTTGCTCGGGAAAAACCCCGACATGGCGTGAGCTTGAGAGCTGCGCCTGGAAACGCATGCTGCCGTAAGAAAGCTTCCAGCTCTTTTCCATCGGATTCAACAGAGTCCACTTGCCGCCATATTCCTGCTGTTCCTCAACGAGCAGCGCGTGGGCTTTTTTCCACTCGCTGGAGGGAAGGCTCTTCGCCCAGATTGCCTGAGGACGCGGACGAATGAGCAAGTAAGGACCAAAACGTTCAAGCGTTTTGCCATCGCCGCTATCGAGCAGTTGATAATCCTTCCACTTGGGAGAGGCTTCGAGAATGAGGGGCGTTAAGTTGTTTTCCATAAATTTTCCAGTTGTTAGAAGAATGCCTTCACCAGGTTACTGATGACGAGTGAAACAGCGGTCGAAATTGCCACAGAATCGAACAAAATTTGCGGCAGTCTCTGCTGGTTTGGGTTGTAGCGATGCTTCACGAACGAAAGCGCGGCGCTGAACAATGCAATCAGAATCAGCACCCAGGCTGGAATGAGCTCCAGGACGATGAAAAGGATGTAAGCCGAACTGACGACAAAAACCAGCAGGATCACCAATAAGGGTTTGCTCAGGATCCTGGTGGTTTTCTGAGTGGTCCAGGCGGCGAAAAGGAAGCCAAGCGCCAGGATAAAGCTGGTAAGCAGCATGGCTTCGATGTTGACCGTGTTAGCGGTTGCCAGATAGCCCGAGAAGGCAAAAATCGCGGAAAGCAGGGCTTGCTGCTTGCCCAGGCGCATCAATGGGTTGCTGCCGAGGCTGATGGAGCGGTGCGAGAGCCCGACTGCGATGATCACGCCGAGCAAACCAAGGGCGATGTTGAGCGGACCGAGCAGCGCGTTTAGAGCCAGGCAAACCAACACGACAATCGCGCTGAGGGTCTGGGAAAACCTGACCGAAATTTCACCGGAGGCGATCGGATTGGTTGTTTTTCCGTTCGGCTGCACAGCCGCCATTGGCGCGTTTTCCGTCTTTTGGTAGATCACCGCGAAGCTGTAAAGCAGAAGGTTGGCAAGGACAGCAATTCCAAGGCGCAGGATGGGACCTTCACCACCAACCGCACCCCCCAGCAGTGTTGCCGCGACGCACGCGGGCAGGTATTCGGGGAAATCGGCTAATTTGTAAATTGACCGCAGGATTTTCATTACGCCTAAGTATACCAAAGGACCCCGATCCGGCATCTGCCTGGAGAAGAATTGCCCCAACCTTAACCATTAAGCCAAACTCGGGTTTAGAATAGCGGTGAGGAGAATTCTATGGACTTTAATCGGGTAATTGAGCGCCGTAATACGGAATGTATTAAGTGGAATCGTTTTGACGAGGATGTTTTACCGATGTGGGTTGCAGATACGGACTTCAGATGCCCCGAAGCTGTAATCCGCGCCTTACACGAGAGGGTTGATCATGGAATCTTCGGCTATGGCGCGCCTCCCGTGGAGCTCAACCAGACGGTTGTTCAACGCCTGAAGCGTCTATATGATTGGGATGTCCAGATGAGCCAGATCGGTTACATCCCCGGCATCGTAACTGGGTTTAACGCGGCAATTCGCGCGTTTTGTCAACCCGGCGACTCCGTGATTTACCAAACCCCTGCATACCCGCCGTTTATCAGCGCGCCGGATTCCGCCAGGCTGATGGGCGTGCAAAACCCGCTCTTTCAGGGGCAGGACGGCACCTATCAGATCGACTTTGATCGGTTTGAGCAGCAAATTGTCGCCGATCACGTGCGAGCTTTCATCCTCTGTAATCCACAGAACCCTACCGGCAGGGTTTTCTCCCGCGAGGAGCTCACCCGCCTGGCAGAAATTTGCCTCAGGCACAATGTACTGATTATTTCGGATGAAATCCACTGCGATGTGGTCTATGACAACCGCAAACACATCCCAATAGCGTCCCTTTCCCCGGAAGTTTCAGCCATCACCATCACCTTCATGGCGCCAAGCAAAACCTACAACATTGCTGGCTTGCACGCTTCGGTTTATATCATCCAGAATCCTGAATTGATGGATACTTTCCTTTCCTTCTGCAACGGTTTGATTGGCTGCCCAGGTCTGCTTTCACTGACTGCCGCGCAAGCCGCCTATGCCGAAGGGGACGCATGGCTTGCTGAGCAAAACCGCTATCTGCAGGAGAATCGGGACTTTTTGGACGAGGCTTTCCGGTCTCAATTAGGCGGCGTGCGTTGGAACATACCCGAAGCGACTTTCCTCGCCTGGGTGGATTGCGGTGAGCTTGGGCTGAACGAGCCCCCCTACGAATTCTTCCTGCGCGAGGCGCGGGTTGGTTTGAATGAGGGCATCACGTTTGGTCCGGAATGCGGCGATTTCGTGCGGCTCAACTTTGGCACGACAAGGGCAAATTTGCAGGAGGCGGTCAACCGCATGCAAGCCGCTCTGACACGGCACCATAAAAACGGATGAACCCCGAGGCGGACGGTTTCGATCGGGAATACCTGCGCCAGGTGCAGTACCGCACGGCGGATAATCTAAACGCCCGGATTCAGATTCACAAGCGTTTTTCTACCAGCAGCCAGAACTGGGAAGACTTCATTTTTGGTTATTTGCCGGACCTAAGTGGTAAGCGTCTTTTGGCGCTTGGTTGTGGGAACGCCACGCAATGGCGGGCAAACCGAAAGCGGTTCGCGGCGGATGCCAGGATCGTTTTGACTGACCTTTCGGAAGGTATGTTGGCGGAAGCCCACGCGGAGCTTGGGGGAGATCAACGGTTTAGCCTGATCTGCATGGATGCCTCAAAATTGGATTTTGAGGACGAGAGTTTCGACTTTGTGACTGCCAATCACATGCTATACCACGTGCCGAACATCCCGCAGGCTCTCGCGGAAGTCGCGCGGTTGCTTAAACCAGACGGCGGGATGATGGCTGCGACCAACGGCGAAAACTACATGACGGATCTCGATGAGTTGCTGACGGAATTTATCCCCGCTTATGGCGGTTTGCATACGATGTCGCTCAGGTTTAACCTCGAAAACGGCAAAGAGCAGCTGAGTAAGTGGTTCGGGCAGGTGGAGAGGCATGATTATGTTGGGGACTTGTGGGTCACCGAAGCTCAACCGTTGGTGGATTACGCTTACTCAACACCCAGGGTGCAGCAGCTCGTTCCCCCTGACCAACGCGAAGCATTGCGGATGTTTTTCCAGGCACGCATTGACCGGGATGGAGGAATCCGAATCCGCAAAGAAACAGGGCTTTTCCTCGCCTCTAAAAAAATTAACGGAAATAGGCAATAAAAACCGTCAGCACTGATACCACCGCGCAATACACCGCGAATGGGATCAGCGAACGAGTTTTCAGGAAGCCCAACAACCAACGGATGCTGAGGTATCCGATCCCTAACGCCGCGAAAAAACCTACACTCAAAACCGGCAAGAAACTGCCCACATCCGGCACCTTTACCAGGTCCAGGACTGAAAGCAAACCCGCCGCCAGCATGATTGGAATGGACATCAGAAAAGAAAATTTGGCGGCTGCTTCGCGCTTCAAACCACGGCTCAGGCCGCCGCTGATCGTCGCGCCGGAGCGGGATATGCCCGGGAATATCGCCAGCAACTGGAAAAACCCCATCACTACCGCGTCCAGAAGGGAGATACTCTCGAGGCTGCGTTCTTTGCGCGAGAAAATTTCTGCCAGCATCAGCATAACCGCGGTCACAAAAAGCAAGACAGCCGTGATCACCGGGCGTGAAAAAGCCGCCTCTACCTTACTTTTCAGCAGCAATCCTCCCAAACCAGCCGGGATGGTCGCCAGGATGACATACCAGCCAAGCCGGGATTCGGGATCCTCGAAGGGTTTTCGGCTGCGGATGCCGGCAATTACCGCTTTGAAAATGGAAACCAAATCCTTCCAGAAATAGGCGATCACAGCCACAAGCGTCCCGAGCTGCACCAGGACATCAAAAATAAACGCCTTGGTGGGGTCGAGCGTCCAGTTAAGAATGAACGGCACCAGAACCAGGTGGGCTGAAGAGCTGACAGGCAGGAATTCCGTGAACCCCTGGACAATGCCGAGCAGCAGAGATTGGAAGAATGTCATGAGTGTACCTCCGGAATACGGGCAATACCGAGTTTTGCCAGAGCTTGATCCGCGAAGGCGTCCAGGTTATTAGCCAGGATGGCTCGGCGAAGGTTGCGCGCCAGGTCCAGCAGGGTATGCAGGTTATGGATTGAAAGCAAGGTGGCTGCCAGCATTTCTTTTGCAACAATCAGGTGACGCAGATAAGCCCGGGAGAAGGTGCGGCAGGTGTAGCATTGGCATTCGGCATCGATCGGGCGATCGTCGCGCGCAAAAGACGCGTTCATCAGATTCAGCTTGCCAAAGTTGGTCATCGCCGTGTTATGGCGAGCCAGGCGTGTTGGGAGCACACAGTCGAAAATATCCACTCCCCGCAACACGCCTTCGATTAAGTCCTCGGGGGTTCCGACGCCCATCAGGTAACGCGGCTTGTCTTTTGGCAGAACGGAGTTGACGATCTCGATGGTTCGATACATGTCGGCTTTGCCTTCGCCGACCGAAAGCCCGCCAATCGCGTGACCGGGGAAGCCCAGGCTGCTGATTACCTCCGCGGAGGTTGTGCGCAAGTCCTCAAAAATGCCGCCCTGGACGATGCCAAACAGAGCCTGGTCATCCCGCTTTTTGGCTTCCAGGCAGCGCTTTGCCCAAGTGTGGGTGCGGTTCATGGCTTCAATGCCGTAATCATGATTGAGCGGGTCCGAACATTCGTCAAACGCCATGATGATATCAGCGCCCAGGTTTTCCTGGATGGCTATTGAGTTTTCGGGTGTGAGGCGTTTCATGGAGCCGTCGATGTGGGATTTAAATGTCACCCCATCCGGGTCGATTTTGCGTGTTTTTGACAGGGAAAAGACCTGGAAACCGCCCGAATCGGTCAGCATGGGGTTATGCCACTGCATGAATTCATGCAAGCCGCCCATCTGAGCCACAAGCTCATCGCCGGGTCTAAGGAACAAGTGATACGTGTTGGAAAGAACCAGTGTGGCGCCGAGCTCTTCGAGTTGGGCAGGTGTGATCGATTTTACGGTTGCCTGGGTGCCGACCGGCGCGAAAACGGGTGTCTCAAGGACGGCATGAGGCGTAAGGAACTCACCAGCACGGGCACTGCCTTCTGAAGCTTGTATTTTCCAGTCGAACATGTTTACTATCCTCTCAAAATGCTCACCCAATTGTACCTGTATTGTCTCGGAAGTTGGTGCTCCAGCAGAAAGCCTATGGGGTAGCAAATATAGGGTGCAATCCACAGTTGATCGCACCAGCCCCAAGAGCGGGTATGTAATATTGGTGCGTTCAAAAACGGAACACACCCTACGATGTGGCTATTAGTAGTAGGATGCGATCTTCTGTTGATCGCACCGAATCATGAGTTGGGATGTAGTTTTGGTGCGTTCAAAGACGGAACGCACCCTACGGAGTCGGTAATGTAGATACCGTCTTGATTGTCAAGGGCTATTATCATGTCTGGGTGCTAAAGAGAGGATCAAACGGCTTACCTGACTTCAGGACTCCATATGCCAAGTGTAGCAATTTCTTCATGGCCGCAACGATGATCTCCATCTTGACATGGTGGCTGGCCAGCATACGCCTTTTCAGGTCCATGACGATTGGGTTGTAAGGTAGTGTTGCATACATTGTGTAAACCCATTTTTACGTCAGCCATCTATAAGTGAACAGACACACGATCGCCAAAGAAAATGATCAATTGAGCCAGGATGTCACGCCAATTTGCAACTGGCATCGTCCATTTTTCACTAACTTGCATCGTCACCAAGTATAACTGCTTGAGCAAGGCATCGTCGCTGACAAATGCCGATTTGGTTTTGGTGACTTTTCTCAACTGGCGATTGAAGTTCTCCAAGGCGTTGGTTGTGTAAATGATTCGGCGCAGTGCCTCGGGGTACCTGAACATGGTTGCCAACTCCGACCAATGCTGCCGCCAGGATTTGATTGCCAGGGGATATCTGGCTCCCCAGGTCTCTTCAAATTCGTCCAATGCCAGCAAGGCGGCTTCTTCCGTGGCAGCCTTATAGATCGGCTTCAATCCGGCTGTAAACGCCTTCAAATCTTTGTAAGAAACATAGCGTGTGGAATTACGGATCTGGTGCAATATGCAGCGTTGAACCTCTGTTTTTGGGTATACCGCCTCGATGGCTTCTGTAAACCCATTCAACCCATCCACCGAGATGATCAGAATGTGCTCTACTCCGCGAGCCTTCAAACCATTCAGAACCCCCAGCCAATACTTCGAGCTCTCAGTCTCCCCAATCCATAGACCCAATACCTCCTTCATGCCTGCCATGTCGGTTCCAATCGCAATGTACACAGCCTTTTTCACCACTGTCCCCTCTTCACGGACTTTGTAATGAATGGCGTCCAGCACTACATGGGCGTAACAGGTTTCTAAAGGTCGGTTCTGCCATTCTCGGATCAACGGCAGGATCTTGTCCGTAATCCGCGATACCCGGGTCGCATCTACCATAATCCCATACATCTCTTGCATGGTTCGTTCAATTTCTCTCGTTGAGGTGCCTTGGGAGTATAAAAACAGGATCTTGTCTTCTATGGCGGAGATGTCCATTTGCCCTTTTTTGACAATCTCAGGCTCGTATTCTCCCTCCCTGTCCCGCGGCACCTTGAGCTCAACCGGGCCCTGGCTACTGCTCACCGTCTTGCTGTAACTCCCGTTTCGACTGTTGCTCCCTTGCTTGTTTTTGTAATCGTATTTGCTGTAGCCTAGTTCATCTTCCAGCTCGGCGTCCATGCATTCTTGGATCAATCCGGAGGTCAGCTCTTTAACCAGATCCTGCACTCCTTTCAGGTCTTTGATACCCCGTTCCTCAATCATTTGTCGCATCAGTGACTTTTCTTGCTTTGCCATTTCTTTTGTTCCTTTCCAGTCTCTATTTTCTCTGACTTTCAAGGTTTACACAAAATTATCTACAGACTCTGATTCTGGTAAACATATAGAGGGATAGCTGGCGCGGAGCCAACCATCCCTCTATTCTCTAGTTATTTAGTTTACCTCACAACGATGGGCAGGAAGATCTGATTGATCTTGGTGATGGTCACATTTACCGTAATAGTATCCACGCCACCTTCACCATCTGACACCTCAACGACGAAACTGTCATTGCCATAGTAGTCTGCCGCCGGTGTATAGCTGATCACTTTGGAGGTTCCTGTGCCGGATACGGTCGCTGTGCCGTGCTGGGCCAGAGTCAAGACCTTCCATGTCAGTGTGCTATTTTGGTCTTCGTCCGTGGCGTGTAATGTTAGACTGAACTGTTGGAGTTGGCCGTTTTGCGACATCGTTACGGTGACAGATTCGCCTTCGGTGATGATCGGCGCCTCATTCACGTCCGTAATATTGATGGTAAGCGTATCGGAGTCATCCGGAGTACCGCTCAGAGCGGCGTCGTTCACTTCCACGGTTACGTTAAGCACCGGTTTGGTTTCGTAATCCAGTACTGTGCCGGCCTTCAGACGCAGCTCGCTGCCCACAATCTGGAAAAGGGCTGCGTCCGCGCCGCTAAGCTCCAGTGTATTTGTCCCGAGGTCGTCATCGGTTACGACGATATCCGCCACCATCATGGCGCTGGCGGTACTGGTATTCTCGGGCAGGCTGGTCGTTTTGTTGTTTAGCGTTACGGTGGGCGAGTCGTTGACCGCATTAACGGTCAGATCGAAAGTATCGGAGTTCGTTTGGCTGCCGTTGTCCACGATGACTGTGATCGTGGCACTGCCATACTGTTCGGGGGCGGGTTGTATAGTGATGGTGCGGTTAGCTCCGCTGCCTCCAAAGATGATATTCGCAACAGGAACAAGCACAGTGTTGGACGATTCAGCTGTGATGACCAAATCCTGGAGCGGAACATCCGCGTCGTCGACCATAAAGGGGATGGCGGCGGTGGAAGTATCTTCGTTAGTGATCTGGTCGGCGATATCGCTGATGTACGGGCTGGGTATCCACCAATCGATCCAGGTTCTGTTGCCTTGTCCGTCGTTCTGGGCGGCCCAACCGCTACTTCCAGCGCGCAGGTCTGCCAGGTCTTGTTCGTCGTCACGCGAGCCGGGATGGGCATAATCTACTGACCATGCTTCGGTTACGTCTGGTGTTGTGTAACGCGCGTAGCAGCCGTCGGGGAAATTGAAGCACACCTGCACTTCCAGAGCAGGATCCCCCACCCCGCTAATCGTATCCAAGTCCATGTCAAGGGCAGTGACGACCAGGTTAGTCGGCGTCATCGTGCGAGTGGTCGTTCCGTCAGTAACGGTGACGATGTGGCCAGTTTGTAAATCGAAACCAGCCAAGTCAAAGTGGGCGACGATATCATTCGAGTCCCACGGGGCGGGACCGACGACACTTGTGCCGGTGTAGTCAACATCCCCCCCGGTATTTGGGTCGTCAATCGTCAAGGTTAAGGTTGTTCCGGCGGGCCATTCACGCGCCTGCACCCATTCTGAGACTGGGTTGGCTTGCAGCCATGGGTTGGCAATACGCCAATCGACAGAGGTGCGGTTGCCGTTATGATCATTTTCGGCTGCCCAGCCGTTAGTCCCGGGCTGAAGATTTACCAGATCCTGCTCGTCATTGCGCGGGCCAGGGTTGGCATAGTCGGCTGTCCAGTCGCCGCTTCCATCACTGTTAATGTGGCGTGGATAACAGGCATTAGGCACATTCACGCAAACCTGAACCTCGGTATTGGGGGTGGCGACGCCGGTTATGGTATCGGCATCCAGGTCAAAGCCGGTGATGTCCAGGTTGGCCGTTGTCATTGTGCGGGTTGTGATCCCATCGGTGACCTCGAGGATAAAGCCGGGCTGCACATCGAAACCCTCCAGGTCGAAATCCGCCAGGATTTCATTGGGATTCCAGGGGGCGGGTCCTACTGTGGTGGTGACCGTCTTGTCCACGCCAACACCGTTGGACGGGTCATCAATGGTGAGTGTCAGGTCGGTGCCGGTGGGCCATTCATAAGCATGCACCCAATTGCCGGTTAGATTGGCTTCAATTGTTGGATTGGCAATGCGCCAGTCGATCCAGGTCTGATTGCCATTGGGGTCTCGCTGCGCTGCCCAGCCGTCGCTTCCAGGCTGAAGATCCACTAAATCATTCTCATCGTCACGCGGGCCGGGGTTGGCGTAGTCCACTGACCAAGCCTCGGTTGCATCTGGGGTGGCATAGCGTGAGTAGCAGCGGTCGGGGGCGTTCACGCACACCTGCACCTCCAGGCCTGGGGCTCCTGCGCCGGAGATTGTATCAGAGATCAGATCGAAGCCGGTGATGGATAGATTGGTAAGAGTCATCGTGCGGGTTGTGATCCCATCGGTGACCTCGAGGATAAAGCCGGGTTGCAGGTCGAAACCCTCCAGGTCGAATTCCGCCAGGATTTCATCGGGATTCCAACTAGCCGGGCCAACCACGGCAGTGACCGTCTTGTCCACGCCAACGCCGTTGGACGGGTCGTCAATGGTGAGTGTCAGATCGGTGCCGGTGGGCCATTCTCGGGCATGCGCCCAATTGCTGGTTAGATTGGCTTCAATTGTTGGATTGGTAATGCGCCAGTCGATCTGGGTCTGGTTGCCATTGGTGTCATACTGCGCCGCCCAGCCATCGCTACCAGGCTGAAGATCCACTAAATCTTTCTCATCGTCACGCGGGCCGGGGTTGGCGTAGTCCACTGCCCAGGCCTCGGTTGCATCAGGGGTGGTATAACGAGGGAAACAGCGGTCGGGGGCGTTCACGCACACCTGCACTTCCAGACTTGGGGCTCCCGCGCCGGAGATTGTATTAGCGTCCACGTCAAGAACGGTGACGGCCAAGTTGGTGGGTATCATCGTGCGAGAGGTTGTTCCATCGGTGACTTCAATCAGCTGACCTGGCTGCACATCGAAGCCCTGCAGGTCGAATTGCGCTACGTTTTCATTGGGATTCCAGGGTGCCGGTCCCACCGTGGCGATGGCCGTCTTATCCACGCCAACACCATTGGATGGGTCATCGATGGTCAGCGTGACCACCGCTCCATTGGGCCAGTCAAACGCTTGCACCCAGTTGTTGCTTGTGTTGGTCTGGATGTACGGTCTGGGGATGCGCCAATCGAACCAGGTCTGATTGCCATTGGCATCATACTGCGCCGCCCAGCCATCGCTACCAGGCTGAAGATTCACTATATCTTTCTCATCGTCACGCGGGCCGGGGGTGGTGTAGTCCACTGCCCAGGCCTCGATTACGTCTGGGGTGGTATAGCGTGAGTAGCAGCGATCTGGCGCATTTACGCACACCTGCACCTCAAGACCTGGGGTTCCCACGCCGTAAATTTTATCAGCGTCCACGTCAAGAACAGTGACGGCCAGGTTGGTGGGTATCATCGTGCGAGAGGTCGTTCCATCGGTGACTTCAATCAGGTGACCTGGCTGCACATCGAAGCCCTGCAGGTCGAATTGCGCTACGTTTTCATTGGGATTCCAGGGCGCCGGTCCCACAGTGGCGATGGACGTCTTGTCTACGCCAATACCATTAGATGGGTCGTCGATGGTCAGCGTGACCATCGTTCCATTGGGCCAATCATACGCATTGATCCAATCACTTGATGAACTGGCCTGAATGTATGGGTTGGGGACGCGCCAGCTTACCGTGGTGTTATCCCCGTCGACGTCTCCCTGGCGGGCTTCGCTGGAGGTGCCGGGGATGATATTGAACAGGTCTTGTTCATCCGGGTCTTCGCCAACCTCAGAGAAATTGGCCATCCACTGGCCGGACAGGTTGGCAGTGACGCGCCGAAATGCGCAGACGCTTTCATTACAAATGTGGCCGACGTTCACCTCGCTGTCCGGTTCGGCGGTACCAGACACTGTATCGGCTGCCGGATCAACCACAGTGACAGCTAATTCCCTGACGATATGCGTTTTTGTAGTCGTCCCATCCGTCATGGAAACTACCTGGCCGGGCTCAAGCGCAAACCCGCCTAGGTCAAAAAACACAAAGGTCATTTCGGGATCCCAGTCTGCTACAACGACCGTCTCGGAATCGGTGAAGTCATCGCCCACGCCATTATCAGGATCGTCAATAGTCAGTGTGACTGTATCCTCCAGGTTCCATTCATAACCATGCACCTGATTATCGGTAAGACGGACCGAAAACGTGGGGTCGTATGCAGCCTGTACAACCCTGGCCGACCACGTATTCGTGAGGGTTATGATCATCAGCAGAATCATACTGATGTTTACTGCCTTGCTCAAAAAAGGCACAACCAGTTTTGTTTTCATTGTTTCTCCTCTTGGAAAATGAAGTAGGTTGAGGGAGCCCCAAAATCAGCTAAATCCCCATCGACTTTAAGTATAACACTATCTTTGCACTTTAACAGAACTTGAATAGAAAGGCATGGTCAAACCGAGGATAATAAGGTTTGCTGAGAACCTAATCCTGGAGGTTGAGCCATGCCCAAGCCAATTGTATGCTTATCCGAGCAACTGCGCCAGTATTTGGAGCTGTTTCGTTCCTGCTTCAGCAAGCCCCAGTGGAAGTACTTCGTCATCGTACTGCTGGGCCTGATCGAATGCGAAGAGCGGAAGACGATGACTGGATTGCTGCGAGCAAGTCATCTTCCGCTGCTGTTGTGTTGTTTAATGCCCAAGCGGCAAGCCCGCGTTCGATCAGTGCCAATCCTTGAAGATGGTGATAACCCGCGCGTACTGCCAACGTCATTGCGTCCTCAGCCCATTCCCAGGCTGCAGCCGCGTCACCCATTTCACGATGGTATCGGCTTGGCCCCAGGCGTACCAGAATTCCCAATCCGGGTTCACCAATCGCTTCAGCAATCGATCGTCCCCGGGTAAAACAGGGCAGCACCTGTTCGAGATCGCCGCGTTCCTGAGCCAGGTTTCCTAATAGCCAGTGACCATAACCCTCCTCGAGTGAACCGGGAGTTGCCTGATTGAACAGTTCATCCAACGTAACGGAAGCTTGGGTGTATTGACCGCTGAGCCAGTAAATCCAGGCGATGGTTACAAGTGCACCCCAATACAATTTAGGAACATTCTGTTCTTTTGCCAAACGCGCCACTTCCTGATCAGCAGCCAGGGCAAGCTTAAATTTTCCCTGGGGCAAATAGATGCCGGTGGCCAGGTTATGTAGACTGCTCATAAAAGCACGGGAATAACCCATTTGGCGGCTCAGATCAATCGCGTGGAGATAACTGTCCTCAGCAGCTGACAGGTCATTGGTTTCAGCCGCGCAGTTTCCCAACACCAGCCTGGCATCTACATGGCTTTTGGAGTCAGGCGCATCTATCGCCAGCGCTTCCTCCGCCAACTTCCGCGCGCGGTCATAATGACCCAGGCGAAAGTGGAGAAATGCAACGCGGACTTGAGCCTCGACAATAGACTCGTTGATTCTGGCAGAGCGAGCGTGTTCAAGAGCTTGTTCAGCGAATTTGAAAGCCTCACCTATGTTGCCAGCACGTTCCAACGCAAGACT
>WPCI01080875.1_pt1 | contig 13524 bp, 20 predicted proteins | sample 5399871 | NCBI WGS metagenome assembly WPCI01 (sample SAMN12869469, study PRJNA574797) | sludge metagenome | isolation source: wastewater treatment of pH7 | place: China:Beijing | collected 2019-05-20
GGCTATCAGGCCGACGGCGAATGGCGCGAGGGCTGCGAGGACTGCATGCGCAGGACTGCGGCGCCCGTCGATCACCAGCGCGTCGTGCACATGGCGCCGCCGCTGATCGTGGCTTTCGAGTGCGAGTACCGGATCGAGCCATGACCGACGCCAAGGACATCGCCACCCTCCAGGCCGCCGAGCCTTGGTCGCAGTCCGACATCGACCGCGGGTATCGGTACGAGCGCGGCACCAAGGTGTACTGCTGCTACGGCCAGTACGCCGAGGTCGGGCATTCAATCGACTGCGCACGCAGCATTCAACCGGAGGGGGCGGCGGCAATAGCTGGTCGGCCTGCGGAGGCCAAGGAAACCGCCCAACGGGGCGCCGGCAGTGCCGACATCGCGGCGAAGCGAGAGACGGCCACCGGCGCGGGCGACGACGCCAAGCCAGCCGTAGGAGCCGCCGTCCCCAATGGCCTTCCGGACAAAGCATTCCAGAACCTCCAGGCCGCCGCAGCCATGCGCGGAATCGTGGTGGAGCCGCTTCCCGGCGGTGGCGCCTACATGGTCGCTCAGGGCGTCTATTCGCGCGAGTGCGAGGACTTCGCGGCGCTGGCTGCGTTGATGGAGAGGATGGGGGTGAGCGCTTGACCGACCTTCCCGACCCACTGGTGCCGGCTGAGGTCGAGCCGTCTCTGCTGGACCCCTGCACCTGCCTGCGCGACGGCAAGCACTGCCGCGTGTGCCGGCTGTGGGACAAGCACATCGCATGGTTCGAGGCGCGGCCCGAGCCCAACGGAGACACCGAACAATGCCGCGCGCGCGCAACCTGAAGCCCGGGTTCTTCTCGAACGAAGACCTGGCCGAGTGCACCCCTTGGGCGAGGCTGTGCTTCGCTGGCCTGTGGACGCTGGCCGATCGAGAGGGGCGCCTTGAGGACCGGCCGAAGCGCATCAAGGGCGAGCTTTTCCGCTTCGATACCGTGGATGTCGAGCCCCTTCTTGGCGAGCTTGAGAGCTTCGGATTCGTGGTGCGCTACCAGATTGACGGCGAACGGTTCATCCAAGTTTCCAAGTTTTTGGAGCACCAGACGCCGCACTATTCCGAGAAACCGAGCGTCATCAAGCCGGCTCCACTCCAAGAATCAGACGGTCATGATGACCCACCCAAAACCAAGAACACTCCAAGAGTCGAACCGCCATTAAGAGGGGGTCGCAACCCCCTGAATCCTGATTCTCTGAATCCTGAATCCGGAGAAAAGACAGCGCGCAAGCGCGCCCACCCCGCGTTGGCAGGTGCCGATGTCCTGGTGGCTGCGGGCTTCGACGCCCAGACCGCGGCCGACTTCATCGCACACAAGGCCGGGGTCAAGGCGCCGCTCACCGAGCGAGCGTGGGCCGACCACTGCCGAGAGGCGGCCAAGGCCGGATGGTCCCCGCTGCAGGCGGCCGAGAAGGTGATGGCCAAGGGCTGGAAGGGCTTCGAGGCGAAGTACGTTGCCGGCGAGTCTCCAGCCGCGTCACGCCGGCCCGACAGCGGCGGCGTGACCGACCTGTTCCGCCGAGGCGCCGCATGAAGGGCCTGCGCGTCATCGCTGCGCTGCGGGCCCGGGGTGCACGCCCCGTCGCGGCCTACGTCGACCTGCGCAGCGCGGCGACCGGCATGGACGGCACGGTCGGCCATCTCGGCGGGGTCTACGTCGAGATCCCGGCATCGGTCGGCATCGCCGACGTGGATTGGCGCGTCTTCCACGGCCTGACCGTGGTGCTCGACGACAGCGACGGCAACAGGGTCCGTCTGCATCAGTCTGCCCGGCAGATCGCGGCCGTCAAACCGGAGCGGCTGACGGTGAACGTGCCGGCCGGCGATTCGTGGATTGTGCAGCGCTGCGTGCGCGGCAGTTGGCTGAAGGCGTTGACGCTATGACCATGGTTCTTCCCGAGGACGAGATCGACTTCGACGCCTACATGGCGGACACCGATGTGCAGCACAAGGTGCGCCCAGCTGGCCACTGGGAGGCCGACCTGGTCGACGAGTTCGCGCCACCCGACGGCAACGCAGTGCAGCACCCGCGCCTGCCTTGGTCGCGGCTGGACAACCGCATTGCGCTGCGGCCTGGCGAGGTGTCGCTGTGGTTCGGTTTCAACGGCCACGGCAAGAGCCTGCTGCTCGGCCAGTCCATGCTCGGCGTCTGCGCGCAGGGCCAGCGGGTGTGCATCGCGTCGTTCGAGATGCGGCCACGCAAGACGCTGGCACGCATGCTGCGGCAGTTCACCGACAGCGACCAGCCGAGGCCGTCGCAGATCCGCGAGTTCGTCGGCTGGGCGCATGGCAAGCTGTGGCTGTACGACCAGACCAGCACGGTCGAGCCGGAGAAGGTCTATGCCGTCATCCGGTACTGCGTCGACCAGCTGAAGGTGCAGCACTTCGTGGTGGACAACCTGACGAAGTGCGTTGCGGCCGACGACGACTACGCCGGTCAGAAGGCCGTGGTCGACAAGCTGACGGCGCTGGCCCAGGGCCTCGGGATACACATCCACCTGGTGCACCACGCCCGCAAGGATCGCGACGAAACCCGGCCGCCTCGAAAGATGGACGCACTCGGCGCCAGCGCCATCACCAACCTGGTGGACAACGTGTTCATCGTCTGGCGCAACAAGGCGAAGTACGAGGCCGACGAGCCGAAGCTGAACGAGCCCGACGCGGTGCTGATCTGCGACAAGCAGCGCCATGGCACCGGCTGGGAGGGTGTGCAGAACCTCGGCTACCACCACCGCTCGATGCAGTACCTGCAGTCCGGCAGCGCCTCGCTGAACATGGCCGTGTGGCCGCACGACGGGAGCGGGTCGTGAAGGCAACCACTCGGCAGCCAGAGGCAAACGTTCCCAGCGCAGGCGCGCATTTGCCGGCCGAGGATAACCAGGGGGTAAGCGCACCATGACCGACACCCGCCGCAAGCGCCAGGACGGCGTGCGTACGCTCGAGGACCTGCGCATCCGCTGCGTCATCGATACCGAGACCGGCTGCTGGCTGTGGCGCGGGGCGTTCACGATCAGCCACGGGAGACGCGGCCAGCCGACCAGTCGTGTGTGGCTGCCGGATGCGGCGCCGGGCTCGAAGACCGGCACAGCCACGCGCGCCGCATGGTTGCTGTCCGGGCGTCCGCTCGCTGCGGGGCATGTCGTCTGGCGCAGCGTGTGCACCGACTCGGCCTGCATCAACCCAGCGCACGGCGCAGCCGGCACGCGCACGGCGATGCACGCGGCTTTCGTTGCCGACGGTCGGCTGCGGGGAGATCCGCGCCGCGCCGCGATCAACGCGCGCAACCGAGCAAGCATGCTGGTGCCGGTGGAGAAGGTGCGCCAGGCCGAGGCGATGTTCGCCGCCGGCGCGATGCAGAAGACGGTGTGCGCCGTCGTCGGCATCAGCGCGAACTCGGCGGCGCAGATCCGCAAGGGGCTGCACCCGAACTGCTCCGGCCAGGTGCGCGCAGTGGCCAACGCCAGCGTGTTCACGATGAGGGCTGCAGCATGATCCTCAACCTCAACGACCCGCAGTCCGTGGCCGACTGGTTCCACGTGAACCCGAAGCGCCACGCCGAGTTCCTGCGCTGGGCGCTGCGCAACGAGGCCTATGCGCAGTTCTGGCCGGCGATCGAGGCGAGCCGGGAGTTGGTGAAGTGATCGCGTTTCACGTTCCCGGCGCACCACAGGGCAAGGGCCGGCCGAAGATCGTGAAGATCGGCGGCTTCTCGCGCATGGCCACGCCGAAGAAGACGGCCAACTACGAAAGCCTCGTCGCCCACGCCGCGCACGCCGCAATGGCCGGCGCCCCGCTGTTCGAAGGCCCGGTCGGCTGCGAACTGACGATTCACTGCGCGGTACCGCAGAGCTGGTCCGGCAAGAAGCAGCGCTCGGCACTGGCCAGCGAGATCCTGCCGACATCGAAGCCGGACATCGACAACGTGGTCAAGGCGATCTTCGACGGCTGCAACGGCGTGCTGTGGCGCGACGATGTGCTGGTGGTGGAGCTGGCGGTGCGCAAGCGCTACGCGGCCACGCCGGGCGTGTACGTCAAGGCCTGGGCGCTGGTTGAGCGTGTCGCGCAGGCTGACCTGATGGGGGTGGCGGCGTGATCCGCGAGCAGCCGTTTCTGCTGGCCAGCGGCCCATGGGTCGAGGTGCGCGACGGCGACGCGACAGCTGCTGCGCTGTTCGACCGGCACTACTCGCGCAACCCAGCGGCGCGCGGCCATCCCCGCGTTGCTGGCCCCGGCGAGAAGATGGTGCTGCTCACCCCATGCGTGCATGCGCTGTTCGTCTGGCGCCAGTTCATCACAAAGGATCCGTCGGCCGGGCCCGAGGACGTGAACTGCGCGATCTTCAGGAACGAAGACGCCGGGCTGTCCAGTGACCTGATCCGCGCGGCGATGCCGCTGGCCTGGGGCAAGTGGGGCCCGCAGCGTCTCTACACCTACGTCAACCCGCGGCGCGTGCGCAGCTCGAACCCGGGCTGCTGCTTCCTGAAAGCGGGCTGGCGCCGCGCTGGCTACACGAAGACGCGCAAGTTGCTGATCCTGGAGGCGACTCCGTGATGTGCTGCATGTGCGGTCGCCGCCTCCGCAAAGCCGCGGCCACGATCCCCGCCGTCGACACCGGCCCGACGCCGCACCCCGCCGGATCAGTCGGCCCGACGTGCGCGCGCAAGGCCGGGCTGCTGCCGCCGAGCCTGTTCACGCGGCGAAGGGTGGCTGTGCGCAGGGTGCGGGTGCGGCGCGATGCTGGGCAGATGGAGATTGCCGGTTGACACACGAAAACTTTGCCGCCGACATCCCTTCGAGCCTTGTCGAAGCCGACGAGGCGCTGACCCTTTACGGCCGCTGGGCCTCTGAACGCGAGACGCGCCGACGCTGCGGAAGTGCAGAGCGCGACTATCGACCCGAGGGCTGGCAGGCAGTGGACGCAAGGCGCGAATCCAAACCGTTGCGCATGACGTTGCAGGATGCGTTGGTGTGCCAGCGTGCGCTCGCCAGGGTGCCGGACGTGGAACGCGCGGTGCTGGCGGTGCTGTACGTGCCCCGGCGCATGCCCGTCGACCAGCAGTTCCGCCTGTTGCGTCTCCCCCCCAGGCTCACGCAGCAGCGCCACCTGTCGGGCCTGCGGATGTTTGACGACCTGCGCAGATTGGTATACTCGCGCCCCAATGACGCGGTGTCAGGGTAGCGGCAAGCCTGAAGGCTGGGCCGGCTGACCCCGCAGCAAACCAGACCAGCCCGGCGCACGCTCGGCGGGTTTCGCGTTTCTGGCTCCTGCAATCCAGCCGCTTCGCGCAGCACTCGGCCGCCAGGTCGCGCGCACCAGGCTGGCCCCAGCCGGAGGTGGGCAAACACCGGCAGCCCGAGACGTGGTGACAAGCCGGCCCGCGCGTCTCCCGTGCTGGTACAGCGGCGGGCGAGGGCAACCACACGCATGGGCAGACTGACATCGCTGAAGCCGAGGCTGCAGGCGCCTCAGCCGAAGCTGCGCACCTGGTCATCAGGCGATGAGCGCATCCGAGGCTCATCGCTGCAGGTGATCCGCGAGCGCATCCTGTCCAGAGACTGCGGGCTGTGCGTCTGTGTCAGGTGCCAGATCAGCGACGTGGTCAGGCCCGCCAGCATCGTCGACCACCGCGTGCCCTTGTGGGCAGGCGGCCGAGAGACAGACGATAACAGGCAATCCATCAGTGCCGAGTGCCATGACCTGAAGAGCGCGCATGAGGCGAGATGCAGGGCGCGTGGGGCGTTCGAGGCGTGGGACGGCTCGTAGCCACGATGTGGCACTGATCGTGCCGCCTGGGCCGTCCTGGTGGGCCAGGGGGGGTCAAATCCCTGTGACCTTCCGCCTTCGAAACCACTCTCGATCCCATTCGTAGGTTTTTTTCCTGGCCGGTGAAAACGCGGCCCGACGACTGATCCATGCCGACAAAAGCCACGACCGCCGGAGCGAAAAAGCCCCGGGGTCGGCCGCCGCATGCCCCGACGGCTGCGCAGCGGCGCCGGGTTTCGGTGGCCGCCGGCGCCGGAATGACGCGCGAAGAGATCGCCATCGCCATCGGGATCGACCGCGACACCCTGGCCAAGCACTACGAGGCCGAACTGTCGAAGGGCGCCATGGAACGCCGCATGGAGGTCTACCAGGGCCTGCACGCTGCGGCCAAGCGCGGGAACAGCGGTGCCGCCAAGGCCTACCTGGCCGTCGAGCCGCAGATGGCCGCGCCGCCGATGCAGCCTGACGCGCCAGCCGAAACACCAGCGGCGCCGGCCGCGCAGAAGGCCGCCCCGCTTGGCAAGAAGGAACAGGCCCAGGCTGACGCGTTGACCGCGCCGGCCGGCACCGAATGGGGCGCTCTGCTGCCCACCCCGCTGCAATGACCGCCGCCTGGGATCTCAGCTGCCCGGACTGGATCGAGCGCCTGAAGTCTGGCCGTTCGTTGCTGCCGGACCTGCCGATCTATACCGCCGAGGGCGAGCGCGCGGTATCCATCTTCAAGAAACTGCGCCTGCACGACGTGCCCGGCACGCCGACGATGGCCGAGGCCTGCGGAGATTGGTTCCTCGACCTGGTGCGCGTGTTCTTCGGCAGCTTCAACCGCGCCACCCGGCGCCGCATGATCCGAGAGCTGCTGCTGCTGGTCCCGAAGAAGAACAGCAAGACCACCAACGGCGCGCTGCTGATGCTCACGGCGCTGCTGATCAACGTGCGGCCAGACGCCACCTTCATCCTGACCGCACCGGTGCAGGACGTGGCAGAGAAAGCCTACGAGGCAGTCGTCGGCTCCATTGAGCTCGACGAGGTGCTGAAGAAGCTCTTCCACACCCGCGACCACAAGAAGACCGTGGTGCACCGGCAGACCGGCGCATCCCTGGAGATCATGACCTTCGACCCGAAGGTGCTGACCGGACAGAAGGTGTCGGGCGGCGCGCTGATCGACGAGCTGCACGTGGTGGCCTCGATGGCGAAGGCCGACCGCGCCATCCGCCAGCTGCGCGGCGGCATGCTGCCCTTCGAAGAGGCGTTCCTGGCGTTCATCACCACGCAGAGCGAAGACGCGCCTTCCGGCGTGTTCGCCGCCGAGCTGACCAAGGCCCGCGACATCCGCGACGGCAAGCGCAAGGGCGTCATGCTGCCGGTGCTCTTCGAGTTCCCGAGCGATATGCAGAAGGACATGGAGCAATGGACCGACCCGGAGAACTGGTCGATGGTCACGCCGAACCTCGGCCGCTCGATCTCGCTGGACCGCTTGGAAGAAGAGTTTGAAACCGCCAAGGACACCAGCGAAGCGGAATTGCGCGCCTGGGCGTCGCAGCACCTGAACGTGCAGATCGGCCTGGCGCTGATGTCCAACCGCTGGGCCGGCGCCGACTTCTGGGAAGCGCAGGCCGATGCGTCCATCACCCTGGACAGCATGCTCGAGCGCTGCGATGTCATCACGGTGGGCATCGACGGCGGCGGCAACGATGACCTGTACGGCTTCACCGCGCTGGGCAAGGATGCCGAAACTGGCGACCTGCTGGCCTGGTCGCGCGCTTACGCCCTGCCGATCGTCCTGGAGCGCCGCAAGGACATTTCCGAGCGGTTGCTGGACTTCGCCAAGGACGGCGACTTGGTCATCGTGCCGCGGATCGAAGATGCCGCCGAACAGGTGGTTGCGCTGATCCAGCGCATCGACGAAGCCGGCAAGCTCGGCGCGCTCGACGACGGCAAGCGCAAGGCCATCGGCGTCGACGCGGCGTGCATCAAGCAGACCCTGGACGCGCTGAACGCTGCCGGCTACCCCGACGATGTCATCTGCTCGGTCAGCCAGGGCTGGCGCCTCGGATCGTCGATCAAGTCGACCGAGCTGTATCTGTCGAGCGGCACCCTTTCCCACGCCGACCAGCCGCTCACGGACTGGTGCGTCAGCAACGCCAAGGTCGAAGCGCGGGCGAACAGCATCCTGATCACCAAGCAAGCCAGCGGCAGCGCCAAGATCGACCCGCTGATGTCGCTGTTCAACGCAGTGGAGTTGATGGGCAGGAATCCGCAGGGCGGCGAGGTCTCGGTGTACGAGGAACTTGCGCGCGCTGCGGCCCAACGTGAGGCGGTGGCCGCATGAGCATGTTGTCTCGCCTGAAGGCGCTCTTATGGACATCGCGCGACGACGACTTGATGACTTCGCGCGTCGGACTGCAGCGCATGGTGCCGGCTGGCGTCGTGGTCGACTCCGACACGGCGCTGAAGAACGCCACGGTATGGGCCTGCATCCGCTACCTGTCAAGCACCGTCGCGCAGTTGCCGTGGCGCGTCATGCAGCACATGGGGGAGGGAGCGCCGCGACACGTGCCGCTGCACCCGGTGGCCCGCCTGCTGCAGCAACGCCCGAACCCGGAGATGACGGCGTTCGCCTTCCGCGAGACCCTGACCGGCTGGGCTGCGCGCTATGGCAACGGTGTGGCCGAGATCATCACCGACAACCGCAACGTGCCTATCGAGATGTGGCCGCTGCACCCGACGCGGGTGGACTTCAAACGATCTACCGAGACAGGGCGCCTCGTCTTCGAGGTGACCGAGAACGACGGCTTCAAGCGCTACCTGGACGGCTCGCGCGTGCTGCACATCCGCGGCTTCGGAGAGGGCGTTGTCGGGCTGGATGTCATCACGTACGCAGCTGAATCGATCGGGTGGGCGCGCGCGACCGAGGTATTCGGGTCGGCCTTTTTCGGCAACGGCGCCGAGCCAGGCGGCATCCTCAAGTACAAGGGCGGCCGGCTGTCGGCATTGGCGAAGGAAGAGGCAGAGAAGGATCACGCGCGCAAATTCGGCGGGCCACGCAAGGGCGGCCGGATCATGGTGATGGATGGGCAGTGGGACTACACGCGTCTTGGCAGCGAGCCCAACGCGGCGCAGTTCATCGAAACGCGCCAGCACCAGGTCGAGGAAATCTGTCGCTGGTTCGGCGTGCCGCCGCACAAGGTCATGCACCTGCTGCGATCGACCTTCACGAACATCGAACACCAGTCGATTGAGGTGGTTGTCGATGCAATCACGCCTTGGGCCTTGCGCTTCGAGCAGGAAGGCGACTACAAGCTCTTCGGCGCGAACAGGCAGGGGTTCTTCACGAAGCTCGACCTCAAGGGGCTGCTGCGCGGCGACTACAAAAGCCGGCAGGAGGGCCTGCAGATCATGCGCCGCAATGGGGTCATCAACGCCGACCAGTGGGCGCTGCTCGAGGACATGAACCCGCCCGGCCCTGCGAACGGTGGCGACAAGTACATCGTGGAAGGGAACATGACCACGCTGGAAGCCGTCGGCGAGCAGCCGCCTGCGCCGCAGTTGCCTGCAGTTGAACAGCAGGAAGAAGCGCCCGAGGAAAACGCCGATTCGCCCGTTGTTCGGGCGCGGCAGCAGATGGCGCGCGCGCTGCTGCACTGAGCCACCAACACCACCGAGAGGGCCCGCCGACCGCGGGCCTTTTCCATTTCTGGAGTCAGGCCCCATGAAGCTGTTTCAAGACTGCGAAATCTCGCGCCAGCACCTGCGCGGGCACGCGGCCGTCGTCATCGTCGGCAATCGCGCCGTGACGGCCGCCGAGGCCGCATCGCTGCGCGCCGAGTTCATCGGCTCGTTCGGAACGCAGCTGGTGCCGATGTACTTCAGCAAGGACGGATGGCAGTCGCTGGACGCTCCTGCGAAGCCCGCCAGGACTGCAGCGCCCGCTCCGGAGAAGCCTGCGACGCCGGCCGCGAAAGAGGCCGCCTGATGGGCGCCGGGTATCGCTTCAAGGCCAAGGCAGCCGAGCAATCGGCCGAAGTCCAAATCTATGAGGATGTGGGCGCCGGCTGGTTCGGCGGCGTCACGGCCAAGGACTTCAGCGCCGACCTAAAAGCCGCCGGCAAGGTCAAGACCATCGACGTTCGCATTGCCAGCTACGGCGGCGACGTGAACGACGGCCTGGCCATGTACCGCATGCTCGCCGAGCACGACGCGCGCATCGTGGTGCACATCGACGGCGTGGCCGCCAGCATCGCCAGCGTCATCGCCATGGCCGGCGACGAGATCGTGATTGCCGAAGCCGGCAGCGTGATGATCCACGAGGCCTGGACCATAGCTGCCGGGCATGCCGCAGACCTGCGCGCTGTGGCCGAGAACCTGGAAAGGACCAGCGAGCAGATCGCCGGCATCTACGCCAAGCGCACAGGAAAGCCGGCGCAGCAGGTGAGGGACTGGATGGCTGCGACCACATGGTTCTATGGCCAGGAGGCAGTTGATGCCGGCTTCGCGCAAAGCATTGCGGAGAACGTCAAGGCAGCAGCCAGTGCGTCCATGTGGCTTAGCGCCATGCAAGGCCGTATCGCCATCGGCATGAACTCGCAGCGCCTGGACGCGCAGCCGCAACCCAATCCAGCCAACGACGACGTTCGCGCGTCGCTGGCCTCAATCACCGAGCGCTTCGCATCGAAGCGCCTGGCAGCCATTCGCGGAGCACGAGCCTGAACGCTCGCCGCGAACCACCCGGGCCGCAAGGCCCATCCCTGAAACCCGCCGCGTGCGGGCTTTTTTTGCCCACCAGAAAGGACGCATCATGCGTAAGCACAGCCACTCGTTGGCCTGGAATGCGCGGCTGGCTCACGTCGCCGCTTTTGCTCTGTCGTTTGGCATTCGTGCCGACGCTGAAGACCCTGTAGTCACGGGCTATCGCGCCCGGCAGGAAGACTTGATCCAAGCCAGCAACGCCATCTTGGCGCAGGCTGATCAAGGTGGCCGCGAACTCACCACCGAAGAGCGTACGCAGATCCGCGACAACACCGCGGAAGTCGAGCGCCTGGAAGACCAGATCGGGCTTCGCGCCCAGGTCGCGGCTCAAGACGAGCGTCTGCGTCAGCCGCAGGCCCGTCAGACGGCAGCCAATTCCTCCGAGCCGCTGAACCTGGGTAACACCCAGGCGCAGCAGCAAGCGCAGCGCGAAACCCATGTGCAGACCACGCACATCAGCACTGCCGCCACGCGCGCGGCTGGCCGCGGGAACGGCGGATTCCACTCCCTGGGCAACTTCGCTCAAGCGGTGCGCGCATCGGGCCGCGGTGATGTCGACCAGCGCCTGCGCGCTGCGCTGTCCACCTATGGCAACGAATCCGTCGGCGCCGATGGTGGCTTCGCTGTTCCGCCGGACTTCCGCACCCAGATCATGGGCAGCGTGATGGCCGAGGATGCGCTGTTCAGCCGCACCGACGCATCGCCGACCAACAGCAACAGCGTCACGGTGATGACCGACGAGACGACGCCCTACAGCACGACCGGCGTGCGCGTCTACACCCGCGCGGAAGCGCAGGCCATGACGCAGAGCAAGCCGCAGCTGAAGGAAATCTCGGTGAAGCTGCACGAGCTGTATGCGTTCGTGCCGATGACCGACGAGCTGCTGGAAGACGCGCCGATGCTGACCACCCACCTGACCACGAAGGCGGGCGAGGCGTTCCAGTTCAAGATGAACGACTACATCGTCAACGGCACCGGCGTCGGCCAGATGCTCGGCATCCTGAACAGCCCGTGCCTGGTGACTGTCGCCCAGGAAAGCTCGCAGACCGCCGACACTATCCACGCGGCCAACATCCTGAAGATGTGGTCGCGCATGCCGGCCAGCGTGCGCAGCCGCGCGGTGTGGCTGTGCAACCAGGATGCCGAGCCCGAGCTTATGAAGTTGGGCATGCCCGTGACCACGCCGGCAGGCACTGCGACTGGCGGCATGCCCGTCTACATGCCGCCTGGTGGCCTGTCGGCAGCGCCCTACGGCACGCTGCTCGGCCGCCCCGTCATCACGACCGAGGTGTGCAGCGCGCTGGGCGATGTGGGCGACATCATCTTCGCCTACATGGGCGGGTACTTCGCCCCCTACAAGGGCGGGATGAAGTCGGACGTGTCCATGCACCTGTACTTCGACCAGGCCGTGACTGCCTTCCGCTGGACGCTGCGTGTCGGCGGCCAGCCGTGGCTGTCGGCGCCCATCGCGCGCAAGAACGGCAGCAACACGCTGTCGCACTTTGTGACGCTCGGCGCGCGCTGATCGCCACCAATCCACACCACTGAAAGGAACCAATCATGAGCAGCATCAAGGGCTCGGCCGCTGAGCAAGTCGGCGTCCTGCAATGGTCCACCGGCACGGCCAACAGCACCCCGCTTGCCGGAACCGCGGCCGACATGGAACTCTTCGGCAAGGCGCTGGTGATCTTCCGCCTCGGCGACATGGCGTCGGAAACCATCGACTGCGTCGTCGAGACGTGCGACAGCAACGGCGCCAACAACGTCACCCTGAAGGCCGCCACCCAGCTGGCCGCGCATGCGTCAAACAACGACAGCAAGGTGATTGTCATCGCCGTGGACAGCAACGAGATGGCCGCGTCGGGCAAGACGCACATCCGCGGAAAGATCACCACGGGCGCCGGTACTGGCGGCACGTGCTCCATTGCCGTCCTCGGCTTGGAGTGCCGCTACGGTCCTGTTGGCGAGAACGACAACGCCTTCGTGGCCGAGATCGTCGAGTAAGTCGGAAGTCGCCACGCAAACGGGCCGCAGCCTCACCCGCTGCGGCCCGTGCTGTTTCTGGACCACACCAAGGACACCCACACATGAAGACCGGCACCACCGTGCGCGTCGTTCAGCCCGTCATCGAAGGCGTGGTCAAGAACCGGCGCATCAACCCTGTCACCGATGAGTTGGAAGCGCTCGTCGAGTGGACCGAAGACGACCAGCCCGTGCAGCGCTGGTTTGACGCCGACCAACTGGAGGCCGCGCAATGAAGCACGCTGAACGAGCCCATGCCGCCAGCAGCGCAGGCGCTGCGCTAGCCCGTCAAGCCGTCACGGCCGAACGCGCCAATGCCGGCGGCCTGTACCACGCCGAGTGCTGGGCGCCAGTCCCGCACCAGCTGCGCGAGTACATCGAACTGCGCGACGAGATCGCCATCCTCGTGGCCGGCCGCCTCACGCGTCCGGTTTGGGATCGCCTGGAGTCGCTGCGCAAGGATCTGGACGCCATCCCGCAAGAGCTGAAGTGGCACGACGGCTTCCGCAACACCGTCGTCACCGAAGGCAAGAACGCAGCGCTGACCCACTTCCTGAAGGGCAGCTCGTACACCGCCAGCCAGGTCCTTGGGCTGATTGAGGACACCGGCTATAGCGCCATCTCTGCCACCAACACCGCGGCGAACATCACTGCGGCTGGTGGAGGTTCGCCGACGAACGGATGGAATGAAGCGCCATCTGCGACCTTCGCCACGCGCGGCACGCCGAGCTTCGGAACTGCTGGTTCTGGCTCTCTTGCCACGTCGTCGGCGGTGTCCTGCAGCATCATCGCCACCGACACCATCAAGGGCGCATTCTTGATGTGCCGCAGCGCTGCAGGCACTGCGCCAACAACCACCGTGGGCAACACGAACGGCGCGCTCTATTCGGCCGGACTGTTCACCGGCGGCGACCGCGCGGTTGCCAACGGCGACACGCTGAACGTGTCCTACACCGCGAGCCTGTGATG
>WPCI01157715.1_pt1 | contig 13503 bp, 12 predicted proteins | sample 5399871 | NCBI WGS metagenome assembly WPCI01 (sample SAMN12869469, study PRJNA574797) | sludge metagenome | isolation source: wastewater treatment of pH7 | place: China:Beijing | collected 2019-05-20
GAAAACGAGCTGCGTCTGCTGCTGAATACCGGTTACCACTACCGGGGCCCGGCAGCAGTGCGCTATCCGCGTGGTACCGGGCCGAATGTGGCGGTTAGCGAAACACTGGAAGGCGTCGAAATCGGCAAGGGTGTTGTGCGCCGCGAAGGCGAGCAGGTTGCCCTGCTGGTATTCGGCACCCAGCTGACCAACGCCCTGCAGGCAGCCGAGGAACTGAATGCCACCGTGGCCGACATGCGTTTCGTCAAACCGCTGGATGAAGAGCTGGTCCTGCAGCTGGCGCAAAGCCACAGCCTGCTGGTGACCGTCGAGGAAAACGCGGTCCAGGGCGGGGCAGGCAGTGCAGTGACCGAACTTCTGCATGAATGGGGTATTGTTTTGCCAGTCCTGCAACTGGGACTGCCGGATACCTACATCGACCACGGTGACCAGACGCAGATGCTGGCGGATTGTGGTCTGAGTGTTGATGGTATTGCTAAGGCTGTGGCGGAACGTCTGTAAGGGTTTTGCCTGTGATGTGTGGGGTTTTTGCCTGTGTTGTGTGAGGTCGCGGTCAAGGCACTCCGCAAAGCTCCGCTGCCACGGTCGCAAGCGCCCATGTCGCTAAACGCTTTGCTACGGCCTTGACCGCTCCCATACACATCGTGGCGGTTGAGAGGGGGTGGCCCGGCCATGCCGGGCTGCTGACGCGTGAACTGGCTGGTTTTTATTGCAGGTCTTCACGCTTGTCATCCTGCCGTATTTTCAATTATTGCTGGATTGCAGGTGTTTGAGCTGAACAGCTTTGACTGCAAGTTTTTATATTCGTTATCCTGCACGCAGCGAAGCTGCAGGATCCACAACCTGCTAGATTCCGCGACTCCACTACGTTCCGCGCGGAATGACAGTCTTTTATAAATATTCCAACCAGACACGGCGACAGCAGTCCGGCGCAGCCGGACCATTATCCCTCCACCCGCACAAGGTTTTAGTGGGTCGGGTGGTGTGTCATGCGAAGCATTAGCGCTCGTGCCGAAGCTTGCTTCGGTGCGGGCAGCGTCAGCTTTGCATGGCACACCGCCCGACCCGAAACACCACAGTGCAAAACCCCTTACCGATCACAATAAACTTTCAAACCCCTCAAACGCTCCCGATACAAAGCCTCCCCCAGCTCCGCCCCCTTCAATCCCTTCTCAAGCAACGGCTGCACATCAACCTGACGAATACACCCGGCCGCACCGCGCAAGTACTCTGCCTGTGGATAGTCACGCTCGGTAAAGCCCAGCCGCCCACGGGCATCCATTTCACAGGCATTGATGAAGTCTTCCAGACGGGCTGGCCGGCGCAGGCAGTCTAGCCGCAGCAGCAGCTTTAGCAGCGAAGACGGCCTCAGTTCCAGCGCACGATGGCTATGCAGGTGATATTCACCGACCAGCAATGCCAGCTCGGTGGTTTCGCGGGGCACGCGCAGGCGCTGGCAGACTGCCGTGATCAGGGGAATGCCACGGGCTTCATGACCCAGATGACGGGGCAGGATGTCTTCGGGAGTGATGCCCTTGCCAAGATCGTGCAACAGACAGGCCCAGCGCACATTGAGGTTGTGACCGAAGCGGGCGCATTGCTGTAATACCATCAGGATATGCACTCCGGTATCGATTTCGGGGTGGAACTCGGCCCGTTGCGGTACACCGAACAGCCGGTCAAGCTCCGGCAGCAGGGCCCTGAGTGCACCGGTATCATGCAGCACCTGTATGAATACATCCGGTGCCGGCTCCATCAGGGCGCGGGCGAATTCCTGCCAGATCCGCTCGGCGGCCAGATGCTGCAACTCGCCGGATGTGGCCAGTTGCCGCATGAGATCCAGTGTTTCGTCAGCGATCACGAAGCCCAGGCCGGCATAACGGGCAGCAAAGCGGGCCACCCGCAGCACCCGTAACGGGTCCTCGGCAAAGGCCGGTGACACATGTCGCAAGACCCGGGCCTGCAGGTCGGCCTGGCCGCCGTGCGGGTCAATCAATAGGCCCTGGCTATCCATGGCCATGGCGTTGATGGTCAGGTCGCGGCGCAGCAGGTCCTGTTCCAGCGAGACGGTGGGCGCGGCATGGAAGATGAAGCCGCCGTAGCCGTGGCCCGTTTTGCGTTCGGTGCGGGCCAGGGCGTACTCTTCGCCAGTTTGCGGATGCAGGAAGACGGGAAAGTCGCCGCCCACCGGACGATAGCCACGCTCCAGCATCTGTTCAGGCGTTGCTCCCACTACCACCCAGTCAATATCCTGGACTGGCAGTCCGAGAAGCTGGTCGCGTACGGCACCGCCAACTTTGTACACTTGCATGGTTTCTGGCCTGTAAATGCAAAAGCGACATAATGACAGTAGCCGGACAGGCGGGCAAACCGGATACTTGTCAGCGGTCCTTGAAAAAATACTTTATGCCCCCATATGTGGTGGGCAACCCGGATTTCACGGCTTTTGTGATGGTATTGGCGAAATCTATCGGTATAATTTTGTCAATCAATTATGCCTAACGATGCTTTTCACCTAACATGGGCCCCGTACAGTTCTTCAACCCACTGGAGTAATACAGATGGCTTACATCAACAGCGAAGTAAAACCTTTTAAAGCAACCGCCTACCACAACGGCGAGTTCATCGACGTGACCGAAGCCGACCTGAAAGGCAAGTGGTCCGTAGTATTCTTCTACCCTGCCGACTTCACCTTCGTTTGCCCGACCGAGCTGGGCGACCTGGCTGACAACTACGCAGAATTCCAGAAGCTGGGCGTTGAGATCTACTCGGTCTCCACCGACACCCACTTCACCCACAAAGCCTGGCACGACAGCTCCCCCGAAATCGGCAAGATCAACTACCCGATGATCGGCGACCCGACTGGCCTGATCACCCGCAACTTCGACGTGATGATCGAAGAAGCTGGCCTGGCTGACCGTGGTACCTTCGTGATCGACCCGCAGGGCGTGATCCAGATCGTTGAAATCAACGCCGGCGGTGTTGGTCGTGACGCTCAGGAGCTGCTGCGCAAGGTTAAAGCTGCCCAGTACGTTGCTGCCCACCCGGGTGAAGTCTGCCCTGCCAAGTGGAAAGAAGGCGACGCTACCCTGGCTCCATCCCTGGACCTGGTCGGCAAGATCTAAGCCCGAGCGCTTGAATCTGCCCAGCCTGCCGGCTACCCGCCGGCAGGTACCCACGCCCGGGCTTACCCGTCCGGGCGTTTTTGTATCCGAATTTTGTCGTTGCCAGAGCTAGGTTCATAAAACCGGTGCAGCTGGCAGTTATTCCCGGTAAACACAGCACTGAGGTCAATCATGTTGGACGCCAACCTAAAAGCACAGCTTCAAACCTATTTACAGAAGGTGACGCAGCCTTTCGAAATTGTTGCGTCCCTTGATAACAGCGCCAAATCCACCGAGCTGAAAAGCCTGTTGGAAGAAATCGCCAGCCTGAGTGACAAGATCACCCTCAAGCTGGATGGCAAGGACGAGCGCAAACCTTCCTTCGCCCTGAACCGTATCGGCGAGAACATGGGTGTGGTATTTGCCGGTATCCCCATGGGTCACGAGTTCACCTCTCTGGTACTGGCGCTGCTGCAGGTGGGTGGTCACCCGTCCAAGCTGGCCCAGGAAATGATCGAGCAGATCCAGGGGCTGGACGGCCGTTACGAGTTTGAAACCTACTTCTCCCTGTCCTGCCAGAACTGCCCGGACGTGGTGCAGGCGCTGAACCTGATGGCGGTACTGAACCCCAACATCCGCCACGTCGCCATCGATGGCGCGCTGTTCCAGGAAGAAGTGGAGCAGCGCCAGGTGATGTCGGTACCGATGGTATTCCTCAATGGCGAAATGTTCGGCCAGGGCCGCATGGGCGTCGAGGAAATCGTGGCCAAGCTGGATACCGGCTCCGCCGACCGCGCCGCCGAGAAGATGAATGAGCAGGCTCCTTTTGAGGTGCTGGTGGTGGGTGGTGGTCCTGCCGGCTCTGCTGCGGCGATCTACTCTGCCCGTAAAGGCATCCGTACCGGTGTTGCCGCCGAGCGTTTTGGTGGCCAGGTGATGGATACCCTGTCGATCGAGAACTTCATCTCTGTAAAAGAGACCGAAGGCCCGAAACTGGCCCGTGCGATGGAAGAGCACGTGCGTGAGTACGGTGTCGACATCATGAACCTGCAGCGTGCCAGCAAGCTGATTCCTGCGGCCGAGCAGGGTGGCCTGCATACCGTCGAGTTCGAGTCCGGTGGCAAGCTGCAAGCCAAGACCGTGATTCTGGCCACCGGTGCCCGCTGGCGCGAAATGAACGTACCCGGCGAGCAGGAATATCGCACCAAGGGTGTTGCTTACTGCCCGCACTGTGACGGCCCGCTGTTCAAGGGCAAGCGTGTGGCGGTGATCGGCGGTGGTAACTCCGGTGTGGAAGCGGCCATCGACCTGGCCGGTATCGTGGCCGAAGTGACCCTGATCGAGTTCGATACCCGGCTGCGTGCTGATGAAGTATTGCAGAAGAAGCTGAACAGCCTGGCCAACGTCAAGGTGATCAAGAACGCCCTGACCACCGAAGTCAAAGGTGACGGCAGCAAGGTCACCGCGCTGGTGTACAAGGATCGCGCCACCGAGGAGCTGCACACCATCGAGCTGGAAGGCATCTTTGTCCAGATCGGCCTGCTGCCCAACAGCGAGTGGCTGAAGGACACCGTGGCTCTCAGCAACCGTGGCGAGATCGAGATCGACGCCCGTGGTGCCACCAGCGTTCCTGGCGTATTCGCAGCCGGTGACGTGACCACTGTGCCTTACAAGCAGATCATCATCTCCATGGGTGATGGTGCCAAGGCTTCACTGAGTGCCTTTGATCACATCATTCGCAACTCCTGATCTGATAGTTTCGTTTGATACAAAAAGCCCCGCAGCCGGGAGGTTAGCGGGGTTTTTTGTGTTTTTTGCACTTGTGGCTGGCGGGCCGGGTGAGGCGCTCCGCAAAGCTGACGCTACCTGCGCCGAAGCAAGCTTCGTCACAGGCGCTGATGCTTTGCTCCGGCCCCACCCGGCCCGCAATGGCCACGTGCGGGTGGGGGGAGGTGGTCCGGCTACGCCGGACTGCTGTCGCTGTGTTTGGTCGGAGTATTTCTAAAATGCTGTCATTCCGCGCGTAACGCAGTGGAGTCACGGAATCTGGCGGATATGGGTCCTGCAACTTCGCTTCGCTTCGCTGCGTGCAGGATGGCGATATGAAAATTTGCAATTAAAGCCGTTCGGTTCAAGTGACAACAACTGAGCCAGTTCACGCGTCAGCAGCCCGGCGTAGCCGGGCCACCCCCTCTCAACCGCCACGATGTGTATGGGAGCGGTCAAGGCCGTAGCAAAGCGTTTAGCGCCATGGGCGCTTGCGACCGTGGCAGCGGAGCTTTGCGAAGTGCCTTGACCGCGACCTCACACAGCACAGGCAAAACCACCCGCCACAGGCAAAAATCTAACTTTGCTCCACCTGCTCTGGATACTGCACCGCCCACTGGGAAAAGCCACCATTCATGCTATACACCCGCTCAAACCCCTGACTGTGCAGGTAGGCTGCCGCACTCTGGCTGGCATGGCCGTGATAGCACACCACTACGGTGGGCGTATCCATGTCAGCTTGCTGGATAAAGGCGGCCACGGAATGATTGTCGAGATGAAGGGCACCGGGCATGTGGCCCTGGGCAAAGCTGTCCGGGTCACGTACATCGACGATGACGGCATCTTCGCCCATCAAGTCGGCAGTTTCTTCTACGCTGAGGTAGCCAAAGGATTCCATGCTGTTTCCTGTCTGAAAATTATGTGTGAGAAAGAAGGCAGTCGGTTACTGGCGCTGGTCGCTGCAGTCGCGGCGGTGATATTCGCCGCTTTCAAGGTTGTATAGCGTCATGGCCGCGCCCCAGACACAGCCGGTATCCAGCGCGATGGCGTTGGTATGGGTGCTGCGGCCTTCCAGTGCGGCCCAATGGCCGAAAATGACCCGGTGCTGTTCCAGCGTCCGGCCGGGATGGACGAACCAGGGGGCATAGCCCTCGGGTGCCTGATCCGGGCCGCTTTTGGCTTTCAGCTGCAGTTTGCCTTCGGCATTGCAGAAACGCATGCGGGTGAAGTAGTTGGTGATCACGCGCAGGCGCTCGTAACCGTCCAGCGTATCGTTCCAGAGCTTGGGCTTGTTGCCGTACATGTTGAGGAAGAAGTCGCCGATACGCGTGTCGTCCTGCAAAACGGCTTCCACCTCGGCGGCACGGGCCAGCACCTGTTCCAGCGACCACTGTGGTGGTACACCGGCATGTACCAGCAGGGTGTCGAAATCCGCATCGTAATGGGCCAGTTTTTGCTGACGCAGCCAGGCCACCAGCTCGGCACAGTCCGGGGCGTCGAGGATTTCCTGCAGAGTATCGTGTTTCTTCAGGAAGTCGTGATGCCAGGCCGTGGCCAAAAAGTGCAGGTCATGGTTGCCCAGCACAATGCACAGCGAGTCGCGCATGCGGTATAAAAAACGCAGGGTTTCCAGCGAGGCCGGGCCGCGGTTGACCAGGTCGCCGACCAGCCACAGGCGGTCGCTTGCCGGGTCAAAATTGACGCGATCAAGCAGCTGTTGCAGCGGCGTGAGGCAGCCCTGCAGGTCGCCTACGGCATAGGTTGCCATCAGTGCAGTGCTCCGGGCTGGGCCAGGGTGAAGGGGGCGATCGGTGCGTTGAACTCGATGCCTTCCGCCGTCTGCATGCCGAAGCTGCCCTGCATGCTGCCCACTTCGGTATTGAGCAGGGTACCGCTGGTGTAGCGATATTCGGTGCCGGGCGGAATCACCGGCTGCTCGCCGACCACGCCTTCGCCGCGCACCTCCTGGGTCTTGCCGTCACCGTCGGTGATGATCCAGTGCCGTGTCAGCAGCTGGACCGGCTCGTTACCTTCGTTGCGCACGATGATGTCGTAGGCAAAGACGTAACGTTGCTCGTCCGGGGCCGAGTGATCGGGAATATAGCGGGTAGTGACTTCGACCCGTACGGGAAAATCGTGGTTCATGATTCTGCTTGCAAAGTATTCATGGCGGCAAAACGGTCAGCCAGGTGGACAAAGTCGGCCAGCTCCAGTTGCTCCGGGCGTAGCGCGGGGTCGACACCGACGGCTTCGATGTCTTCGCTGGTCATCAGGTTTTTCAGGGTGTTGCGCAAGGTCTTGCGGCGCTGGTTGAAGGCTTCGCGCACAACGCGGTCCAGCGCCCTGGCATCCTGAGCCGGGTGGGGCAGTTCGTCATGCGGCGTCAGCCGCACAATGGCCGAGTCCACCTTGGGCGGCGGGTTGAAGGCGCCGGGTCCGACATTGAACAGGTGCTCGACCCTGCAATGGTACTGCACCATGATCGACAGCCGGCCCCAATGGCCGCTACCGGGTTTTGCGCTCATGCGCTCGACCACTTCCTTCTGCAGCATGAAGTGCATGTCGCGGATCAGTCCGGCATGGCCGAGCAGGTGGAAAATCAGCGGGGTGGAGATGTTGTAGGGCAGGTTACCCACGACGCGCAGGCTGTGCGGCTCCACGCCGAGAGTGGCAAAGTCGAACTGCAGGGCGTCGCCTTCGTGCAGGCAAAAGTTGGGTTTGAGGCCAAAGCGCAGCTTGAGCAGGGGGATCAGGTCCTTGTCCAGCTCGATCACGTCCAGTTGTGCGCCGCTGCTCACCAGCCCTTCGGTCAGGGCACCCTGGCCGGGTCCGATTTCCAGCAGGCGTTCGCCTTCGCGTGGAAAGATCGCCCGCAGGATGTGGTCGATGACGCCGGCATCATGCAGAAAATTTTGTCCGAAACGCTTGCGCGCCCGGTGTTGATAAAGTTCGGCCATGCTCAGCTCCGTAAAAACAGCAGGCTAGTGTAGCAAAGCAGGCGTAAAGGGGTCAGGTACATTTATCCCGGGACAAATGTACCTGACCCCTTTACGCTTGGAATTTGAGGAGGATCTGCTGCAGCCCCAGCCAGGGATCTCCGGTCTGTTGTCCCTTGGCCTGCTCGTCGATGATCTGGGCGCTTTGCAGCAGCTGGTTCCAGTGGCTTGCGCGCTGGCGCTGCAGGGCTTGCTGCACCAGCGGCTTGCGGGTGGCCGGCCAGACGCGGCTGGTTACCTGGCTGACTGACTGGCCCTGTTCGACCTGGGCTGCAAGGGTCGCCAGCTGACGGATCTCCCGTGCCAGTGCCCAGAGGATTACCGGCACCTCGTTGCCCTCGCTGCGCAGGCCGTTGAGGATGCGCAGACTGCGTACGCGATCACCGGCCAGCATGGCGTCGGTCAGGGTGAAGATGTCGTAACGTGCACTGTCGGCAATCGACTGCTGCACGGTTTCCATGTCCAGGTGGGTGGCATCGGTGAGCAGGACCAGTTTTTCGATTTCCTGGGCGGCAGCCAGCAGGTTGCCTTCGACCCGGTCGCTGATGAACTGCAGCACTTCGGCATCGGCGCTCAGACCCTTTTTGGCCAGACGCTGGCTGAGCCAGGCCGGCAGCTGTTCGGCCGTGACAACGGGAATCTGTACAAAGCCGCAGACGGGGCTGTCCATGAGGGCCTTGGCCCACTTGGTCTTGAGAGTGCTGCTGTCCAGTCGCGGGACGGTAATCAGCAGCAGGGTGTCTTCGGCCGGGCGCTCCAGATAGTCCAGCAGCACCTTGGCACCGCTGTCGCCGGGTTTGCCGCCGGGCATGTTCAGCTCGAGAATGCGCTTTTCGGCAAACAGGGACAGGCTGGCACTGGCCTCGCGCAGGCTGTTCCAGTCGAAGCTGCGCTCGACATGAAACACCTGGCGCTCGCTGAAGCCCTGCTCGCGGCATGCCTGGCGGATGGCGTCACAGGACTCGCGCTGCAGCAGGGGATCATCGCTGCTGACCAGAAAGATCGGCAGCAGATCCTTGCGCAGCTGGGCCCCCAGCTTGTCCGGATACAGGCGCATCAGTTGATCTGGAACATCTTTTCTTCTTGCTGCAGGCGCTGTTGCTCGGCTTCACGGGCAGCCGCCTCTGCATCGGCCTTGATCTGTGCCGCCTCACGCAGCTGCTCCAGCTGGGCCGGTTTGATCGCCTGCAGGCGCAGCATCAGCTGCATCACCAGCTCGTTGCGCATTTCGTCACGCAGCATGCGGGCTTCTTCCGACGAGGCGGAAACATGGTTCTGGTTGAATGACTGCGCACGCTGGATTTCGGCCTGCCCCCTGATCAGGGCCGGCAGCTGGCCCGAGCGGATCTCGTAGTCCACTGTGCTGGTCAGCATCTGCTCTGAGCTGCGGGTGCCGGCGGTAAAGCTGACAACCCGCTGGCTCTGTGTTTCGCGTCCCAGATGCAGGCTGTATTCGGCGCTGTCGGTCAGCTCCACGCCCTGGGCACGCAGACGCTCCTGCAGTTGTGAAGCCAGGGGAGCAAGCCGGTCATCGGAGCTGAAACGCAGCTCTTTCAGGGAAAACTCGAAATTTCCGGTGCCGCGCAGCTGGAAGCCGCAGGCCGATAGCACCAGGGCCAGAGACAGGGTAAACAGGTGGGCTAGACGCATGGTGGAACCTATGTGAAATGTGGGTTTTCGATATCGGGAACCGGACAGGGGCTTGCTGTGCTCACAGCGGCTGCCTGGTCCGCTTGTGCAAGCAGCCCCGTGGGGGCTGCTGCAACCATGGCTCAGTTGGCGACAATATTAACCAGTTTGCCGGGTACTACAATCACTTTGCGGATGGTCTGGCCTTCTGTGTGGCGCAACACGTTTTCGTTGCTGCGGGCACTGGCTTCGACTTCTTCGCGGCTGGCACTGGCCGGTACCTCGATATGGCCACGCAGTTTACCGTTGACCTGCACTACCAGTTGCAGGCTGTCCTGCACCAGTGCACCGGCATCGGCGACGGGCCATTGCTCGTCGATGATCGGCGTGTTATGGCCCAGCTGTTGCCAGATGACGTGGCTGATGTGCGGCGCAATCGGCGACAACAGCAGGCACACGCTCTCCAGACCTTCCTGCAACAGACTGCGGTCCAGATCGGTTGCTGCGGGGGCTTTTTCCAGGCTGTTCATTAGCGTCATCACCTGGGCGATGGCGGTGTTGAACTTGTGGTGCTGGCTGATATCGCGGCTGGCATGTTCGATGACGGCGTGGATGCCACGGCGCAGTTCTTTCTGTTCGGCGCTCAGGTTGTCCGGGGCAACGCGGTTCACCGGACCGGCGCTGACATGCTTGTGCGCCAGGCGCCAGACACGGCGCAGGAAGCGGCTGGCGCCCTCGATACCGGAGTCGGACCACTCCAGGCTCATCTCGGGTGGCGCGGCAAACATCATGAACAGGCGGCAGGTGTCGGCACCGTACTGGTCGATCATCACCTGGGGGTCAACGCCGTTGTTCTTGGACTTGGACATCTTCTCGGTGCCGCCGATCTGTACCGGCTGGCCGTCGGCCTTGAGGGTTGCGCCCAGAGCCTTGCCCTTGGCATCCAGCTCGACCTCGACTTCTTCGGGGTTGAACCACAGGCGGCCACCGTTGGGCTGCATGCGGTAGAAGGTGTCGGCCACCACCATGCCCTGGGTGAGCAGGTTGGTGAACGGCTCGTCACTGCCGATCAGGCCCTCGTCACGCATCAGTTTGTGGAAGAAGCGCGCATACAGCAGGTGCAAAATGGCGTGCTCGATACCGCCAATGTACTGGTTGACCGGCAGCCAGTAGTCGGCGGCTTGCTTGTCGACCAGACCAGTATCCAGCTTGGCCGAGGCATAGCGGGCGTAGTACCAGGACGACTCGACAAAGGTATCCATGGTGTCGGTTTCGCGACGGGCATCAGCGCCACACTTTGGGCACTGGCACTCGTAAAATTCCGGCATCTTGGCCAGCGGGTTGCCGCTGCCATCAGGGATGACGTTTTCCGGCAGCACCACCGGCAGCTGGTCCTCAGGTACCGGCACATCGCCACAGCCTGGGCAGTGGATGATGGGAATCGGGCAGCCCCAGTAACGCTGGCGGCTGATACCCCAGTCGCGTAGGCGGAACTGGGTTTTGCGCTTGCCGTGTGCTTTGGCTTCCAGATCGGCGACGATAGCGTCAAAAGCCGCCTGAAATGGCTGGTTGTCGTACGTGCCGCTGTTGACGGTCAGCACGTTGTCCTTGTCGGCGTACCAGTCCTGCCATTCCTTGTCGTTGAATGGCAAGCTGTCGTCGGTGCTGCGGTAGACTTGCTTGATCGGCAGGCCGTACTGGTTGGCAAACTCGAAGTCGCGCTCGTCATGGGCGGGTACCGCCATCACGGCACCTTCGCCGTAGCCCCAGAGCACGTAGTTGGCAACATACACTGCCAGCTTCTCGCCGGTGAGCGGGTGAATCACGAACTGACCGGTGGCCAGACCTTTTTTCTCCATGGTCGCCATGTCGGCTTCGGCGGTGGAGGCGGTCTGGCACTCTTTAATGAACGCGGCTACTTCAGGGCTGCTTTCGGCGGCGCGCTGCGCCAGCGGGTGTTCGGCGGCCACGGCTACATAGGTAGCGCCCATTAATGTGTCGGGGCGGGTGGAGTACACCTTCAGCTGGCCGTCGATGCCGACGCTGTCCTTGTCATAGTCGAAAACGATATCGGCACCAAAGCTCTTGCCGATCCAGTTGCGCTGCATGGTCTTGACCTGCTCGGGCCAGCCATCCAGCTTGTCCAGATCCGCCAGCAGCTCTTCGGCGTAGGCAGTGATTTTGAAGTAGTACATGGGGATTTCGCGCTTTTCTACCAGCGCGCCGGAGCGCCAGCCGCGACCCTCGATCACCTGCTCGTTGGCCAGGACGGTGTTGTCCACCGGGTCCCAGTTCACTGTGCCTTTTTTCTGGTAAATGATGCCTTTCTGGTACAGACGGGTGAACAGCCATTGCTCCCAGCGGTAGTAGTCGGGCTTGCAGGTGGCCAGTTCACGCGACCAGTCCAGTGCCAGCCCCAGCTGGTTGAACTGCTTCTTCATGTAGTCGATGTTCTGGTAGGTCCAGGCTGCTGGCGCTACTTTGTTCTGGATGGCGGCGTTTTCCGCCGGCATGCCGAAGGCATCCCAACCCATGGGCTGCATCACGTTCTTGCCCAGCATGCGCTGATATCGGCTGATTACATCGCCAATGGTGTAGTTGCGCACGTGGCCCATGTGCAGACGACCACTGGGGTAAGGAAACATGGAGAGGCAGTAGAAGGGCTCTTTGCTGCTGTCTTCTTTCACTTCAAAGGATTTGTTCTGTGCCCAGAATTCTTGCGCCTGGGACTCGACCGCGCCGGGTTGATACTGTTCGTGCATGATGCTGGCTGATATCTACAAGAAAAAAGAATGGAAATGATGCCGCTAGGATACATGAAGCGGGACGGTTTCGCCTATGTTCTGCCGGCATCCCTGCTGCTGGAGCGAAAGGATAAAACATTTAGCGTGCATACAGCACAGGGTACAGCCACAACCCCAGCAACTCGTTGAGCAACTGGGTGTTCTGCCAAAAGGCGCGGGATTCGGGTAGCCAGCCGCCCAATGGCTTGTCCGGGTTGGCGCTGTAAAAACCCTGCGGTGCCGGAATGACCTGGAAACCTGCCTGCTCGAAACTCCAGCGGGCCCGGCGCATGTGCCAGGCGTCGGTCACCAGTACAACGGTGGCAATGCCTTCGGGCTGCAAAATTTCAGCGCTGAAACGGGCGTTTTCCCATGTGGTGCGGCTGCGTTCTTCGAGCCAGCGGGCAGCTACCGAAAAATCCTGTTGCAGCGTATCGGCCATGATGCGGGCTTCACTGGGTGGGCGGTCAAAATGCAACCCGCCGGTGACCAGCACAGGCAGGCTGGACGCCCTGGCCAGGCGGGCACCGTAGCGCAGCCGCTGGACAGCAAACAGGGACGGCTGGTCGGCAGCCCAGGCAGGGTCGGCCGGCTCGCGGCCGCCACCGAGAATGACAATGGCGGATGCCTGGTCAGCCAGTTGCGGCCATCGGTCTTGTGTCAGGGCAGGCTGGTTTTCAAGATGACTGGCCAGTTGTTGGGTTACCAGTGGCATGCTGAGACCGTAAAGTGCTGCCAGTGTGATGAAAAACAGGCCGGTTGCCGTTTTCGGCATCCGTTTGCGCAGCAGCCATGCCATGAGCAGCAACAGGAGCAGACTGCCAGGCGGCATGCCCAGCTGCTTGAGGATGAAACGCCAGGTCATGGATGTGCCTTTTGATACTTTGGTCTATAGGGCGTTAGTGTGTCGTAAAAATGTGAACTATGCACGTTCTCTGTTCGGCGAACAGGCTAATGTAGTAACCGAATCAACAGGATGTTGGATGTTCCTGAAGGAGCATATGCATGGATGCACTCACTTTCTTGGGGAGAGCCCTTCTTTTCTGGACTTTCCTGATCACATTGCCAGTTCATGCGGTCACTCTACCCGGTGACCGCGACCTGGCCCGCGAGCGCCAGCAACGTCTGTTGCAGGAGCAGCAACAGCGGCTGGACGAACTGCAAAGCCTGCCCGGTGCCTTGCCGGGCCCCAGTGTTGATTCCCTGCCTGCCGATGGCCACTGC
>WPCI01030302.1_pt1 | contig 13498 bp, 9 predicted proteins | sample 5399871 | NCBI WGS metagenome assembly WPCI01 (sample SAMN12869469, study PRJNA574797) | sludge metagenome | isolation source: wastewater treatment of pH7 | place: China:Beijing | collected 2019-05-20
TCTATAAATCAAGTTAAGGGGAAGTCCTGCAAAGCAGTCCTTCCAGCCTATGGATTTATTGGGCGGTCTTAACGGACAGAAACGGCTCTATGGCGCTGCCCCGCCGTTTCGTCCTAACCACCCAACAAACCCATAGGAAAATTAGTTTTGCGTAGTGTTACCTTGTTTTTTTGGAATCAAAGTTGCCGCATCTGCCGTGGCTGATAAACCATAGCTGACAAATTGACCGTTAGAGCGCCCCCAAGGTGTAATCACTAAATTGGCAAATGTAACCATTGCTAAACCTTGTTGAGTAAGCTCTTCTGGAGTAACCACAGGAAATTCAGATTTGACTTTGACACTGATTTTTTCGTAGCGGAGTTTAGGTAGGATACATTCGTAACTCCAACCTAGAATTTCTCCTTCTTTTTGCCAGCGAGTGACGTTGACGACTTGGTATTCTTTTTCGAGTTTTTCTTTTGGTAAAGTGAGATCATTGATTTTAATTGGCATAATAGCCCTCCTTCTTGGATATACGATAATTTATACGATTAGTTTAAAAAAATATAGACGGCCATCTATGATTTGTATTTTATACGTTTGTTTATACGAAGTCAAGAGAATTAGCAAAAAAATATATACGAAATTTTATACGAGTGATATAATGAGTAAAAATGACAAGGAGGAAGTAATCTATGTTTGGTTTATTACAACCGGATAAAGTGAAGGTAGGACAACGAATCAAAGAAATCAAAGAGAGTATGAATTTGTCCTTTACAGAGTTGGGCAATCGCTTGGGGATAAAGAAACCAACAATCAGCTCGTATGTTCAAGGTTATGCGTTAGCCCCTGAAAGTGTCATTAATCAATTATCGAGTATTAGTGGGAAACCAGTAGGCTGGTTTTACTTTGGTGACGTTGAAGAATATATTGCGGACTATTTGCAGTTAAAAGGACAGAATAGGATTGTACAAGAACATCCAAAAGTTGTGAAAGCAATCAAAGAAGTGTTTTACACTGGGGAATTTAAAAATCCGGCATGGGAAAATGAAGTTGGTTATCCATGTGAGGAGTTTATGGATGATTATTTTTATGAACTGCAACAAGAAGTCATTAAAGAAGAACTTCAAAAAATGGTACGTGAACAGATAAAAAATTTACCGATTGCCGATGAATTATCTAAACAGAAGAAAGATGAGGCAGTCACCGTTATTACGAGCGGTATCATCGAGTATATGGATGTAGCTGGTGAATTTAATTATGAGAATAAAGATGATATGATTAAACTGGTTAAGCAGAAAGTCGATAAGTACGATTTTTTTGCGGACAGTAATTTTGAAGATCGGTATTTAGTGGGGAAACTAATAAATATCTTGGCAGACCAACAAAAAACTAGAGAATTAATTAATCGTTTATCTGAAGAGCTGACAGATAAGGCCTTTACAGGATTATTTGGTGGGGAAGAGTTGGTGGAAACAATTCAGACGTTAAGACCGGCGTTAATTAATCTGTCCAATAAAATTAGTGCTGATCAGCTTGAAGATTGGTTTGAAAAGTAAAAATTAATTGAAATTAGGGGTTGATGGTATGTCGCTAGGTAATCAATTGAGGCTGAACTGACAACGGATAAGGCTATACTATCGAGAAGATATAAATTGACTTACTATTCCCGGTTAGATTATTTCAAAAAAATTATATGCTCAAATTTGCATGATATAATCACTGATAGTTAACATAAGTATATTTCAGTTTTTTAATTGCGAAAAGACGATAAGATATTATTTTATATTATCGAAAATCAATCAGGTTGTTTTGAAATATTGCGGATATTGTTTCGTCTTTATCTATTAAAATGTTCATAAATACACCAGTTTGCTCAAAAGGAGATCATAGATAATGGATGATATATGGATGTTTATTTCTCATTTGAAAAAACAATACCAGAAGTTAGGTGTAGTAGTATCTAGCCAAGATAAAGAAATTAATACGGGTAGAGTGGAATTCGTAAATTTGAATCTACCTTTAAGTGAATTACTTCTGAAAAAGAGTCGGCGAAGTTGGTATCTGATTGCTTCTGATTTTATCAAAGGAATAATAGAACAATCTTCAGAAGAAGTTGTTCTGTTTGATAACTTTGAATTGATAATGAATCCAGAATTAGGTGTCAATTTTATGGATCTATTGCTAGAATTAAGTAAGATAAAAGTTGTTTTGATTGCATGGCATTATGATATTGAAGGGACCACTCTCATATATGCACAACCTGGGCACAAGGAATACCGCCGTATTGAAATGAGAGAAGATCAATTATTTTTTGGATAGGAGAAGAAAATGCTGTATAAAGAATTAGTAAATTTTGAACCAATTGATTCAGTCATCCAATTAACAGACGCAAATTCAACAGAAAAGGCAATGCACCTGTTGGATACATACGTAATCTCAGATCGCATGGCAGAAACAATTAATGAAATTATTTTTAAGCAACTACAATACACTAGACCAGAAGACAACAAGGGATTATTGGTCGTTGGTAACTATGGATCAGGTAAGTCTCATTTAATGTCAGTAATCTCAACAATTGCTGAGTATGAAGGTGCTAGTAAGCATATTGCAAACAAAGAAGTAGCTGAGTACGCTAAACAAATTGAAGGACAATTCAAGGTAATCCGGTTTGAAATTGGTGGGGTGGATCGCCCGTTCAAAGATATTATCATTTCACAACTCGAAAAAGGCTTTATTGAAATGGATGTCAACTTTGAATTTCCAGAAGATGATTCGAAGTTAACCAATAATAAAGAGTGGCTACTGGAAATGATGGATGCCTTCAATACAAAATATCCAGAAAAAGGGTTATTAGTAGTCGTCGATGAACTTCTGGATTATCTTCGTTCACGTAAAGAGTTAGAAATGACATTGGATTTAGGGTTCTTACGTGAGTTAGGTGAAGTAGCGTATGATAGCAGGTTTAGGTTTATGGCTGGGATTCAGGAGATGCTATTCGATAACCCACGTTTTTATTATGTGGCGGATCCACTGCGACGGGTAAAGGAACGCTTCGAGCAAGTACGTATTGTTAAAGAAGATATTGCCTATGTTATTTCACAACGTTTACTTAAGAAAAATGATTTACAAAAAGCTAAAATTCGTGAACATTTAACGGAGTTTTCTAAGCTCTACGACCGACTAAGTGAGAATATGGAAACATATGTTGAGCTGTTTCCAATTCATCCTGCATATTTATCGACATTTGAGAATGTTCATAATATTGAAAAACGGATAGCATTGAAAACCATCACCAATGAGATGAAGAAGATTATTAATGACGACGTACCGATAGATGATCCAGGATTAGTTTCCTATGATAGTTATTGGGCTTACATTGAGGAAGATCCATCTTACAAGACAATTCCTGAAGTTCGAGAAGTGATGGATAAAGTATCAATTTTGAAGGATAGAATAAATAGTGCCTTTCCTTCAACAAAAAGACGCTATCAAAAAATGTCTATTCGTATAGTGAATGCTATGGCATTGAATCGTCTAACTACTGATGATATCTATTCTAAGGTAGGGATGACTTCTGATGAATTGAAAGATGACCTTTTTCTAACAATTCCTGGTCAGATGGATATGCTGCTTGAAGATCCAGATCCTGCGGGATTTTTGAAAACAAATATAGATGTGGCTATTAAGACAATTATGGAAACCGTCAGCTATCAATATATTTCAGTAAATGAAGTCAATGCACAATATTATCTAGATTTGAAAAAAGATATTGATGTAGATAGTCTGATTGCAGATCGTGCTGAAATTATTGAAGCGGACACAATGGACCGCTACTATTTTGATTTATTACAAAATGCGATTGCTTTGGATGATCTTACTTATATTTCTGGTTATAAGATTTGGTCATATGAGCTTCCTTGGGAACAACGCCGAGTAATGCGAAAAGGATATCTTTTCTTGGGTTCTCCCAATGAGCGATCTACAGCGCAACCAGAGAGGGATTTTTACATTTACATGTTACGACCATTTAATACCGTAAACTATAAAGATGAGAAGCGATCGGATGAAGTCTTCTTCAAACTTAATTTAGAAGACGATTACTTTGAAAAGACATTACGAAAATATGCTGCAGCAAAAGAGCAGTACATTGAAACAACACAAGCGCAAAAACCTTTATTTAAAGCTAAGTATGATAGCTACTATAAGCAATTGAATAAATGGCTGTTCGAACATTTTGTAGATGTATTCAAGGTGGTTTATAAAGGTAAAGAAGGATATCTTTCTGATTTTGGAATGTTCCTTCCACAAGAAGATACTTTGAAAGCAATGGTAAACTATGCTTCTGCAGAGTTCTTGAATGATGCCTTTCAAGAGAAATACCCAGATTATCCAACCTTTAAAGAATATAAGCCAGGATATCTAACAAATGATAATATCAAAACTTCCGCAAGTGATGCTTTGCAATTCTTAAATGGACGTTCAACAAAAACTGGTGAAGCCTTACTCAATGGCTTGGTTATGGAAGATAGCGCTGGGAAAGTTACTGCAGAATCCATTTCTAATTCTGGCTTTTCACGTTGGATTTTGGAAATTCTAGAAGAAAAAGGAAACGGCAAGGTGGTTAACAATAAAGAAATATACGACCAAGACGCCTTACGCGGTACAGGTGATAGACGACTTTCAAAAGAGTTTAAATTGGAGCCCGAACTAGTTGTTGTTGTGATTGGTGCGCTTCTTTATGCAGGGAAATTAGAGATAAGCGTAGCTGGAACGAATTATACAGCGATGAACTATCGAGAGTTTGCTGCCGAAACTATCGAGGTATTGTCTAATTTCGACTATATCAAAAAGCCATCTGGTCTTCCAATTAATGAAATCAATGCGGTATTAAATCTATTTGGCGAGTACGCCCCAAACTTTGATGAGAAGATTCTAGAAGGATACATTAGACGTCTTAGCAGCAAGTCAATTGAAGAAGTGAGTCATACTTTAAATACTATTGAGATGGTCAAGAAAGGTTTCTCTATTGGTGGTACAGAAGTTATGGATGCAAACACTCGACAAGTTACAATTATGAAGCTCACTTCTTATAAAGATTTTTGTGAAAAAGTCCAACGGTATAATACCGTTGCTAAAATGAAAAACTTTTCGGCTACCGCTACTGAAATCTCAGAACAAGAAGAAAACAAGCATTTAATTGATTCAATTGAACAGATGAAGAAAGACGTTGACGAAGTCGGTACACTAGTGACATACATTACACAGGCTACTTACAACTATGGCCTTGAGAGTGCTTGGACGAAGAATGCCCAAGAAGCGATTAATGCTGTTGTTGAAGCCGTGAAGAGAGGTGCTGGATTCAAGTCACAAATGGATGACTTGAAAGAAATTAAAGAGCACTATATAGATGAATATTATGATATTCATCAGAAATCTCGATTAACAAGTAAAGAGGAAATTAATCGTGATGCGCTACTTAATTCAGTTGAGGCAGATGTATTAGCTACACTAAAGGCCAATATCGACATTCTTCCGGGTCAGCAGCTTATTGATTGGGCCCGAGAGCTACGTGCTACAAGAGCTTGTTTTTCACTAACAAAAGCTGAACTAGAACAATATCCGACATGTACTCATTGTAATTTCGAAATTGGAAAAACTGATCGGAATTCTAAATTGGTTGTATCTAATGGTAAAGAAAAGTTAACTGGAATTTATGAAAATTGGATGGAGATTCTTGTAAGTAGCTTACAACAGGGAGACATTGTTAAGAATCGGGAACTCTTAAATAATGAAGAAAAAGTAGAAATTAATCAATTCATTGCTACAAAAGAATTAACATTTCCGATTAGTCCCCAATTCTTGAATACCATAAATAATTTGTTTAAAGGCTTTGAGAGGGTTGAAATAACTGAATCGGAACTGGTTAAAGCGATGGGAGATGGTAGCCCAATGTCAGTTAATGAACTAGAAGGACGTATCCGTCAATTGATTGCAGAGCTAACTGAAGGTAAAGAGAAAAATAAAGTTAGAATTATGTTTAAGAGGTGAGTAGATGTCATTAGATATAAAATATAATAACAATGGAAAAGTGACTGTTCTAGGAATGGAATTTGAAAACGACGAATCCCGAAGACGCTATTTTCAAAATGAGTTAAGAAAAAAATTACCTGAACTTAGGAATCGCGAAGATTTCCCAGCAGGATCAGATGAAGAAATAGTATTACTTTCAAACCCACCTTATTATACAATTTGTCCAAATCCATGGATAACTGATATAAATGCAACTTCAGAAAGAGAGTACAATGCTACGCCATTTGCTGGTGATGTTTCTGAAGGGAAGACAGATCCTTATTACATGGTTCATAGCTATCATACTAAAGTTCCCCATCGGGCAATAATGCGATATTTACTTCACTATACTAATCCCGGCGATATCGTTCTTGATGGATTTTCTGGTAGCGGTATGACTGGAGTTGCGGCTACTGCGATGGGTGACCGTACGGAAATTCAAAATCTAGGTTTTTCTGTTGATGAATATGGAAATATATTTGACAAAAATGTGTTAATTAATAGAATTGGGGAGCGGAGGGCAATTCTTTCAGATCTTTCACCTTTGGCAAGTCACATTTCTAATAATTTAAATGGACCTCATGATATTTCCTTATTTGTTGAATATTTTCAAGATGTAATTATGCGATATAAAATGAAGTATGATTATTTGTATGAAACAATTGTGGAGGGGATCAAACGACCAGTTAATTATGTAGTCTGGTCTGAAGTATTTCTATGTCCATCCTGTCAGAATGAAATAGTTTTTTGGGATAGTGCTGTGGATTTGAGTCAAAAAAATGTGAAATCCGAATTTTCTTGTCCGACCTGTGGAGCAACTACTACAAAATCAAAATGTGAAAGAAGCAAGTTAGCGGTATTTGATAATGTTTTAAACAGAGAAGTTATAGAAACTAAATTTGTTCCAGTATTGATAAATTACAAATCTGGGTCAGTCAGTAATACTAAAGTGCCGGATGACAAAGATTTGCAGTGTATTTTCGAAGCTCATGAAAAATTAACCAATCAAGTGCCAACTTCGAAAGTCCCAGAGGGGGATGAAATATCACGGGTGAAGAACGAGGGATTTAATTATGTGCATCAATTAATTCCTGACCGAGTAAACCTAATATTGAGTGAAATTCTTCAAGAGGTAAGAGATGGGGAATATTATAATCAATCATTGTTTATTATTACTGCTGCTCTAAATAATCTTAATAAACTCTATAGATGGAGAGCAAATGGAAAGGGTGGAGTAACATCAGGAACGTATTATATTCCTGCTACTTTTCAAGAGAATAATGTATTTAATCAACTTAATAGAAAACTCTTGGACTATTCAAAAGTATCCTTTTTTAAGAAGAAGATATCGAATTATATCTCTGTCAACTCGGCAACAAAACTTCTTTCTAAAGATAACAGTGTAGACTATATTTTTACTGATCCACCTTTTGGTGCTAATTTAATGTATTCTGAATTAAATTTAATATGGGAGACTTGGATAGGTATTTTTACAAAAAAGAAAGATGAGGCCATTGTTAATCGTAATCAAAGAAAAAATATATTGGATTATACAAAGCTTATGTCAGAATGTTTTTCTGAATATTACAGAGTTTTGAAACCCAATCATTGGATAACTATTGAATTTAGTAACTCCAAAGCAAGTATTTGGAACGCTATACAAGAGGCTATTCAAAAGTCTGGTTTCATCATCGCAAACGTGTCTGCATTGGATAAGAAGCAAGGTAGTTTTAAAGCAGTTACTACAACGACAGCAGTTAAGCAAGATTTAGTAATATCTGCATATAAACCATCAGAAAAACAACTATCAGAAATGATTAAGAATCGTAATCATACGGAATCAGCCTTTATCTTCATCGATGCACACTTGAGAAAATTACCTGTTTTTGTTGGAAATAGAAATGAAGTGACATTTATTTCTGAGCGTTCACCACGAATTTTATTTGATAGGATGGTTGCCTACCATGTTCAGCAAGGTCTACCAGTTCCAATTTCTTCTGCTGACTTTCAAGCAGGTGTTGCTAGTCGTTATCCGATGCGTGATGGAATGGCTTTCTTAGACTCTCAAGTGGCAGAGTATGATAAAAAGCGAATTCTTGCAAAAGAGTTTGCTCAACTATCGCTATTTGTATCTGATGAAAACAGTGCTATTGAATGGATTCGTCAGCAATTAATGAAAAAGCCACAATCTCGGCAAGATATTCATCCGCAGTTTATGAAAGAGATTCAGCATATTGCAAAGTATGAAGAATTACCTGAACTCGATGAGTTATTAGCACAAAACTTTTTATACTATGATGGAGATGAGACAGTACCAAATCAAATTAGTACCTATTTGACAAAAAATTATCATGATTTGCGTGGCTTAGAAAGAGATGATGTTTTATTAAGAGAAAAAGCGAAAAATCGTTGGTATGTGCCAAATCCTAATCAACAAGCAGACTTGGAAAAACTTCGAGAGAAGAACTTATTGCGTGAGTTTGGTCATTATCTTGATGAAATGAATAATAGCAAGAAGAAATTAAAAGTATTCCGTACAGAAGCAATCCGTGTTGGTTTTAAGAAGGCGTGGACAGAAAAAGAATATCAAACTATCGTAACAGTGGGTGAGCGTCTACCAGAAAAAGTAATCCAAGAAGACGATAAGCTCTTGATGTACTATGATAATGCTTTAATGCGAACAGAAATGTAATAAATACTAATTATAAAGAAACTTGATAGATTCTACACATAGAGGAAGTGATGAAAATGAACTGGATAAACGAGATTACAGACAAGTTCCCGCAGAAAAAGATTTATATTGTAAGAGATGACGATGGATTACTGATGATAGATAATGTTAAGGTCGAATTGTCTGAGTTAGATGTTTCTGTAATAACTTATGGAGATCCAGTTCATTTTCGTTATACATACGAAACTAAATTCGGTAGAAAATTTGATGGAACACTACTTATTCGCTTAGTAGATACTGGTTTTCAAGAGGTTCCTTGGGACGTGTATCAAATGGCATTTCGAGAATCTATTGGAATTCCTGATATATTTCCCTTCTTGGACATTAAAGCTGTGAAAGAGCTAGATATTGAAAAATGGGAGCAATTATACAATGCCCAGCAAAGTTTAACAACAAGACAAAATTATGTTTCTTCAATGAAATTTATAGAACGTGTGATTTACCATGAAGTTGAGGAACACATTTCAATGATACTTGATCCTTATGTAGAAGATCTTACGCTATTTAACAAAAAAGCTCCGGTCTTGCGTGAATGGGGAGAGATTGCTAGATTGATTGGTGAACATCGCTTATATCGTAGAACAGATAAGGAATTCGAACTATTAGTCGATGATGCCAATAAAAAATTTCAAGAGTATTTAAAAAGAGATTATGACAGAAATATTTCCCTACCTCCGGCAAAACAGCCAAATTATGTTAATCAAATTTTGAATTATTTATACAGAATGCAAGGTATTTCAAATAGAAAATTAGCTTTGATTGTTATGGATGGAATGAGCTTTACTCAATGGAGTGTTATCGAAAAATGGCTAGTTAATAAAAGCTTTGATTTCCGAACCAGGGCAACTATGGCGATGATTCCCACCATTACCCCTGTTTCAAGACAAGCAATTTTTTCCGGAAAAAGACCCAATGAGTTTCCAGAAACAATTACCAGAACTTCCTCGGAGCCAATTCAATGGCGTAAATTTTGGAAAGGAAAAGGATTCCTCGAAAATTCAATCAAGTATCAGAAGGGATTAGGGCATACCAATTATGAAGATACCGTTCTTGAGTTTAGATATGCTGGTACAGATATCTATGGGTGTGTCATCGATGTGGTGGATGAATTTATGCACGGTGCCAAGCAAGGTCTAGAGACAGTTCAATCAGAATTGCGAATTTGGCTTAAGAAGGGATTCCTAGAATCTATGTTAAGTGATTTGATGAATTTAGATTATGATGTGTATATTACGTCTGACCATGGAAATGTGGAGGCGACTGGAATTGGACGAATCCAAGAAGGTATTCTTGCTACAGGGAAAGGTCAACGTGCTCGGATATATGACTCAGAAGTACTTAGGTCTAATACACATGATTTATATACTGAATCAACCATAGAATGGGAGAGTGTAACGTTACCGAATAAGGGTTATTTTTCGGTAATTGCTAAGGAAAAATTTGCATTTGTACCTGAAGGTGAAATAATTATGACCCATGGTGGAATGCATGTGGAAGAAGTAATTGTGCCTTTCGTAAAAGTTTTAAAAAGGGATGATCAATAGATGAAAAAAATGGTGGGATTATTTCGTGTAATGACGTTTGAAGAGTTGGACAAAGCTGCTGAAGTAATGGTGAAATATTCACCTACAGACGCGTATCAAATATTAGATGAGACCTTTGTAAAAACAGTTAAGGGGGATACGTTCCGCAGAAAAGCTCTAAACAATTTAATGAAAGTATGGGGGAACGGCCAGAAGCCACTTTCTGATTTTCAAGAGAAAGTACTAGAACGATATGCTATTTCAAATTATGATGAGAAAAAATCGTTGCAAGTTTTGATGATGCTTTATTCTTTTTCATTTTTTTCAGACACCATAAATATAATTGGGAAGTATCTACGTATGCAGGATACTTTTCAATCGAAAACAATTATGGAAGAAGTTCGTAGCACTTATGGAATGACTGAGACAGTGAATAAAGGGGTGTTGACGGTTTTGGGTTCCTTGGTTGATTGGGGATTTCTATTTCGTAGCAAGCCTGGTGTATATGAACTTACGAAGCACAAAATTCTGATTACTGATGAGTTTATAAAGAACGTATTGATACGCTCTATTTTAGCTCATACGGATGCTGAATACCTTCCGCTAGAAATTATAAATAATCAAGCGGGATTATTTATGTTTGATTATCAGGTTAGCAGATTAGAAGTTCATCTTGATGATTTAAACGTGTTACGAGAAAGAACGGATACTTTCATAGGGTTAAAGTAACGATTATACGAATTGAAAGCAAACAACAATTGTAAGCTTTACATCAGTAATTTAGGAAATTTAGCAATTCGTTTTGCGAAATGTCCTCTTTTGAGTTGACACCATTCCGGATTGTATCTTTTGAGACAATTTACGATAGGCAATTTCACCGATTGGTATTTGAATGACGCTTTGTTTATTTACGTAGGGTCTCGCTATGCTGGTATTGGTATCGCTGTGAGTCAATGCCACAGAAGGCTGTCCCAGAGCTACATCAGATTGTTTGGTAAAATGCTGTTTTTCTATTGTAGTCATTGTGCTATAATTAACTAGCTAATACTAGCAATCATATTGTTGAGTGTTAGGAAATTTGTATAACAAAGTAAAGTGATTTGACTTCAACAGAAGTAATTTGCCTGACGTATACAGAGCTTAATCTTAATATTAATATTAAGCTCTGCATACTAAGTATGGTAACCAAGACTGTCAGAAGAACCATTTCGCACCTCCAAGAGTAATAATCTGTTGGAGAAACTTTCTTAGTTATATTATATACTATTTGTATTTTGTGAGAATTTCTCACCCCGCCATATTACAGATGCGGTAATAGCCTTATTTGGCAGAAGTAGAGCCTAGGGGTCGCGCCTTAGGCAGTGTGCAAAGTAAATTATATAGTAGCGGGACTAAATTTACTGTTGTTGCTCCAATAAAATTAGTTGACCGAGGGACTCAAAATGAATAAAGATGTTTATAAATATTCAACAAAAAAATATCTTCATTTTGACAAAATCACTAGTTTTAATTCAAAGGTAGAAAAGTATGTGTATGAGTTTGAAAAAAATCCTACACATAGTTTCTTACCTTTGATTTTTAATGAAATCAATATTGAAAAATTTAGAGACTTAAAAGATGATCCTGAAAATGAAAATAAAAGTAGAAATGGACGGAAAGTCCCTGTCAAAGAAAAAAATAGACCAATTATGTACGCATCTCATATAGATAATTATATATATAAGCATTATGGGCTACAGTTAAATGAATTGTATAATATCTATGTAAGCGAAAAAAATTTTGATAGTTCTGTTTTAGCATATAGGACTAACAAACATGGTAAAAATAATATTCATTTCGCAGCGGAAGTAATTAATTTTATAGCAGAGCATCCTAATTCTTTTGTTTACGTAGGAGATTACACAGGCTTTTTTGATAACTTGGATCATGAATATCTTAAACGAATGATTAATCGTTTATACTGTGATAATAGAATGCCAGATCATCAATTTAAGATTTATAAAAGTTTGACAAAATATTCGTACATTCACAAGGAAGATATAAACTATTTCGTTGCTCCAGATAAGGAAATTTATGCTAGTAGAAAAAATTCTTATTTTACTAGTTTTGCTGACTTTAGGCGTTTTAAAAAAATGAAAAGTCATTATTTTAGTGATGGAAAAATAGTTGTTAGAACAAATAATGATGAAAAAGGAATCCCTCAAGGGACGGCAATAAGTGCGATATATTCAAATATATATATGCTGGAAATAGATGAATCTATTTCCAGTTTAGTAAATAATTATGGCGGAATTTATCGAAGATATTCAGATGATTTTATTATCATTTTGCCTGACATAAGCGAAGAATTATTCGATAATTTAAGGCAAGAAATAGAAAATAATATTTTCGATAAAACTAAAATGTCTATTCAAAAAGAAAAAACTAATATAATGTATTTTGATGGTAAAGTATTGAGAAGAGTAAATGCGCATACGATGACTAAGCTAGACTATTTAGGTTTTGTATTTGATGGAACAAATGTGAAGATGAGGGAAAAAAGTATTACTAAGTTTTATAGAACTGCATATAAATTAATTAAAAAAGGAGAGATTGTCTCCAAACAGAAACGACATATTGGTGACAAAATGCGTTTAACATATAAACGTAAATTATATCAAAATTATCATCAACTTGGAGAACGCACTGATATTAAGTATCACTATAAGCAAAGGGAATTTGGAACTTTTATTACATATGCTCGAAAATCCCAGAAAATCTTTGATATATTATCCCCAATGACTTGCAACCTCATGTCTTTTCAAATAAGAAATCATCAAAAAAATATTCAGAGAAAAATAAGAGATGCTGAAAAAAATTTATAGCATAAACAATATTTCGGCTCACATATTTTTGTTTAACAAATTGACACCACTGCTTTCAAATAATTTGAAAGTCAATAAAATTTTTCGTGTTTTTATCTCTCTAAATCATTGCTATTAAAGCATTGTGAAGCTGTTTGAAAAAATGGTTGGGCTAACCAGGTCTTAAGAAAGCACGTAAAGCTTCACAGTTCTCAAAACGTTAATCAATTCCTTATTGTATCAACGTTTACAAGAATTTTTTGGTTCAAGTTGGTTCAAATTATAAATTTGACAAAGAATTTAAGAGGTTTAAAGCATCAGCATCTTGCTGGTGCTTTTTTTCTGGCATC
>WPCI01239525.1_pt1 | contig 13486 bp, 10 predicted proteins | sample 5399871 | NCBI WGS metagenome assembly WPCI01 (sample SAMN12869469, study PRJNA574797) | sludge metagenome | isolation source: wastewater treatment of pH7 | place: China:Beijing | collected 2019-05-20
GTGCACGGCTTGCTGTACTTCTCCGATGGTGGCGGCACCGCTGGAAAGGATGACAGGCTTACCCTTACGCGCGATGTGTTCGAGCATTTCCAACCAGTCAACATCGCCAGATCCGATCTTATGCGCCGGCACATATGAATCGAGGTAATCGACTGCTTCGAAGTCGTATGGAGACGAAAAATAATCAATACCGAGCTTGTCACATTCTTCTTTGAGGATTGGCGTCCAATCAAAAGGAATGGAGGCGTCGGAATAAACTTCGAATACGGTTTTTTTCCAGCTTGATTGGTGTGATACTTGTCCGGACATGGCTTTAAAGCCGTAATCTGAGACGATTTTTGCTGCCCGAAAGTTTTGGAATTTGGCGGCATCTGCGCCTGCTTCGCGTGCGAGCTTAATGAGCATTTTTGCCCGTTCCAGGCTGCCATCGTGATTGGCCGAGATATCAGCGATGAAATATGTGGGGTGGTTTGGACCGATGAGATGATTGTTGATTTTTAATTCCATCTTAACTCCTTACCCGAAAAATCTTTCAGATGAGCGATTTAATATATTGTGCATAACCGCGGCGATACTGATCGTAAAACTTGGTTATTCCTGCATCGAAGTCAGGAAGGTCATGCCCAAGTGCATACAGGAGCTTCTCAACAGACAGACTCAAGTTAGGCGAACGTGCAGCTTTCAGACCGCTTTCGCTGACGGATACGGGGTTTATCAAGCCGGTATCGAAACCGAAAGTCTCCGCAATTTTGATTCCAAATTGATATTTGCTCATCGCCTGTGCGCCAACCATATGGTAAATACCGCTCAAATCGAGAACAGAGACTTCAACCAGCAGCGCGCTGAGGTCGAGAATGTTCAACGGGCAGAAGATGACATCGGTGAAGCCCATCATCGTCTTTCCCGCGGACAGATTGTTCACGAAGTTCTCAGCCAGGCTGCGGTTTCCGGCTGCGCTCCAGCCGTAAAAGTTCACCCTGGTGATAAGAGCGGCGGCATGTTCAGAGAGTACCGCTTGTTCACCTGCCAGCTTGGTGCTGGCGTAAACGCTTAGTGGGTTTGGCGCATCCTCTTCGCGGTAATTACCTTTTTGCCCGTCAAAGACGGCATCTGTGGAAATGTGGATCATACGTATGGAGTGTTTTTTACATGCCGAAGCCAGCCAACCGGGAAGCTCTGCATTAACCAAATGTGCCTGCTCGGGGGAAGATTCACAGGCGTCTACATTTGCCATAGCGGCACAGTGGATCAGCACATCGGGTTTGTGAGTTTCGATGAGATCATCAACGACACCAGGCTGAGTGAGGTCGGCTTGCACGTTCTTAAATGTTGCCCATAGCATTGGCGCGGTGTTTGCCACACCGGTAACCTGGTGCTGCTTACCATCCACCGCCATGGCGAAGTTCAAGCCTAACAAGCCGCTGACGCCGGTTACGAGGAAATGCGTCATAAGAGCTTCCCTGCATGGTAATCAGCTTCAATCGGAGCGATGATTTTCTTGATTTCATCCACGTTCAGCCACTGACCATTCGTGTTGGAGGCATAACGGAAACCATCTTCAAGTACCCTGCCTTTGTTTTCCCATTCACGTCCAAACCAAAGTGATTCAGCGGGCTGCACTACGTACATATCCTCAAGGTCTACCGTTTGCCGAGCTTCGTCCTCAGAAATCAAAACCTCGTGGAGCTTTTCACCTGGGCGGATGCCGATGTATTCAATTGTGGTTTCGGGGGCAATTGCACGTGCCAGGTCAGCAACCGTCATACTGGGGATTTTCGGCACAAACACCTCGCCTCCATGCATATTCTCAGCAGCGCGGATGACGAAACGAACGCCTTGTTCCAGGCTGATCCAAAAACGCGTCATACGCTCATCGGTAACCGTCACCTTGCCCGATTCGCGTTGTTTGAGGAAGACCGGCACTACTGAACCGCGGCTGCCGACGACATTGCCGTAGCGTACGCATGAAAAGCGGGTGTTTCTGGCGCCGGCATAGGCATTGGATTGGATGAAAAGCTTTTCAGCAGCGAGTTTGGTGGCACCATAAAGATTGACCGGGTTAACCGCCTTATCCGTGCTAAGTGCAACGACACGGCTGACACCGGCATCGAGCGCGGCATCAATCACGTTGCCGCTGCCGAGAATGTTCGTTTTGATCGCTTCCATAGGGTTGTATTCACAAGCCGGCACCTGTTTGAGGGCGGCAGCGTGAATCACCAGATCGACACCTTCAAACGCACGGCGGCAGCGCTGTTGATCTCTGATATCGCCGATAAAGTAACGCAGCGAAGGGTGAGTGAAACCCGCAGCCTGCATTTCATGCTGTTTTAGTTCATCACGGCTAAAAACGATAAGCTTATGAGGGTGGTATTCCCTTAACATGACCTCGATGAATTTTTTACCGAATGAACCAGTTCCTCCAGTTACCAGAATAACACTTTCAGACCAATCTATCATCATTTTGCCTCTTTAATTTATGTCTCATCTTTCGGAAAAAATTAAGTAATGCAGCATCAAAAAATCTTTTTTTGTATCCACTTAAGTTCCAGGAAGAATGATATGGGAAAACTGCCAGTTCTGGCCAGAGATACCGCACCATTTCTTGCTGCAAGGTTGCTTTCGGTAACACCCGCTGCCTATGATGCACCCCAAGCATTATTTCAAGGAGTTTCCGATTGCCAAAAGGCGAAAATTCTTCGTGAGTCAAACCAAAAATGCTATGACTCATCGCCGCCCAGCTGCCAGTTTGAACTTCCCATGCGAACATGTCCAGTAGCTTGTAACCGAGTTTCTCGGTATAGAGGGCGTCTTGCATCCATTCCCTGAGGCCATCACGCATTGCGGGATTATTTCCAAGATTCAGCTTATTCATTAAAGTTTCCAAGCTGACTTCAGCAGGGTAATCTCCATATTGCCAGTAAGCGCTGCGCACGATTTCGGTGATATTTCCTTTGAAAATCACTTTTTCAGCCGGGATGTTCGTGTACCTGCCGTAGACGATATTCACCCAATCCGTTTTATAGCCTTGCGTGCTTTGATCGTAAACACTGAGAAATTCAGGTGGAATCTCCTGATTGGATTCAACAAGAGTATATTTCATGTTGATTTTCGTGGCGATGCTTCTGGAGATGACGATATCCTGGCTTTCAGAGGTGAGCTTGCGGTAGATTGATGAGAAGCCTTCGACCTGATCAGCAAAGCTACGTGATGCAGCCAATATCGAGCGGCTATCAAAACCACCGGTGAAGGCAATGATGGCATCAAAACGGTTGTTCCCTGCTTCACACGATCCTTTTAGCAGGTCTCCAGCCAACCGGGTTCCCTCTTTTAGGCTATATCGCTTTAGTTGTTTGAATGGCCAGAAACGAACAGTTTCAAACGATTTCAGGTTCAGGTAATGATTCGGATAAAGATGGTGAACACCATGAAACGGGGTGAAGTCTCCGGGCCACCAAGGTTCAATTTTCTCTTGATACCTGGATGACGACATATATTGTTGCGCTTCATCAGATAACGGAAGGTTCAATTGGCTTGCGATGAGGGGAGCAAAAGAACTGAGCCAGATTCTCCCCTTTTCGTCTTGGTGGTAATAAACTTGCTTGAGACCGCCCGCATCATTGAGCACGATCATGAAATCTTCGCTGGTCACAAAAAGGACATAATGACCGCTTTTATCATAAAGCAGGTCGAAGAGCGACTCAACGTCCATGGCGGTTTTATCAAATTGATTGAGGATCTGGTCGTTATTAAACGTCGGCTGCAGCGGGTCAAGAATTTGCCCCAGTAGAACGAAATTGAAACGCTGCCCTTGATACTCGCTCAGGTTCAAATCGGGATGAGCCGTTAACTGGTATCCATTTGGCATGCTGATTCTTTTCCATTCAGGAAAAACCTGTGGATCAGTACCAAAAAGATATTGCCGCCTGAAGAGCAAGTGGTTTAGATCATTCATTTTTCGTGCTTATTCCTCTTTACTGCTGAAGGTCAATTGGTCGAAAGATGAGCCAAACTTCGCCAGACCTTGAGCAGACAAAACTTCTTTCATGGGGTAAGCTTCAAGGTCTTGCTTCAGGTTGACCATGTGCCATGGGAAAGGAAGGGGGTATTTAAAGAAGAATAAAAAGGCATATTTCCATGCCTGTATCACTTGTTCTTCTGTCAGCCTTTGTGATTGAAGATCGGAAAGCAGTTTATTGAGGAGCTTAAAATAATCCACCCAGGCTCCTGGATCATAGGTAAATCCGCGGTTGCGATAATGGGTTTTGCCAGCAACAATCACAGGAATGCCGCGCAATGCCATCTCCAAGCCGACTGTGGTCGTGTATACCAAACCCAAGTCTGCCACATCCATCAGGTCGTAGGTGTTTACATCGGCCAAAGGTTCAATTAGATGGATATGAGGAGGCAACTGAGGGAGAGTTTTTTTGATAAGGTCGAGGATCGTACCATGCTTGGTCAGAGCTTCACCGGGATGAATTCTGATAATAAGTTGAACCTCGGGTTTTTCGATAAAAAATTGAATTGTTCGGACGATCCATTCTGACATTGATTTGGAGAAGGTGTTTCTGCCAAGCGTAAGGCTGTCGCCGAGTACATTCGTCGCCAGTAAGACAACCGGGCTATTGTCTAATCCGTGTTTTTCGTGGATGTGAGACAAGCCTTCGGAAGGAACGCGCTGCCACTTACGGGAAAATTCGCCATATGAAGAACCAGCCTTGCGCGAGGCGAACATTCCCTGTATTTCATTCAAATCGGATTTTGACATTTGATAGGCGCTGAATTGTTGCCATAATTTATCAGTATTTTGCTGCATCACTTCTTCATTGTGTGCCAGCCACATATAGTTTCGCTTATCGCTGAATTCGTAAGTTGAGATGGGTATGCGCAGGTATTTACAAACCTTATAAGCAATACCATATTCCAGGATGGTACCGTTGGGAACGATGGCAACTTCTGGTTTGTTTGCAGTCAGGTAGGCATACAGAGCTCGAGCGGCGTGCAGATTGCGGTCATATCTGAATTGATAGAAAGTATCTTCCCGATCTACATCTTCCGATTGAAAGGCGTACATAAAATCATAATCCGTGACCGATTCCACTGCTGTGGCAAGCACATCTGGAAGTTGTACGAAAGAAGAATGCCTGCGGTACAGGTTCTCGAAATGGATCAATGAAGCCGCGGGACGCAGGACTGTGCTGGCATAAACACTCTGACGGCGTATATCGAACGGGGTTATATCTACATGCCAGCGCCCAAACGGGTAATAACCCAAAGCCACATCATGTCCCAGGCCGGCAAGCGCCAGACCCGTCATGAGTACCTGTTCCAGCCATATGTTGGTAGAAGCAAACAGGAAAACCTTCTTCCCCTTTGGCATACCTTGGCGATGCTCCAGAGATATTTTTACAGCCTCCGGGAGGATTGGCCGGATGTTGCGCAGTGTGAAGTTGGAGGCTGACGGACGCTCGGTTTGCCGCAGCAGCTGGTAAACCTCAGCGGTTAGTGGTAGCTCACCCAGAACCTTTTTAAGCATTTCCTTTTTGCCGGCCATTTAAGCGATCTCCTCAATTTTCCAGTCTAATCTGGGTCGTGTTGGTCCATGGCGTATCTCTACCCAATGCATACCGGGAGCGCCTGTGGCATTGATATTAAAATTAATCGCCCGTTCATCGCCGAAATAACGTTTGACCAGGTAAGAACTGGCATTGAGTCCAATTACGAACCGTCCCTCGTTAAACGTGTCTGCGGGAATGCTGCAGCTGCTGATGTAATGCCCTGCTTTGCGGGTGCTGAATTGCTGAAACTTGTCGGGGTCGTCTGTATCAAAAGAAGTGAAAATATACTCGCCGCGTGAGGTCATCACATAAATACCCACGCGTAAGCCGGTGATATCGGCTGCCAGCTCATATTCGAACTCTACTGTAAGGGGTTCAACTGAAAGCATTTGATCCGTCACCTGATTGCGCAGGTTCTTCACCCGAACTGAAATGGGTTTGAATGGGTAGGCATGGTCTGAGATTTCTTCTGCAGTGTACTTGCGTTCACCGCTGACCGAAAAATCGTTGGTGAGGTAAAAATCGACCGCCTCAGGAGTACGTGCGCGCAGCACCATGGTGCCTTTATCCAGAACGATGCATTCCTGAGTAAGGCGCTGAATGGCAGACATGTTGTGGCTGACAAAAATCACAGTGCGCCCTTCTGAGGCGACATCGCTCATCTTACCGAGGCATTTTCGTTGAAATTCGGCATCGCCAACTGCCAGCACTTCATCCACCACGAGAATTTCGGGTTCAAGATGCGCCGATACGGCGAAGGCAAGGCGCATATACATTCCGCTGGAATACCGTTTAACAGGCGTGTCAATGAATTTTTCAATCTCAGAAAACGCGACGATTTCATCGAATTTCTGTTCAATTTCGTTTTTCCTCATCCCAAGGATGGCGCCGTTTAAGAAAATGTTCTCGCGCCCGGTAAGTTCAGGGTGAAACCCTGTACCAACTTCGAGCAATGAGCCCACCCTGCCATGAATCTCTGCCGTTCCTTCGGTTGGTTCTACAACACGCGAGAGGATTTTAAGTAAGGTGCTCTTGCCGGCGCCGTTTTTCCCAATAACACCGAGCACCTGACCGTGGTCAAGCGAGAAGTCAACATGCCGCAGCGCCCAAAATTTCTCGCTGCCAGTGGGATTTAGCAATGTTTTCACTGGGCTTTTGATGGTTTCCACAATCTTATCGCGCAGCGTAACGTAACGCGAGGTTTCACGGAAGATGTGGTACTCTTTGCCGATGTTTTCGACGTGTATGGCCAGGTTACTCATTCTTTATCCTCTAAATCATGTCGGCGAATTGCTTTTCCATGCGGCGGAAGTAGAACATCCCGCTGATAAGAATCACAATGGAGATAAGAGCTGAAAGCAGCACCATTCCAGTAGAAACGGATTGCGTGGTTCCAAGCAGGGCATATCTAAAGCCCTCGATCACACCGGTCATCGGGTTAAGTGCAAAAATCAAGCGATACTGTTCTGGAATCATGCTGGAAGGGTACACAACCGGCGTCAGAAACATCCACAGGTTGGCGATGAATGGCATGATGTAGCCAATATCACGGTAACGCACCATCAAGGCGGATGTCCAGAAACCTACGCCAAGCGCAGTGATAACTGCCAGCAAGATGAGCAGCGGCAGCCACAGAATGGCGATGGTGGGGGTAATCTTATAGAAAATGAGCATCCCGATTAGGATGGTAAAACCGATAAAGAAATCGATCACGCTGGATATCACCGAAGCCATCGGGATGATGAGGCGCGGAAAATAAATTTTCGATACCATGTTGCTGTTGGAAACCATTGAGCGGCTGGCGACGCCCAGTGAAGCGGCAAAGAGCTCCCAGGGCAGTGTTGCGGTGTAAGAGAAAATGGGGTAGGGCAAGCCATCGGAGGGGATCCTGGCGAAATTACCGAAAAAGATGGTGAAGACCACCATTGCCATAAACGGTTTAAGTATTGCCCACAGGATGCCGAGAACAGATTGCTTGTAGCGTACCTTGATATCGCGCCAGGTGAGGAAATATATCAGCTCGCGATAAACCCAAAGGTCTTGAAGCTGTAGCCCTACCCAGCCTTTTGAGGGCTTAATGATTGTCACGGGCGGCGCTTTTTTCTGGTCGAGCAGGTCGGCAGATGTCATGGACGCGTTTGAGTTCCTTTCTCGTTCCGGTACCAATCAATGGTGCGCTTAAGTCCTTCCTCAAAGGAGACCTCTGCTTTGAAACCAAATTCACGTTCAGCGCGGGCAACGTCTAAGCGCCGGCGCGGTTGACCGTTTGGCTTGGACGAATCCCAAATGATCTGCCCGTTAAAGCCGGTGAGGCGGGCAATTAACTCGGTCAGATCTTTGATGCTGATTTCCATGCCAGAACCCAGGTTGACAGGTTCGGATGAGTCATACTTCTCAGTGGCCAATAGAATACCTTCCGCGGCATCCTCAGCGTAGAGGAACTCGCGCGTCGGTGAGCCGTCGCCCCAAACCTCAATAGATTCCGCATGAGCTTCATTCGCTTCAACACATTTTTTAATCAGCGCAGGGATAACATGGGAGCTTTCGGGGTTGAAATTGTCGCGCGGTCCGTACAGGTTCACGGGCATCAGAAAAATCGAATTGAAGCCGTATTGTTGGCGATATGCCTGTGATTGCACCAGGAGCATCTTTTTTGCCAACCCGTATGGCGCGTTGGTTTCTTCAGGGTAGCCGTCCCACAGGTTTTCTTCTTTAAAAGGTATCGGAGTGAATTTCGGGTAAGCGCAGATCGTGCCCAGGGCTACAAATTTCTGAATATTGCGCAGCCAGGCTTCATGAATAAGCTGAACCCCCATCATCAGATTGCTGTAAAAGAAATCAGCCGGGTGTTCGCGGTTAGCCCCGATGCCCCCAACCTGGGCGGCAAGGTGAATGATAATATCCGGGCGGCTGTCATCAAGTAATTGCCGGATGGACGCCACGTTTACAAGGTCATATTTCTCAATAGTCGGGATAAAGATTTCCGCAGCTCCGCGCTCGCGCAACTTCGCAGTCACAAATGAGCCCAGAAAACCAGCGCCGCCAGTGACACAGACACGTTTGTCTTGCCAAAAATTCGAAACCATTAATTATTGCTCCTGTATTTCCAGAATTACCTTCAACCCGATGAGCCTGAAAATCGGAGATAAAGGGTCTTCAACCACCGTGATTTCATGTTCAAGGCAGGTGAGATGGCAGATCTCAGCGACTTCGCCGCTGCCCTCGATGCGCACTTCGTGGAAACCATGGGCTTTTAATTCAGCAATTGCGCTGATGACACGTTCACGAACCAACCGATAAAGATTGAAGGAGCTTTGAATATAATCCATCGTTAAGCGCGCTCTGAGAGCGATACCTTCGCTGGTGATGATGTACTTGAGTTTCTTGCGTTCAAGCCGGCTGACTTTGATATATCCCTTCTCGACCAGACGTTTGAGGTGCCAATTTACAGTGCCTACAGCCACCTCAAGCCGAGAAGCCAGCGCCGCCTGCGTGGTATCGGGGTTCTGTTCAATGTGTTCCAAGATGATGAGATCGCGATCAGAAGTTGACTGATATGTCATACCGCTCCAATATTCAACAATTGAATTATAAACGCGGATGGAGAGGTGGTCAAGGTAGCGAATTTTCGTTTTAAAAATTACAGTGAATGGGCTGATTACCGCCATTTTTGCTTCGAGATGAGCTGCCGTAGTGTTGTAATTTCACTACGAGTAGACAGGGTCAAAGGCAGTCAATTGAATGAGGCTGCTTAATTATCAATCACGAAGGGTGGGTCTGCCAGGTATTTAGTGTTTGAACCGAGAGATCTCAGATTTGAAAGAAAGCACCCATTTCATAATATTCGCCATCCAACTGCTGTGAAAGCGATAAAATTTACTGCGTGCCTCGTAAAAAAAGACGTCGGTTTTACCCGTTATTTTCTTAAAATCGGAGGCTTGAAAATCAGCAAACCTTTTAAGTTCCAGTTTTTTGTTGGGGTCATTCAGCAAGTCAAAAAGTATCTGCTCCCCGAAGAGCTGCTTAGGCGGCAGGTTGGAATCTGCTAAGGCAAGCATCGCCAGGGCATAAGCTGGCTCGAACCAATCGCCGTTTTTATATTTAATTGCCTCAGGAAAAACCTGCAAGAATTCGTCAGCGTCAGTGAGCTGAAGAAAGTGCTTGTAAATTTGCAGGTGCTCAAAATTTTCTCGAACACGATTTTCGATTTTCGGGCTGCTGGCGTTGCGAAAATTGCTCAGGATTCTGAATTTTACCAACTCCTCCTGCAAGATATGGATTTCGTATTGTAAACACAGCCTGACCCACATATCGAAGTCTGCCAATTGGCTCAAGCCCAACCGATATAATCCGCAGTTTTCATAACACTCACGCCGAATCAAAACGCTGGGATGGCAAAGGCAGTTTTGGTTGAAAAAGAAGTGCCGCAGCCAGGCAAACCGGTCGCGGTTTTTCTGATTAAAAACTCCCTTCAGGTAATTCAAGTGATCTGGAACCGGCTTGCTGTTCTCGTCAATCACCTCAACCAGCGAGAAAACCGCGCCGATTTCAGGGTGAGAATCCAGAAAATCCGTCTGTTTCTCGAGTTTATCAGTTTGCCAAACATCATCTGAATGATGGATGGCGATATACTCGCCTTTTATATCCGCAAAGATACTACTGAAACGGCTCTCATGATTGTAACTATTTCTGATGGATCTTAGTCTGGGGTCGTTGTAGGACTGAATTATTTCCCAGGAATTGTCAGTAGAGGCGTCATCCAGGATGATAAGTTCGAAATCCTCATAAGTTTGATTGAGGACGCTATCAATGGATTCGCGTAAAAAGGCAGCGTGATTGTAAGAGCTTAGGTATATGGAAACTTTGGGTTGTTTGGTCATTTTCATTCAACCGCTTCGTTTGTAGGCATCACGTCTTACTTTCTTTATTCAGCCAATTAATTATAGCCTGAAAACCCCGAAGATCGTTGCGTCAGAATTTGAGCCGGGTTCGTGTGCAGCAGATAAAAAGGAAGAGCAACCCCATACCTGATATAATTTTGTTCATCAACCACTGGTGATAATTATCTTCATGAAAAATAAAATTCTTCAACCCTGGAATTTGTTTCTGATAGTCGGATTGGTTTTTGGTATTGCCTTAAGTATTTTTACCCCGTTTGCAACCGGATTTGATGAGGCGGCGCACCTTGCAAGAATTTTCGATCTCTCAGGGTTGAATATGCTGCCGAACTCGCTGGAAGGTCACAAGACCGCTTTTTTTTCTGAGTTTACGACATTAACCCAACGCCGCATGTTATTCCGTGATCAGGGCTATGATCTATTTAAGGCAGAATATTTCCGGGTTCCGGGAAATTATGGGGCTATGACGATCAAGGAAACCGCCTCAACCTATCCGCCGCTTTTGTTTCTTCCGCAGGCGTTCATTGCAGGAATTAGTTGGCGCTTCTTGAATCTTCCTGTTATCCCGGTTACCATTCTCATGCGGCTGGCAGGATTGGCGTTATATTTGGTAATTACCTACTTCGCCATTCGCACCATACCCATTGGACGGTGGGGGCTGCTGGTGATTGCATTGTCACCTACGGCCTTGTATCAGGCTTCTACTGTAAATGGTGATGGTTTTACCAACGCGGTGAGCTTTCTATTAATTGCACAAGTTTTGTATGCAATCCTCAAACCTGAACCAAATATTTCCAAACGCGAATTGATTGCGCTTTGTATTACTGTGATACTGGTGAGTAATGCGAAACAAGGTGCGATCATCCTATTCCCGTTACTGCTGTTACTTCCCCCCCGGTTGTTTTCCACCCGAGCTCAGTTCATTTCACTGTGGTTAGTAACTGGTTTTGCCATTTTCTTGCACATTGGCTGGTATTTTTTCGCCATCAGCAACCTCGCCATCGGCCCGGGCAGCCTTGGAATATCCGTGGAATCAATTTCCAGTCAATTATGGGAATTTCTGCAGGGTTTCTTCAGGTCATTGTATCTCTACGCTGGGCGGTTGTATACAACGATGGTCGCCTCGTATGGCTATTGGGTGGCAAAAGTGCCAAAATTAGTTTACTGGATCTTCCCGCTTTCGCTGGCGCTTTCATTGCTGGTTGACCTGAAAAACGAGAAACTCACAACCGCGAAACGATTTTTCTTTTTGGGGTTGATGATCGTCTCCTGGTTGGTTGTCTTGATGTTTTATGCCATGGCGCTTTTTACTTCGGGCAATTACCTGCATTCTGAAAAAGTCACTTTTATCCTCAAACAAGGCAGGTATCTGCTTCCATATTTACCGCTGCTTGTTTTATCGCTTACCGGCATTTACAGCGTCAGAAACCGGTTAAGGCAACCCTTCACCATAACAATTCTGACTGGAATCGTAATTGTACAGGGGCTTTTCTTCTGGGGTCTCTACGCTCACTATTACACAGCTTGCGGGCCTTCATTGTTAACGGCTGAGAATTGCCGGCTGCCCGCTTACCAGAACCTTGATCGAGACAACCCGTCTATCGTTCGCGTGGATAACTCGATTGTCGTACAGCAGGCTTTTTCAAATACATGCCGCAACATGCGAACCGTTGAAGTTTATGTGTTTGAGGTCGCACCTGGCTCGTCTGGATTGGTTCATGTCTCCCTGCTGAACAGTTCGGGCGAGACGATTGTCAGCGATGCTTTTGAAGCGGCAGATCTCGTTTCTCCAACTGATCTTCAATTGAGCATAGCCACAGCGATAAACATCCCAAGTGGCGAGTATTTCATTCACATCGAGGCGCCGCAGCTTAATGGCTCAATCTCATTGGCAACCCGTCAGCCAGATGTTTACCCGGGGCTGCTGCAGCTAAATGGAGAAGAATACCACGGAGATCTGGTGTTTTATTTTAGTTGTGCACCAGCAGGGTGGTTCAGGTATTGATGCTTTGCAGTTTTCGTAACAGAATTGCGGGCAAAAACGTAAAGCTCGTGCCATGATTCTGGCGGCAGAATCCGTAGAGTATAATTTTGCTTAGATTGTGATGCTCATCATTATATGATTGATCCGTACAGGAGTTGACTTGAAAAATCAGACACGCGTCGGAATTATTGGAACCGGGTTCATTGCAACAGGACTGCGTTACATTGTAGAACAACTGGAAGATATGCAAGTCGCCAGTGTGCTGACACGCAGACAGGTGAGCACATTACCGGACGCCGTCCCTTTTACCAATTCGGTGGATGAGTTTCTCGAATCCTGCCAGGTGGTGGTGGAATGTGCTGGTGACCCAATTTACGGTACAGAGGTTGTGGCGCGCGCGCTGCAAGCCGGGCTGCCTGTGGTGACCATGGACGCGGAACTGCATGTTACTGCTGGAACGTATTTGTCTACGCTGGGTTACCTTACTGAAGCCGAAGGAGACCAACCCGGCGCGTTGGCGGCTTTGCATCGTGATGCAGTCAGTATGGGCTTTAGGCCGCTTGTTTATGGCAATATCAAAGGCTACCTCAACCATTACCCAACATTGGAGGATATGCAGTATTGGGCAAAGATTCAGGGCATTAGCCTTGATCAGGTGACTGCCTTTACAGATGGCACAAAACTACAATTAGAGCAGGCGCTGGTCGCAAATGGACTTGGCGCAACTATTGCCTGCCAAGGTTTGCTGGGCTATTCTGCTGCCGACGTCGATGAAGGCTCTTATCGGTTGGCAGCCAAGGCGCAAGCCATCGGCAATCCCATCAGTGATTACTTAATCTCTCAAGCGGGCACGCCGCGTAAGTTGCCGGCTGGTGTGTTTATAACCGCTGAACATGATCCGCGCCAGGCTGCAGCCTTGAAATACCTCAAACTGGGTGACGGACCGTTTTACACGCTGCTGCGCAACTATCACCTGTGCCATCTTGAGATCCCAAAAACAATTCGTGAAGCCGTGAATCATACTCCGGTGCTGCTGGATAATAGCCCAC
>WPCI01024626.1_pt1 | contig 13467 bp, 16 predicted proteins | sample 5399871 | NCBI WGS metagenome assembly WPCI01 (sample SAMN12869469, study PRJNA574797) | sludge metagenome | isolation source: wastewater treatment of pH7 | place: China:Beijing | collected 2019-05-20
TAGCATCCATTCGGGTGCTTTTTATTTTGGAGGAGGATGATCGTAAATGGAAGTAAAAACGACAACGGTTGTTACTGTAGATATGAGTAAGTCAGAAGAGGTTGTAGCTTATTTAGGATGCAAAGAAGCATTAATGAAGGCTGGATTTGAATTAACAAGCTTAGCTCCTTTTGCTAATGAAAATACTTTATTCATTGGAATAAACAAAAGCCACAATACCAGTAAAGTTAACGTTACGTTTACATTAAGTTTGGAAGGAAGCAAATGATACAACCGTTATCAGTGCAAGAGATACAAAGATTGTATGAACAAGATAACATCATTAAGTTCTATAAACATCCTTATTGGAGAAGGAATATTAGGATTAAGGCATTAGAGAGAGACAACAATGAGTGTCAGGAATGCAAGCGCAAAGGTAAGTATAGCAAGGGTAGGAACGTCCATCACATCAAGGAGTTGCGTGACAGACCAGACTTAGCATACATACTAAGCAACCTAGAAACGCTATGCATCCAATGCCATAACAAAGAACATAACAAAGAGAAGAACATAGTAAAGAAGCGCTGCACGATAGTAGATGAAGAGAGGTGGTAAGTGTGGACAGCCTAACGATACAAGGTAACACGTATGACTTAGATATCATTGGACGTTTAGTTGTTGCTGATTTACTTAAGATGACTGATGAAGAAGAGATGACATACAAACAATTTAATAAAGATATCTACACAACATACAAACAGATACGACACATATGTAATCCAAGAGCATGTGAGAAGACTACACTTGAAACTGTAAAGAAAAGTCTACGTGAACATTGGCTAGAACATTATCTAAACATGTCATTAACAGAAGCTCACATTGTTATTGAATATGCTGAGCTATTCTTTGGTTTAGCTATCAAATGATTAACTTACTTATAAACATTCTTCTTGTTCTTTTAATGATTTGCAATTTCAGTCTCATTGTTATTGATGAGTCAAACAGAAAGTTAGAGAAAGAAATATTTTAAGATAAATTTCCTGAGACACCCCCCGGGTAAAATATAGAAACAAATTTGCTGGGGGACCAAGCAACGCGGGGGGGAGATTTGTCTTTTTATTTTTTGCTTTTCGCGCGCGGAACAGAAAAAAATGCATGTTATTTCGATATCTAAATTAATTAATGAAAGTGTGGTGATACCGTGACAATCAAGAAAAAGAACTACGAATTGGCTTTTGAAGACTATAAAAATGGCATGTCATACGTTGATATTGCTACAAAATATGGCGTTGCTGAAACTACTGTACGAGATACCTGGCGTAAGCGACATTGGAAAGAAACATTAAAAGAACATACTAACTTACGAGATAAGATCCGTGATGATTTACTAGGTCAAATGAGGTCAAACGGTGTCACTCACGGACATTTTCTTAATTTAGTTGAGGATTACATGGAAATGTGGGATATCAAGAACAATTTGATCGCTGATATCAAAGAACGCGGTGTATCTGTACTAGGTGCTAATGGTTTTATGAAGAAAAACGATAGCATTAATGAGTTGAATAAGACTAATACGCAAATGTTAAAGATTCTTAACGAACTTGGACTTAAAGCGGTAAGTGAGGAGGATGATGACGATGATGCAGAAGTCTAATCTTCCTTATAAATATCACCCGTACATTGATGAGTATATACACAGTGTGGAAAGCGGACTGGTTAGGACTTGCAAGGAACAAAAACAACTAGTCGCTTTAGTTAAAAAAACTTTAGATGATCCAAATGTATATATAGATGCAAAAGCTATTGAAGATAGTGTTAAAGTTCCAGAGCCGTATTTCCCTTTTAAACTCTACGCATGGCAAAGATTTGTTAATGCTTGCGTATATGGAGTTAGGTATAAAGATACTAATCGTCTTGTTTGGAATCAATTTTTAATTCTAATGGGTCGTGGTGGCGGAAAAAATGGTTATGGCGGTTACCATAACTTTTATATGTCATCGAAACAATTCGGTATTGACAATTATCATATCGAATGGATCGCAACTTCAGAACAACAGGCGAAAACAACTTTCCAGGACGTTAGGAATGTAATAGAACATCCTAAAAATAGCGTTCTGAAAAAGTCATTTAATACGACTAAAGTTATTATTGAACACAAAAGAAACAAAACTCACATTAAATACAACACTTCTAACGCTAGAACGAAAGATGGTTTGCGTCCTGGATCAGTTTGGTTCGATGAAATTCATGAATATGAAGATTATGCTTCTATAAAAGTATTCCGTTCGGCATTGGGTAAAGTTAAAGATGGACGAACTTTCTATTTAACTACAGACGGATACGTTCGTGGCGGTGTTTTAGATGATATGAAAGAAAAGGCACGAATGGTTTTAAGTGGTGAAGTTGAAAATAGTAAATTATTCCCCTTTATTTGTAAATTGGATAGCGAAGAAGAAGTTGAAGATATAGAAAACTGGGTTAAAGCTAATCCTTCTTTGAAAGATAATACAGAACTATTCGAAACGATGAAAGAAGAATGGGCCGATTGTCAAACTAATATTCCGATGCATGTTGAATTCATGACAAAGCGTATGAATATTCCGAAGCAGCTATTTCAGCATAAAATCGCAACTTATGAGGACATTCTTGCAACAGATCAACCTTTACCTGATGATTTACACAAATATGAATGTATTGGTGGTGTGGATTACGCGGAATTACGTGACTTCTGTAGCGTTGGCTTGCTATTTAAACGAGAAGGGAAGCGCTATTGGATTCACCACACTTTTATATGGCATCAAGCGTTGAAAATGCAGGATATTAATCAAGATATTATTGATATTGGTGTGGAAAAAGGACTCTTCACCATCGTATACGATAAAGAAATCGAGCCCAAACGTGTTATCAATTGGTTTTTAGACAAAGCAAAAACATACGGCATTAAGCGTATCGCGATTGATAAATTCCGTTCTGTAGTCTTGAAACCTTTATTAGAAGAAGCTGGTTTTAACGAACGAGTTGAGGTAGTGCGACGCGGTCCGTATATTCACGCAATGTTAGACCCGTTAATCCAACACCTATTCATCAATCATAATATCGTTTTCCACGATGACCCTGTTATGCGTTGGTATTGTGGGAATATCTATGTGGACGAACTAGGAAATGGCTCAAAAGAATATAAAAAAATCGACCCTGTCAAAAGAAAAACTGACGGGTTTTTTGCGTTTACACACGCCCTCAATTTCGATGGTGATCTTGAAGACTATGCAGTCGATTTAAACGATATGAAAGTATGGTCTTTCTAAGAAAGGGGGTGAAAAAATGGGTATTCGTAATCTTTTTAATTTTGTTTTAGGTACAAGTGATAGTGGAACAACTCCAGATGTCGATTGTAGCGTAATGACACTTAAAGCTGAAATTGCTTATAAAAAATTGTATGTTAACGCTGCTATTGATTTAATCGCTCGTAGTTTAGTAGCTTGTGACTTTGAATCTTATCGAAGCGGTAAGTTAAAAAGAAGCTTGAACTACTATCAACTAAATGTATCGCCAAATAAGAATGAAAACGCTCATGAGTTTTGGTGTAAAGTTGTCCATCAGTTAATTTACGAAAATGAAGCATTAATTGTACCTATTGGAGAAGAAATGTGGGTAGCCGAATCGTTTCATCGTGAAACTGCTAATGGTTTCAGTGAGTATGTTTACAAAAGTATTTCGATTAACAATCAACTTTTGGCTAAAGAATTTAAAGAACGAGACGTTCTATATTTAAAGCTTTCTGAAGAGTCGATAAACAATGTTATTGACAGTCTTTATAACTCATATGGGTTATTGCTTGCGAAAGCATTGTCTGACTATCGTGGGAACGGTAGAAAAAGATATCTATTCAAGGGAAGATTCATGAATTCCTTAACAGATAAAGATGGTAAAGCTGCTCAAGAATTGTTTGAAGAAAAAATGAAAGACTATATGGACCCTGAAAAAATAGCGTCAGTCCTTTTCCTACCTGATAACGTCCAAATGGAAGACCAAAGTAAGGATCCTCGCAATCTAGATACTAGAGACATTAAAAATCTCGCTAAAGATATGCTAGATTTCGTGGCTTATGCTTTCCACATTCCACCATCATTATTAAGTGGAATACCGGATCCAGGCTCGAAAGAACAACAAGGTGACCTTGACAATTTCATACTTTTCGCGGTTCGTCCTATCGGTGAAATGATCGTAAATGAATACAACAAAAAAATGTTTACACGGGATGAATATTTGAATAAAACATACGTCAAATTCAGCATGGACAACTTCAAATTGTTCGATCTTACTAAGTTTGCTAATTCAGTCGATAAGTTATTTGCAGTCGGCGGCATGAGCATAAACGATGTGTTAGAACGATTAGGAAAAGAGCAAATAGAAGAAGATTGGGCTGACGAACGTTATGTCACTAAGAACTATGAGAGAGCAAGAATAAGCGGAACTATGGAAGGGGGTGAAAATGATGGAAATGGAAAAGATTCAACCGAAGTTCCTAATGATGGAGAATCAGGAGAACAGTAAAAAAGCTGTGGCTTACATGTATGGAACGGTTGGTTCTGGTTGGTGGGGCGATATCACCAGTGAAAAAACTCGTGAAATGTTCGATAATATCGACGCTGAAGAAATTGAGATTCACATCAATTCTGGTGGTGGCGATGCGTTTGAAGGTATTGCAATTTGCAACTACCTAAGAAACCACAAAGCACATGTAACTGTTGTTGTTGATGGTTTAGCTGCTTCTGCTGCCTCATTAATAGCAATGGGAGCTAATAAAGTGGTAATGCCTTCAAATACAACAATGATGGTTCATAGGGCCGCAACTTATGCGTACGGTAACGCTGACTCTTTAGAGAAGCAAGCAAAAATGTTACGTGATGTTGACGACGCTTTGATTCAATCATATAGAAATCGTTTTAATGGCGAATTTCATGAATTAGAGGCGTTATTAGACAACGAAACTTACATGACTGCTGAAAAAGCCTTATCTTATGGGTTGTGCGACGAAATCGTTGATTCAATAGATAACAGTGTGGACAGCAAAGAAGATGTTGTTGAAGAACCAGAACAACCTGCAGCTATCGAAAATGAAGCTGACAGACGTGAAATCAACGCTGAGAGATCAGCAAACTTTATGGCTTCATTATTAAAATCTATCAAACTATAGGAGGTACTTTACAATGGGTAAAGATTTAGAAACTAAAATTGACAATCGTCAAAATTTAAGCGAGGTTTTAGCAAGCGGAACACCTGAACAGGTAGATAACGCTTTAGTACAATTTGCACAAGGTATTCAAAACGAAATTTTACAACAAGCTTCTGTACAATCTAGTGACCAAGCTATCCTAGCTGCACGTGGCGGACGAGCTTTAACTAGTCAAGAAACAAAATATTACAACCAAGTAATTGCTGGTAACTCTTTTGCAGGTACTGAAGCGTTAGTGCCACCAACTGTTATTGAACGAGTATTCGAAGATTTAGTTGGTTCTCACGAATTACTATCTAAAATCAACTTTGTTAACGTAGGAGCTTTAACTGAATGGATTCTTAAAAAGGGTGATATTCAAACAGCATTCTGGGGTAAATTATGCGCTGCTCATAAAGAACTTTTAGACGAAGGATTCGAAACAATCAACATCACACAATACAAACTATCTGCTTTCATGCCTGTATGTAAAGCAATGCTTGACCTTGGTCCAGTATGGTTAGACCGTTATGTTCGAACTGTATTAGTTGAATCTTTAAAAATTGCTTTAGAAGTAGCAATTGTTCGCGGTACTGGTAAAGATCAACCTATCGGTATGATGAAAGATTTACTAACTGTTGCTAATGGAGAAAATGCTGATAAAGCTGTAACAGCGGTTCTGAAAGACCTTTCTCCTTACACATTAGGAAACATCATGGCTTTACTTACTCGTGATGGTAAACGTAACCCTGACAACGTAATGTTAATTGTGAATCCAGTTGATTACTGGGCTAAAATTTACGGTTACACTACACGTCCTAACGCTGATGGAACTTACGCTTACAATGTTCTTCCGATTCCAGGTTCAATCGTTAAATCTAACGCTGTTCCAAAAGGGAAAATGGTTGTAGGTATGGCGAAAGATTACTTCTTAGGATTAGGCGGCGCTCAACGTCTAGATGTGTATGACCAAACTCGTGCTATTGAAGATGAAGATTTATACATTGCCAAAATGTATGCTAACGGTCGTGCTGATCGTAACGATTCATTCTTAGTTTACGATATTTCTGGTTTAATTGATCCTAATACGGTAAAACCACCAGCAGGAGAATAAGGAGTGATCCTTAATGGAAAATAACCAATCAGAGGTGACCTTAGTGTCACCTTTTGATTTGCTTGATGAGGTGAAAGAAGCACTAGCAATTACGTGGAATGAGGAAGACAGTAACATCATAAAGCTGATAGATCGTTCTGTTTACTATATTAATGATTTAGTAGGCGTTGAACTTGATCTTAAAGTCAACTTATCCGCACGTGAGTTAGTTATAAACCGCATTCGATACGAGTATAACAACGCTTTAGATCAATTTGAAACTAACTTTGAACAACCACTTTCAAGGCTGATTTTACACGTTGCTTTAAAAGAGAGGGAAGTGTAATGGCAATCGAACAGCATAGAAAAACTTACAATGACGGGTTTGTAAGTGTCATAGAGAAGAAAACTATTCGAAATGCCACTAAGAAAGTAATCGGATATGAAAATGTCGAGATTATCAAACTTAGATTTGCAGAACTTTCGTGTCGTGAGATTGATATACAGCTAGTGAATAGTGTGGGGAAACAGTTAGATATGAAGATTGAAACGTTGTATGCTCCTATATTTAAGAAAAAGGATGTGGACAACCTAACTCTCAAATTGCGTGGCGTTTCTTATAGCATCATTAAAGCTGATCGTTTTAAAAACAGTATGTATTTATATTTACAAAAGGTTGGTGGTCTTGATGACACTGAATGAACTTATTGAAAAGTACAATCTTAAATTGGTTGAGCACTTAGAAGCATTCTTCAGTGGCGCTCAAGTTTACCAGGACATTGTACAAGAAGATGAAGCTAATCTATCCACAATTAATCATGTTGTGTTTGAGACTGGCGGATTCGAAAGGACAGGCGCTACAAATTACAACCAAGAAGTTACTGTTTATTTCTTCTCGGAAAATAGAGAAGACTTGGATATTCTACAATTGGAATTCATGGGCAGCCTTTCTAAAACTGGCCACACTTGCAATAAATCGCTCAAAGACAGAATGAAAAAGAAAGATACTGAATTCTTTGTAGACGTACTCACATTTGAATTGACGAGGAATATCAAACTTGTCTGCTAAGTTTAGCGTTGATTCGGCGCAATTTGAAGCGTATCAAAGAAACATTGAGCGATTACCAAACGTTGCAGAGAAGATAATTAATGAAGAGTTAAAAAAGAAAATATCACCTATTATGCAAAAGTCTATCCTGGGATTAATCCCTATTTCAGATAGAAAGAAACCGCATGCCAAACTATCTAAATCTATTCAAGGAACTTTAAAAGAAAACCTAACTTTAACCTTAAAACCTAAAGCCAAATACGCCTATCTAGTGTTTCCTGATTTGGGTGTTGGTAAAAGTAAGGGGAATGATCCTGAAAAATTCATGGAGCACGGTGTGGATAGAGAAACAAACAAATCTGTTGAAGAGCTTAATAAGGCCTTGATAGAAGAAATTAATAAGACATTAGGAGGAAATTAGATGCCTACAACTACTATTGACGTGTTTGATGCCGTCGAAATTAAGAACGCAAGTTTACTTTTTAAAGGTGAATCAGTAACAAGTCCTTTCGGATGTATTGGTAAATTAGATGCGGAAACGGAAATCAAAACAATCTCAAAAATTTGTGGCGGCGTACCTAAAAAGAAAAAAGCGAAACCAACACAATTAACTGTTAAAATTTCGGGGCACATGGAATTAAAAGCGGCTCGTAAAATGTTCGGCCTTAAAAACGAAGGTTTAATCGATGATGTGTACTCGTACGGTATTGAAAGTGTGGGTGAAGACTTCTCATTTGTTGCTGAAGAATACGACACATTCGAAGATAATAACCGTTTAATTGCATTCCCTAATTGCTCTGCCGCTACTGGATTTGTTAAAAGCATCGAAAATGGAGCGGACGAGTTAGCTGAATTCGAAGTAGAAATTACAGCTTTACCTGACGCTTATGGTGAATTCTATTATGAAGGTATTAACTTACCGGCGGATGTTCAAACAAAATGGTTAACTAAACTCGATCCCGCTGATCTACGTAAGGTTACGCCATAATAAAAAATATAAAAATAATCAGGGCGCTCTAGTTAGCGCTCTTTAATTTTGTCTAAAAAGGAGAGATTTAAATGTTGGAAACTATCACATTAGTAAACCCGGAAACAAGAGAAGAAAAGGAAGTTAAAGTAAACGCTAATTTGACAGCGTGGACACTTTTTAATTTAGAAAAAGAGAAAATCATTAGCAAATCGTTTCTAAGCACATTATTAAGCACAGGTAACGAAAGAAGTATGGATTTATTGGATTCTATCCGCGTTGTTTATGCAGCTTATCGTCAAGCGAACGGAACAGACTATTTAGATTTTGAATCATTCATGAAGCAGTATGAAGTTGATATGACAGAAGCGCTTGATATTTTCGGGACTGTATTAGGTAAACAGAAAAATAAAAACAAAATGGCACAAGGTTTCCAGGATAAAGCGAAAAAAAAGGCTTAGCGCTTCCGAAATTCGAAATTGAGTGCGTCGTAGACCTATACAGTCTATACGTATTTATTTTTGAAATCCCGGAAAAAACTTTCTGGCATTTACCTTTACGTGACGTGCAAAGAATAGCAGAAAACAAAAGTGCTTACGAAGGATGGAAAGCCTATATCCAGGAAAAGGAGAGTGGAAAATAAATGGCTACTCCTTCAAAGGAAACGGTAATAAAGTTTAGGGCTGATACGGCGGATTATAAAAAGAATATTAACGATATAAACCGCGAAAATAGAGCCTTGAATCAAGAATTAAAGTTAACACAAACACAAATGAAGTTAACTGGATCAGAAGTCGATAAACATGCATCTTCTCTATCCACACTTGAGAAGCAATATGAACTAGCTAAAAGGAAGACACAAGAAACAGCCCAACAATTACAAAGAGCAAAGCAAGTGTGGGGAGAAAACTCTACTGAAGTAAAAAAACTTGAAGAAGCAATGAGAAAAGCTCAAATTGCTGAAGCTGAAATGTCAAACAAGATTCAATTGACGACACAAGCGTTAGATCGTGCGCGGCAAGCTGAAGCTGAACGAAATAGCGAGTCTGCAAAATCAAAGCAAAAGTTAAGCGAATTACAGCGTGCTGAATCTCTATTAGTAACAGAAACTAATAAATTGAAATCAGCTTTAGAAGAAGAGCGAGTGGCGTTAGGTAATAGCTTATCAGCTTCAGAAAAACTACAAATGCAACAAAGGCATTTGGGTGAACAATTAGAATTAAGCGCACGTTCAGTTAAAAACCTAGAACAACAATTAGAAGCCGCAAAAAGTGCATATGGCGCTAACTCTGCTGAAGTTAACAAATTAGAAACCAAGTTAAACGAAGCTAGAACGGCTGAAATGCGATTAAAAAATGAAGTCGAACAAACAAGTACATCGTTAAGAGAACAAGCAAATGTTGCCGAACGAACAGGAAATAAGCTAAAAGAAGTCGGTGAAAAGACAAAAGAAATCGGAAAGAATTTAACTAGCACTGTAACTCCCGCTATTGCTGGTGTTATGGGCGTTACTGGTAAGTGGGCAAACGATTTCGATACTTCACAAAAGCAAATTCAAGCATCGTTGGGCCTAACGGCTAAGGGTGCAGAGAATGTGGGTAAAGTAGCCGAAGAAGTATTCTTACACGGCTGGGGAGAAAATTTACGTGAAGTAGATAACGCTGTAATGAAAGTATGGCAAAACATGAAAGACGTTCCGCTCGAGGAATTACAAAACGTTACTGAAGGTGTTATGGCTCTTTCTAAAACGTTTGACGTAGATTTAAGCGAAACAACCCGCGGCGCATCTGCATTAATGACTCAATATGGAATGGACGGATCAGAAGCATTAGATGTTATAACAGCGGGTTTACAAGCTGGACTTGATAAATCTGGTGAATTCACTGATAACTTAGCCGAATATACACCACTATTCAAGCAAGCGGGTTTTACTTCTGGTGAGATGCTAGACATTTTAAAAAATGGATTAGATGCAGGAGCCTACAATTTAGACTATGTAAACGACCTAGTTAAAGAATTTGGGATTCGCGTTCAAGATGGTTCGAAAGGTGTATCTGATGCGTTCGGTGGTATGTCACAAAAGACACAAGATTTATGGAAAGAGTTTGAAGCTGGCAAAAAACCTGCTGCTGAAGTTTTCAAAGCTGTAATCGGTGAATTAAAAGGAATGGATGACCAAGTAAAAGCTACGCAAATCGGCGTAGGTATTTTCGGAACAAAATTTGAAGATCTCGGAAATCAAGGTGTTTATAGTCTTATAGATGTTAACGGAGAATTAGAAAATACAAAGGGCAAAATGGCGGAAGTGACGATGATTCAAGAAGAAGCGTTCGGACAAAAATCGCAATCGCTTTATCGTGAACTTCAAAAAGCATTAGAGCCTTTAGGTGAAATTTTCCTAGAATTAGCTGAACAAGCTTTACCAGTTGTTAGGGATGCTATTCAATCACTATCCGATGCGTTTTCTAAATTATCACCAGAAACTCAAAAAACTATTGGCGTAATAATAGCTATTGTAGGTGCTCTTGGTCCACTGCTCTTAATAATCGGACCTTTGGTATCGGGTATAGGTTCGATAATAGGCGTTGTGACAACTGTAGTCGGATGGATTGGGAGTTTTGCTAGCATAATCGGAACAGTTGTAACGGCAATCGCGGCGTTCGTTGGTGCGCCTGTAGCGGCTATAGTTGCAGCAATCGCTGGCATTATCGCAATTGTAGTAGCTGTCATAGCCATATTCAACAATTGGGGTGGTATAACTGACTGGTTAAAAGAAAAATGGTCCGAATTTACAACCTGGATGTCCGATCTATGGAATTCTATTTCTGAAGGTGCTTCTGAAGGATGGGATAATTTAACAAACACTGTATCTGAAGGTTGGAATTCTATAGTTGAATACTTCAGTGGCGCATGGGAAGATTTTAAAACTGGATGGTCTGATTTCTGGACTGCATTTGGCGAAATAGCACAATCAATGTGGACGGGGATAAGCGAGTGGTTTTCTGGAATTTGGGATGGATTTACTCAAATTTGTTCTGATGCCTGGGAGGGTATTAAAGAAGGATTCTCTGTATTTTGGGAAGGATTAAAAGAAATCGCGCAAACTGCTTGGGATATCCTTTTTGGAATAATAACATTCCCACTTCAATTATTATTAACAGCATTCATTTTAGGTTGGGAATTAATTAAAGAACCTGTATTAGCATTTTGGGATTGGATAAAAGGTTATATTACTGAAGCTTGGGATTCTATAACTTCAACCGCGAGCGAATTTTTCGAAACTGTAAAAGAACTTTTTAACACTGGTTGGACTACTGTCAAAGATTTCACTTCTGAAGTTTGGGAAGGTATAAAAACTACACTTGGTGATGCTTGGCAATGGATCTCTGATAAGGTTAACGCTTTTATTGGACCTATTAGAGATACGATAAAAAGTAACTGGGATACGATTTCTAGTGTAACGTCAGAAGTGTGGAGCAAAGTATCTACGTATATTGGTGATAAATGGAACGAAATTTCTAGCAAGACAAGTGAAAAAGTATCAGATGTGAAACAAAGGGTAACTGATGGATGGAATTCCACGAAAGAAGCTACTTCTCAAAAGTGGGATGAAATAAAAACTAAAGTCGGTGATGCTTGGGAGCGCATTTCTTCCACAACGAGCAGTAAAGCTAGTGATGTGAAGAACAAAGTCCAAAGCAACTGGGATACGATTAGTTCCGTTACTGGAGAAGTCTGGTCGAAAGTGAAAGACAAAGTCGGCGATAAATGGGACGAAATGAAAACTAAGACATCTAGCGCGTTAGATTCTATCAAAAGTTACGTAAATGATAACTGGGGTACTATTTCTGACACGTTAACTTCTGTATCTAAACCGATTGGTGATGCGATTAACTATTTCAAAGATTTATACAACGGTGTCGCTAAATGGCTTGACAAAGTTGTTGGAAAAGTAAAGGATGCATGGAATTCAGCTGGAGATATGTTAGGTAAATTAAATCCATTTAGTTCATTCAGTGTAAGTGTGGATAGCGAAAGTGAAGCGCCTGCATTAGCTTCTCGAAGTTTTACACCTATGTTAGCTGCGGATCCTATGGCTTTCAGTGCCCCTACAACGTTCGCAAGTGGTGGAATTCTAGGAGATGCAATGTCAAAAGTCAACGGTATTCTAAGTGGCGGTGGAATGCTTTCAGGTCTACCTAGTTTAGCCGGAAACGCACTTGCTGGTAAGGCTGGAATGAACGTTATTAATAATCAACCGCAAGAAATTAAAAATGAAGTTACTTTCGTTGTTAATAATAGAACGGAAAGAGATACGGACAGAATGTTTGAAAAAGCTGATGCCTGGTTTGCTCAAAAAGGGCAATCTTTAAACGTTGGAAAAGGAGGTTCCAACCGTGTTTGATATCCGAATAAATGATGAATTAGGACAAGACTACCATCTTTGCATGGTAGATCGTCCTAAAATTCCGACTGCTAAAAAGAAAGTTGAATTTATCGAAATTGATGGAAGAGAAAGCGGAGCATTAACAAAAGAAAAAGGTTATGAAGATGTTGAGTTTACAGTTGAGTTTAATTTACTCGAAGATGAAAACATCAAACCTTTATTAAGAAAAATAAAAGCGTGGATAATGAGCGCTAAAATCGTTTCGTTTACCGATGATTACGTTTATAGAAAGATTAAATCAGTGGAAATCGGTGATATTGAAAACGAAATAGAGGAATACGGAAAGTTCCAAGTTACATTCAAGTCCGATCCCTATGAATATGCTATTGAACAACCTTTTACATTAACTACTCCTGCTACGATAATGAACCAGGGAACGTTGCATTCTTTACCGAAATTAACGATTTACGGAACAGGAACTATAACAATACAGATTAATGGCATTTCATTCCAAGTAAAAGACGTTAATTCTTTTGTTATTGTTGATTCTGATTTAATGGAATGCTACTACAATACAACTCCTATGAATGACAAAATGGTTGGGAAGTTCCCCACATTTAAAGAAGGAGAAAATACGATATCGTGGACAGGGAGTGTATCTAAAATCGATATAGAAACAAGGTGGCGATACATTTGATTACACTTTATAAGCCTAACGAAACAGACTTTACCCACAATGGTATAGGTATTCTTGATAATAATATCTATGAAGCTGAAG
>WPCI01047203.1_pt1 | contig 13451 bp, 17 predicted proteins | sample 5399871 | NCBI WGS metagenome assembly WPCI01 (sample SAMN12869469, study PRJNA574797) | sludge metagenome | isolation source: wastewater treatment of pH7 | place: China:Beijing | collected 2019-05-20
CCATTATTGAATCAGGGAGGACGCATCCCCCATGAGAAAATAGATTTGAATAAATTGAATTGGAAAGAGGAATGAAGAAAAGCAAGAAAAAGTACTTGACGAACCCACGTAAAACAGATACTATACGAATATCGATTAGCTACCGCAGCGTGCCCGGCAAGCGTGGACCAGAGTTCGTCAGGTCGGCTGATTTGCAGAGCCCGCCGCACAAATGGCACGGATTCAGGATTTTGACTCATAACCCGGAGGTCAGTGGTTCGAATCCACTCCCCGCTACCTAGAATGAGACACTCGAAAGAGTGTCTTTTCATTTGAGGTCCCTGGTAGCATCAAGCTATGATATTTGAATAACCTAAAAGGCACACGTCCTCTCCCCGCTACCTTACAAACCACCTAACAAGGTGATTTGTATTTTGAGTGTTTCGAACACCCAAAAGGGTGCAGTATCCACTCCCCCAAACCAGAACCCTGGTCTGCATTAGCGGTTTCATCCCATCTTAGTTTCCCTCCTGCGCTTTTCTCTTAATTCAACTTCCAGGCGGTCCTCTTATCCGTTTTTTAATCCGGCAATCGACAATTGATTTGCCTTAAGTCAAAGGTTTTTTGCTTAAAAACGGGCACAATTGTAATTAATCTTCTTGGAGAAAGTTTTGATACTCATGTCAGAGATCGGCTTGATTGCCATGACTATTCCTGCGTGTATGAAGATTCCCCATATTATTGGCAATATTCCCTACCTTTGTGATGCGAAGCCACTGGCATCAGACACTTCTTCCTTGTTTTATCCCCATCAAACAAACATCAAGATTGTGAGGAGTGAGATGAAAAAAAATAAAAGATCCATCCTGAGTTAGATTTTCAGGAAGAAGAAATTAAATGTGGAATACCATCCACAAAAAACAATCTATCAAAAGGAGTTGAGAAATGAAGAAAATAAATTCTGTTTTTGCAATGTTGTTGATTGCTGTGTTTATGCTCTCGGCATGTGCTCCTGTTTCCCCCACTGCAGCGCCTGAAGTACCTGTGGAAACTCAAGCGGCTGAAGCACCGGTTCCAACAGCAGAAGTAGTGCCGACTGAAGCGGTTGCTACCGAAGAGCCCAGCATCTGGGACCAAGCATACATATCTGCAATCCCGCCCATCATGATGATCGAACCTTACTACACGATCTTTGGGCAATCCCAGGTGGCAGTGCCATATTACTATGAGGAAGCCGTCAAATTAGCCGGTCATTCTTGTGGTGCCACAGCCGGTGCATGGACGATCACAAAAAAGGCGCTCGAAGTCCTCTATCCTGATGGAGAGATCCCGGTGCGCGGGCAAATTGCGGTAGAAGCCCCTGGGGCTGAAGATGAATGGTATGTTGGTGTATTTGGGGAGATCATCACCTTCATTACCGGTGCAGCACCAAAAACCGGATTTATTGGTGCGGAGTACGGAGAGACAAACGACCTCTTTGTCCGCCAGAACAAGATGGTTTATACAGATGAACCCACGGGCACGCTTCCCCCCAAAATGGAATGGGTTTTCACCAGGCTTGATACGGGCAAGAAAGTAGGTGTCAATTTCAATCTCTCTGTTATCACCCCAATTGCAACCGAAGAACGACAAGCAATGGGTGCGAAACTGGCAAAAGGTGCAGCGACAGCTGAAGAAGCAGCAGAGTATGCCGAATATTGGAACGCCAGGGCAACCTTTGTTTTTGAAAATGAAGACATGGATGGATTCTTCAATGTTACTGTTCATGAAGAAGGTTTGGCCGAAGCTCCAAAATCAATAGTATCTGGGATTGGATTAGGTTCCCCGGAAGAATTCGCCTGGGATCAGGCATATATCAGCGAAGTTCCTCCAATCATGATGAAGGAACCGTATTTCGAGATCTTTGGACAGTCTCAGGAACCAGTGCCCTATTATTATGAAGAGGCGGTCAAGTTGGCTGGACATTCCTGTGGCGCCACTACTGGTGCATGGATAATTACACGAAAAGCTTTAGAGGTCCTTTACCCCGCTGGAGAAATTCCTGTGCGCGGACAAATCCTGGTCGAAGCTCCAGGGGCGGAGGACGAATGGTTTGTCGGGGTCTTTGGCGACATTATTACGTTTGTTACTGGCGCATCCCCGAAAACCGGCTTCATTGGATCAGAATTTGGTAAAGCTAATGACCTGTTTATCCGCCAGAATAAAATGGTTTATGCTGAAGAGCCTACCAATCAACTTCCCCCCATGCGGGAATGGATTTTTACCCGGGTGGATACTGGCGCGAGAGTAGGCATCAAATTCAATCTGGTCGTCATTACCCCCCTGCCAACCCCGAACCGCGTAGCCATGGGAAAGAAACTGGCTGCTGGTGAAGCTACTGCTGAAGAAGCGAATGAATATTACAAGTACTGGAATGACCGTGCATTCTACGTGTTGGAGAATGCAGATATGGACGGTTTCTTCACTGTAAAAATTTACAAGTAAAAAATCGTTGATAAGAAATAGATTCACAAAAATGGCGGTGTTAACACCGCCATTTTTGTGGTCATTGCTAATTCAATTAAGTATGGTGAAAATAACAGTCAACAATCAGGATAACTCCGCTTTTCAAGAATTCCAATTACACACGTTAAATCAACGAATCCACTGGTATAAAAATACCCCTGGCACCCCAATTTTTCTGATGGGATTCATAGCTTGATTCAGCCATTCAATTTCCTATAGCCCAGGTAACGCTTTGAGATCTCCACCCTCAAAAAAAGGCTGGTGCTCCCATTCAGTTACTATCATCCCTACAATACCCATGTCTTGTTCGTGTAAACCTAACCATGTGTTACCGATCAAATTCCATCCACGCTCCCAGGTAATTGATGGACTTTTAAGAATGGAAAGGCTGCTAAACATACTTGGTTATATAAGGCTGATAATTGTCTATCGAATGTGGCTATTAAAGGTATGATATGTATAATTGATTCACTTATGCCATAACCTTTAGTGGTTTTCTTTTTTCTAATCGCTGAGCAGAGAGATTTACGATTAATGCCTACAAACTTAGGAGTGTAACGATATTGAAAATGCAATCCTCCCTTCCCAGCAACTTTCATGACAGACTTAAATTTACTTTATCCAAAATCGAGCATTTTAAGTCCTTACCACCTGAAGCTCAGATTGCAATCATCGATGTTGCCATACCTCGCCAATATAAAGCGGGGCAAGTTATTTATCTGGAAGGCGAACCAGCAGATTATGTCTATCTCCTGGAAAAGGGTTGGGTAAAGGCAACCCGGATGACTCATGAGGGCCGTGAACAAGGCTTGCTATTTCTACGTCCTGTCGAAATTTTTGGAGATATTGCAGTCTTTTCGGGCACTTCCTACCCGGGTACAGTAACCGCATTGGAAGATGTTGAAGCATGGTTAATTCCTTCACAGGTTCTTATGCTTCTGGTTAAACAATATCCTGATCTTGCTCTTGCAATTATCCAGAGATTGAGTGAACGCGTGCTGCATTATATTGGACTTGTCGAGGATCTGTCTTTGAGGAATGTTGAAGCTCGGCTGGCAAGCACTCTGCTACGAAATGCAGAATTGCGAAAAGAGCAATTGATTGTCTCGCGCCGTGAATGGACTACGTTAGATGAGATGGCAGTACGTTTGGGAACTGTGCGCGATGTGCTCAGCCGAGCGATGAAAATACTGGAAACTGAAAACCTGATCATTGTTAATAAACAATCCATCCAGATAATTGATCCCCAAGGGTTAGCTGAGAGGGCAGATCGATAGTCCATTTCAATAATCTGAATATCCAAGAAAAATAAGAATTCATTCCAGTAGCAAATTTAAATGAAACGAATCAACATCTGCGTTTTTAACCTCCCTTATGGAGCCTTTTTGATCTATGCCTTTTCTTTTTGCGCAAGGAGGATCAATTGATTGCGATCGATGATCTCCATCTCTGTTCGGGTAATCTTAATCAATCCTTGGTCAGCAAAACTCTGCAAGAAACGGCACACCATTTCACGGGTTGTTCCAATGCGCATGGCCATATCATCAAGTGTTAATGTGCGGACCATTGGTCCGCCATCACTTTGATGGGGGTAATTCATCAGTAAATTGGCTAACCTTCCCGCAACTGGCTGAAAGGCTAAACCCGTAATAATTTCACTGGCTTTTAACATTCTTTCCAACATCAGCCTGGAAAGTTCCCAGGTTATTGAACCATTTTCCAGGAAGATAGGCAAGACTTCTTCTTTTTTCCATAAATATAAAGTTGAGGCTTGCGAACAGCGAATCGTCGCTGGATTAGGTATCTTGTCATCAAAAAATGCCGGACCCCAGAATATTTCACCTTGCCCGAGGTCAGTTATTGTAAGTGATCGTCCTTCACTAGAATCTTTAGAAACCACCAGGTTGCCCTCGCCAACCAAAAACAGATAAGGCCAAAATTCTCCAGCATTTGTAAGAAAACTGTTTATGGCATATTTTCGGGGCTTTGCCAGAGAAATCAGTTTTTCCAGAATCTCTTCTTGTAAATCCTTAAAAACAGGGTTTTTCTTGAGCAGATCAGCAATCGTTGAGTTCATACTTTGATTATATACAACCTCTTCAATTTGCCTTAACACAAATCATTTAAAAAAAGAGTTTGCTATTCTTAGGGAGTAACTTAATAAAACTAAACGGGAGGAATAGATGGAAAACACTTCTCAAAGCAAACGAACGATATTGGCAATTCTAGCTGTTGTTGTTGGTATTTTCATGGTTGCAGCTGCCCCATTCCTGATCCAGACCTCGATTGAGAAAGTCGTTGCAGCTCTGATAAAAATTTCAGTAGAAAAACCAGCATACAGCAGTGGAATCGTAATTTTCTCAATTCTTTTTCCAATTTACCGAGGTTTGATTTTCATTGGTGGAATCACCCTGATCTTGATTTCCAGATCAATCTACAAGGGAAAGGAATGGGCTTTCCCGGTCGCGCTGCTGGCTTCTGCCTTCCCATCCGCTGGTGGAATGTTTATGATGATGCCTTATGTATCCTTCATTGAAGGTTTCCCAATCCCTACTGGAATTGCCATGGTTGGATTGCTTTTCTTCTGGTCGATAATACTATTAAGGAACGTGGATAAATGGTTGAAATGGGGACAGTTCCTGGTACTAACCTTTTCAGGAATGCTGACGACACATGCACTCATCACCGGCACGGGAAATCTGCGCATGCTCCTAACCCGTCCGGAAAAACCTCTTTTTGATGGTCTTGGGACCTGGATTTTGGCCTGGTCTGCACCTATTCAGTGGATATGTGCCATTCTCTTGTTCATTGCAATATTCCACATCGCTGCCCGAAAATACTCGGGTTGGTGGTTAGCACTTATCGCAGTAACTACTCTGGCCGCAATTGATATTCCGATGCAAATCATCCGACTGACCATGACCTCATCAACTGCCCTTGATTATTCTTATGGACTCCCGATGATAATTGGTCTTTTATTTACATTACTTTTTCCAAAATTCAAAACTGCTTTACGAAACGAGCATGTAGCAGAAACCATCTAATAATCTCAGTAATATTTACCCCTGGAAAATTAGATCTCTTACGATGCAGTTGGAATCCAACTGCATCGTTTAATGAGGAATAAGTTATGTACGCTGAGGCTGAAGACACTTGAATTCGAGGGTTTCCTTAAGGTGGAGAAACGAAATAGAGTGATTTATGACCCCCATAGGATTGTCAGAAAGTGTGGATAGTTAGGGATTATTTTTTTTCTATTTTTGTTTTTTCAAGAACTTTGGAACTAAAAATGGCGTTCTTTTCCGATAATCCAGGTACTCCTCACCGAAACGTTCTACTAATTCGCGCGTTTCATGAATGTAGATGAACGATAATAAGATGCTGAAAACGAATATACTCAGCATGATGAGCAAACCTGAACTCATCCAAATACCGATTCCTGAGTATAAAAACAATGCCCCAAGAGTCATTGGGTTGCGAGTATAGGAATACGGTCCTGTTGACACCAGTTTTTGAGTGGCAACCATTGGGGCTGGTGTGCCATCCCCGACCCTGTATTGGGTAAGCACCGACCAAATTACAAGGGCAATTCCTCCAAAAGTTATGATGGGACCAAACACCTGGTTCAACCAACCAAGGCGGATCCGTCCCCACTCACCACAAATCCAACCAATACCTACTTCAACCACAACCATTAAGAGTAATCCCAAGAAAAAAAAGCCAATAACTTTCCTTTTGAGCTTTCCCCCAGTTACCTTGTACTTATCCATTTGGGATTTCACTTTGTTTTTTCGCAACTGCCTTGTGTAAGATTCCAAGAAATTCGTTAAGCGGTACACGATGCACTCGCGCTGCCCATTCGACAGTTAATGCTTTTGCAAGGAACATTCGCAAGGAATATTTCCCCACGCGTTCGACGCCGAATAATCCCATCACTTCAGCGATATCCCCACATTCCAACAAAATTGCTGAAATGCGCGTATCTTTGGTAATTTGCATAGCGCTAGACTCCTAATTTTTCTAACCAGTAAAAGAAATAATCCAAACCCTTGATCTTTTCGTTGACTAAATCTTAGCCCGCAAAACAAACAAATGCTACGACTTTTGTCGAATTTTATTGTTTGCGCTCGCCTCTTAACAAAACACGATTCTGACGTTATTTCGTGTTGGGGTTGATGTTGTTACTACAAGAACAACTTAAGTCATTCCCCAGCTATTAGAAAGAACTAATACTCAAATCAGCAGCCTCCATTCACCACAACCCAGGAGAAAAAGCTTGAAACAATATTGGCAAAACCCGCAACCATCCTTGCCTTCATCATTAGCGGAATGGTTGTATTCGCAAGCGCGCAAAAACAATATACTGCAGAAATTGAGTAACCCCGCTCCGCGTGGCCAATCATGAGACACACGATAAAAGTCGTACACAAAAATCTTACCGACCTGTACACTCCTGTAAATCGTCCTATTCAAGAAGGTAAAGAGCCATGTTGCAACAAAAAGATCCTATATCGGACGAAATTCTGCGCGAGGCTATATTGACTGTTTTCACAACTGAAGGTCAAACAGCTTTTACTGACTTGCGCGTTGGGGTTTTAAACGCTATCGCCCACCTGGCAGGGACAGTAAATTCACTTTCGAAACGCAATGCAGCAGAAGAGCTGGCAAAAAATGTAAGCGGCATCCGCGGGGTGGTTAACCGCATAGAAGCTCCCGGTGCCCCCAGCCCATCAAGATCAGTCAACTTGGATTTAGATAATTTGAAGGAAGAGGTATCTTAGCATGACAAAGTGGTTATCAAAATGGTTGCGAAAATTTCATCGTTGGATCGCTGTACCAACTGCTATTGCAATTCCAGCAGTGCTCATTTTAAAACTAGTCGGGAGCAAAGAATTAATGGAAATTTGGCAAAAATTAGAGAAAATTCCATCCATTTTAATGCTCATCATGGCTCTGAGTGGGGCATATCTGTTCCTGATCCCCTACATTGCCAAAGGACAGCGCAAAAAAAGAAATCAGGCGAAAGAAGAATGATATTTGACTACACAGATTGCTCCATTTCTAATATCCAAATAAGCAAACCAGGAAAAGCTTTTTATGAAAATTGTTAAGACCTTTGAAACAGCTGAAATTCTGAATCCGCATTTTATCAGCGTTCGCGCCTTACATGTGAGTGATTCAGCACAATTCGAGCATTTGTCGCTTGAACCAGGGCAAGTGCAAAAAAAACATGTCGCTCATACCAATGTTTACCTTTATATACTTTTTGGGACAGGGGTTTTGGAAGCAGGAGAAGAGACAATCCACCTTTCGGCTGATGTGTTGGTGGAGATGCCTCCTGAAACTCCACACCGCTTGATTAACAATAGCGATTCTCAGTTGAGACTGCTAAACATTAAAGCCCCGCGTCCAATAAGTCCCACCCAGATCGTTGCGGAAAGTTGAGGTTGCTATGGCAGTGAAAACATTGATCTTTGCATTTGTGTCCTTCTTCCATGATTTGTTTACCGTGATTTGGATGGGTGGCTTGGTTGTCACTGTTCTTAGCTACATGCCTGCTCTTAAAGAAGCGTTGGGAACTGGTCCACAAATCAAGAAAGTAATGATGGCCTTCCAAAAACGCCAAAGCATTTGGGTATATGTCAGCATGGGTGGGTTGATACTTACCGGTTTATTGATGAGTAATCAGAACCCCGAATTCGAGCACTTATTTGGTTTTGGTAACGCGTACTCAGTTACTCTGTCGATCAAGCACATTCTGGTCATTCTCATGATTGGGATCACGTTGTATCGCAGCCTGATTTTAAGCCGGCCCCACGTAACGTTGACGCCGGAAAAAGAACGTTTGAGCTTTCAACTCTTGATAATTAATGCGATAACAGCCATAGCTGTGTTATTCACGAGCGGGTTGGTTGCTGCACTAGCCAAACTCTTTCTGATTTAGGATGACTGGGTATTTTTTCTAACCCATAAATGAAAAAGCAAGATCATAACAACATAAAAGGAGAATAAAAATGAAAAACAATACGAAATTGGGAGCTGTACTGGCAGTTCTCGGCATTCTGACTGGTTTGCTGTTCTTTTATTTGATAGCAGCTCAATACAATCCGACCATTGATGCGCATGTGATAGCTGGACGAACGGACGAGGCCACATCTGTCAGTATTACTTATGCAGTCCTCGGTTGGATTGGAATCTCTGCCGGGGCAATCTGGGCGGTTTCTTTGTATGGTTTCCTCCACAAGGAAAAGTGGGCCTGGTTATGGGGTACTGTAGCCGCAACCATCCAACTATTGGCAGGATTTTTCCCGATGATCCCCGCTATGGATGGCGACTTGCCCCCCTCAACAATGGTTGTTTTCATTATTGCAGCCATATTATGGTTTGGAATGCTTCTCATTCGCGGAGTAAAGAAAAACATCATTTTATTAGCATTTATTGCTGGACTGGCTTATGTACTCACCTTTATTGACGGTGTCGCTCCAATTTCTAAATATGTGTCGACAAAAGGTATTGATCCATTCTGGAACGGAGTTTATGCTGTATCACAGCAAGTTAGTTGGTGGGGCGCAGCAGCATGGGCTATTTTCATTTTCGCCCTGTTGAACAAGAAATCGTGGACCATTCCGATGGGAGTATTTGCAGGAGCTATGTCCATGATAGCGGGCTATCCCATGGGGATTAACAATGCATTGTTTGAAGTGCACCGCTTCTCCATGTTCCTGCCTGCACCGCTGATCAGCACTGCCCTGGTAATTTATTTAGTACTGCCGGGAACGCGAAAGATGCTCGAAACATGGAACAAATCCGAATCCTAAAACGCATGAGGAGCGCGTTCTGATGCATTTCATCAAAGATCGATTTAATTACCTCTTTAATTCTACAAAAGGTTTAATCCTGGTAGCAATTGCTATGATTGCCCTTGTCACAGCCGTTTGGGGAATGCTTTCAGGTCCAATGGCTGAGATGGGCATGCGTGATTTAGTCATCAAACTTTTCAAAATGGATATGGTGCAAGCAGAACGCGAAGGCCGAATTATCATCCTATACCATTCGATCGCCATGGCTGTTGTTGCGATCGAGACATACATGATCACAAGTCTTTTGAAGATGAAATCCTTCCTTAGGACGGCCATTAACGCCATCATTACAGTCGGCTACATCTAAACCATGATCTTCGGGATGGGATTTGCCTACTTCGGTCACAATTGGGCGTTCCATGGAGTATATATCTTCGGTCTCTCGTTAATCTTTTTTGCTGGTGTACTGCTAGTGATTGCACTCTGGCCTTGGAAAAAAGAACACTATCAACCGGATAAGACCTACGCCCGTACGAAAAAAGGGGTGGATATCGAGCGAGTTGCATTTTTTGCTACCGCCTTAACCACTGTAATTTCAGCGCTTTTTGGCGCGATCCCGGGTTCATTTTTCGGCAACGGTTTTGATGTCTTCCTAGCCGAGAATGTCATTCGCCTCCCAGAAAAAACCACGATGCAGTATTCCATCATCGGCCATTTGCATATTATGTTGGCGTTAATCGCTATCATGATCACGCTCATCATAGGACGCTGGCTGAATTTCAAGGGAATTCTCCACAAGCTAGCTATGCCTCTCATGATCCTGGGCACTGTTGTTCTAAACATCGGTGTCTGGGGAGTGGCAACCCCACTCGAACCGATCGCCCACATGATTATTTATACTGGCGCAACACCTTCCATGTTTGCTGCACTCCTTCTGCTCATCTGGAGCTGGTCTAAACTTATCCGTGAAGGAACAGCTCATATTCAAAAACCAACTTTCGGACAGAAGCTTGGTGCATTAGTAAGAGACCCCCTCAAGTTTGGTCCAACATGGCAGATGCTCTATATGAACTTCACTACAAGTTTTCTCGGTATCTTCATGGCAATACGCCTGGATGAAATTTTCCGGGTTTGGCCAGCACACGAAGAGCGCATTGAACTGACCGGACATTGGCATGCGCTCTCGGCCATCATCGCCACCATCATTCTGCTTTACTACGGCAATATCATTGGATTAAAAGGAAAAGTTCGACAGTTTTACGGATGGGGTATTCTCTTTTTTTCCAACCTCGCCTTGGCTGGAGTAACCGTTTTCGAGATGAAGCGTCTCTTCATTACCGAAGCTGAACAGCAACCACTTGTAAATGGGCTGATGTATGCCATTGATATCGGGTTAGGCATGTTGCTCGTACTATTGGCAAGCGTAATGGTCTGGCGTTTGATCGATCTTTTCAAGAAAAAAGGTCGCTGGAGTGAAGAGAAAAAACTTGAGCTTTTCCAGGAGGTGGAAAAATGAAACGCGTTCTTCCGATAGTCATCCTGCTGGCTGCCCTGTTGGTTTCTTGCACCTCTGTGGATCTCGACGCTCCTATCCCTGTTTTTGAAACAGGTGTGAATCCGGACACTTGGATCCAAATCCCTGCAGGCGAATTTTACTTTGGTCAACACAATGACATGCAAACTACTGATGCCTATGAAATCATGGCGACCGATGTGACCACAGCCCAATACGCCGCCTTTCTCAATCAAGCCCTTGCTGATGGTTATGTCAATCTGGATGGCGATCAAATCGTTGGCTATTATCCCGGCGACGAATTCCATGGAGTCAAACACGAGGAAAAGATAGCGGAGGGAGATTGGATATTTATCCCGTTGAATGATCCATCGCAACGGATTCAGTTTGACAGAGAAAAGTTTTCACCTCAAGCCGGGTATGAGAATCACCCAATGACGATGGTCACCTGGTTCGGAGCGTGGGGTTACTGCGATTACTTTGGTGAGCGTCTTCCCACTGAGCTAGAATGGGAGAAAGCTGCACGTGGAACTGATACGCGGCCCTTCCCATGGGGTGATGAAATCAAACTCGAAAACGCTAATTTTTACTCTAGCCGCGACCCATTTGAAGATATGAATTCCTTCGGCTCACGCACTTCACCAGTTGGCTTCTATAACGGTAAAACCTACAACGGTTCTGTCACACTCGATTCCGCATCACCTTATGGATTGTACGACATGGCAGGGAATGTCTGGCAATGGACAGGTAACGTTTACGAAGGGATGCACTACCGCTTTATGCGTGGCGGTTCAAAAGACACTTATGATATGGATCTACGTATCTGGACACGGAATAATGCCACTCCCGCCTACTTTAGCCCGGGTGTTGGTTTTCGGTGCGCTCGTACCAACAAATAGATTGGCAAAGTGGGGTTGGAATTGCAATTCTTACCCCACTTTTGATCTTTTGGAGTGAATTCATGAAAAAAGTATTCACCAAAATACGATTATATTGGCCGCTAATTAAAAGCCTACAAACCGGCTTATTAGTAGCCACTGGTTTAGCGGGGTATATGACCGCTCGCTGCCCTATTTTTAATCTGTCCACAATGGCTGGTTTATTTTTCAGTCTGATCGCATCCATCAGCGGAAGTACCATTCTTAATATGTGGTGGGATCGCGATATAGATTCCAAAATGGGACGTACAAAAAAAAGACCATTGGCTGCTGGAAAAATTAACCCGCGCGAAGCTTTTTGGGTAGGATTGGTGCTCTCACTATTTGGAGTAGGACTGGCCGTTGTCATGGATCCTCTCTATGGCTTGATCATTTTTGCCGGCTTATTCATTGATGTGGTCATCTACACTATTTGGCTCAAACGGCGTGCTTGTTGGAGTATCATTTGGGGGGGGATTTCGGGTGGAATGCCAATTCTAGCCGGGCGAATCCTTGGCCTCGGTTCATTTGATTGGGTTGGAATAATGCTCTCACTCGGCATCCTGCTATGGATACCGACACATATTCTGACTTTCAACATGAGGTACTTTGATGATTACAAAGCCGCAGGCATACCAACTTTTGCATCTATTTATGGATTCAAAATTACCCGGATAACTATTGCCATATCAAGTATTTTTGCTACTCTTGCAATGGGTTCTGCTGCATTGGGCATTGGAATGGCATGGGGGTTTCTGCGACTGCTCGGTGTGCTTTCGATTGGTTTGGTTGTGCTAGCAGTCATCATGATCTTCCGCCCTTCAGAACGTGTCAACTTTGGACTATTTAAGTATGCTTCGGTCTACATGCTTTCTTCCATGCTATTGATGGTAATTTAATGAACATCACTCCCGGTTTTCTAAGCAAGTTCAAACCGGCCGTCCGAAAAATTTGGTTAAAACTCTCTGCCGGACTCGTCTGGTTGGTCGTGGGGGTGATGTTGATCAGATTTGCCTCCCTTTGGCTGAAACCAGTTGTTTTTTTTACTATGCTCTTACAGGTTACAGCAGGTCTCTTACTTGCTATTGGGATCTATTTCTACGGCTTTTCGAAGCTGGCAAAGAAGAACATTAAGCGCATTAACGCGTTGAAAGGCGAAAAAGTATGCCTGTTCGCCTTTCAGGGATGGACAAGTTATCCACTGGTTTTGTTTATGATTTTTCTCGGTATCTACCTGCGCACCTATTCACCTTTCCCGAAGTCCCTATTAGCCATCCTGTACCTGGGGATTGGTGGCAGTTTATTGTCTGCCAGCCTTCATTACTTTGCAAATATCGTAGAGGCACTTCGAACAAAAACTACCGAGGCTAAAATATCATAAAAATAACCGTCTTGGATCGGATTTTACTTCTCCTCACTGGTCTGCTCGCTGCATACCAGATTGCAGTAGGGATCGAGGGTTTTAGCACATTACCGATGATTGCCTACTCCACTGCTTTTGGCGTTCTACTAATAGCTGGATTGTTACTGCTCATCCTTGGCTTTGAGGTATTGGATTCGCCCATCGTAGTGATGGTTTCGACAATTATTCCACTCAGCCTTGCTACAGGGCTTATATGGCAATACCTCCCAGATTATAGGGTCATGTATTTGATTTTCGCGATCTTTGGTTTCATTGCAATAGTTGTCACCCAAGCTCTCCCAACAAAAAACAGATTCCCTTTATTCATTCTGGTA
>WPCI01276420.1_pt1 | contig 13437 bp, 14 predicted proteins | sample 5399871 | NCBI WGS metagenome assembly WPCI01 (sample SAMN12869469, study PRJNA574797) | sludge metagenome | isolation source: wastewater treatment of pH7 | place: China:Beijing | collected 2019-05-20
GAACGGAAATTAGTTGGTTCAAATAATTATAAAGATGTGAATGAATACAAAGAAAAAAAGGATTTAGAAAAGGAAATTCTTTCTTTGGAAAACCAGCTTTTTGAAAAGAAAAATGAATTACTGGAAATGAACGAACGATTGCCAGGAGAAATTAAGATTAAAGCTGAGAGAGAAAAGAAAACAGAGGTTGTTAATAAAGGTTTTTTAAAAAAAGAAAAAGTAGAAAAACCAACAGGGAATTGGATTGTTGAAACTAAAGAATTAAAAAGAGTGCAAGGAATAATTAACGCTGGATATTCAGTGAAAAAAGATTATGATCGTTTGCAGCGTATGGATTTAGTTAAAGAAAACAAAGAATTATGTGACAAAGTTGATAGTTTAGCTGAAGGTTATGTTAAAGCTATTAACGAAAATACAGATTTGGAAAATGAGAATAGAGAATTGCGTAAGGAAATAAGCTCGTTAAAAGCCCATATAAGAGATTTAAAGGAAAATGTAAAGGTTTTATACCATAACACAAAAAAACTCTTAGGAAGGCAATTTGAGGGCTTTAGAGGTCTTATTAAGAACGAGTTGGATATGAAAGGGATAGATAATCAATTTGAGCGTGAACATAAAAAAGAAATGAAGACTAAACAACGAGGGTATGACATGGAGCGATGAAAACATAAATAAAGCGAGTAGACTTTACTACCCGCTTTATTTTAGGTTTTCCCGTTTTCGCAAAGCTTTAAATCTATCAAATTGTTTACGATATATATAGTCTTTATTTTCTTTTTTGCTGACTAAGATTTTCCCGTCGTATTTTGTAAATTTTTTCTTGTCGTTTGAATCAGTCCACGCTAAATCTTCATTTACTAAATAAACATTTGATGTACCCATTTTTAGTACACTCAAAAATCCGTTCTCTTCAAGTACTTTGATTCCTCTATAAATAGTCATTTTTGATTTTCCAAAGTAATCTTCAAAAGTTGAATATGAGCATGCTAATGCATTCTTGTTATCCATGTGTTCGATTATGAAAAATAAAAGAGAACTAGCGAAATTGTGGTTTGCCATTAACCATCTTAGTTCTGGCATGTTATCTCGATAAAGTTGAATGAAATTAAGATTCTTTTTTTCACTTTCTTTTTTCTGTTGATCTTGTTCATTTTTTTCATCTAGTTCTAATAATTTTTGAAGTTTTTTAAATTCATCCGCGTTTAATTCTATAGTGATTTTTTCTTGGGAGTTCTTGTCCATTTTTCCACCCCTTTTTTGCAAGAAGGTATCACACTATGATACCTATATGTATAATCTTTGTTATATCCTATAACATGACCTGATATATGTAAAGACAAATTTGTTATATTCTTCTACAAATAGGTATCACAAGCTATGTTACCTATAGGTATCACACTATGATACCTATTAAACTCTGAAACCCTTATATATCAAGGCTTCTCTTACGTTCCCTTTCTATATCTCCTAATAGGGTTTTTCTCCACGCAATGGGCAGGTAGTATTTTTTGAGAAACCCACTCAAAAAATCTCCACCTTTTTTCCATTGCATTCCGAAATTCGGCTGGTTTTTAGCTTTCGCCAAGCCGAACAGACCAAAAACGAGGTTAAGTTGCCCGACTTGGACCAGCAATTGTACCAGCCGAACCACCCAGTTTTATCGATCTAAGCAATAAGCTTACTCTATATTCAGTTACGTTAAGTTCTTAGGGGCTAGCCCCTCGCTTCGCTTCACCCCAGCCTTCACCACTCCACCCAAAAACAAGACGATCGTTTAAAATAAAAAATAAAATAAGCTGTCCATATGGACAGCTTATTTACATAAAATTCGAAAGCGGAAGTCAATAAATCTATCATATATCTTCAGCGATTTATTGCTGAAGATACAACTGTTTTGATAATGGAATACCCTTATTGAAAAATTCTGAGTAATCGTTTAAATAATAATCTGCTACATCACTTTGACCTTGAAACATGCATGTTATGATTCCTAATTCTTTTGCAGGTAGCAAATCTAATTCTCTATCTCCAATAGCTAGATCAATTTTGTGTTTTTGATGCAAGTAAGTATATGCTGATGGGTTGGGTTTGCGAGGAAAACCATTATCAATCGTAACCATATCTACAAAGTATTTGTCCCATCCATAATATTTTAAAATTGCTAAAACTCCATCTCTGTGTTTATGTGTCATGATTACATTCTTATCTGCAAATTTCAAAATTTCTTCCACGCCATCAAATGGTTTCATGTCTTTTGGAGACAATTCCTTTTTTAAGCTTTTAATTTTCTCTTTCTGGTCACTAGAAACATTATAGTAGTCTAGTGCATGTGAGTATGAAATCTTTAATTTTTTATAAATCTCCTGTTTATCTATCTCTTCTCCAAGTACTAGAGAGAGTATTTTGGTATAGGCAGGATATGTATTAAAAAGTGTTCCGTCAAAGTCCCATAAAATATTCAATTAAATCACCCTTTCTATTCCATTTTATCACAAGAATGTGGTAGCCATACTCTTGTTTTCTTTGTATACTCCATACACTATCAGTTAACATAACGTCTCATTATTGGCATAAAAAAAGGATCTTCAATCTAAGATCCTTTTTATTATTTTTAATAGTTTTATTCATTTACCATGGCATCGGCTTTTGTTACATGTACAGTACCAAATGGATGGTTAGGAGGAGCATATATCGAGTAAAGTTTTAGAGGAATATTACCTGTATTGGTTAGATTATGCCATGTTCCAGCGGGTATCATTATGGCATAATCATCATAGACATTTCTTTTAAAGTTTAAATTATCTTTATTCTTGCCCATTTGAATAATCCCCTGGCCTTGTTCAATACGTAAGAATTGATCAACGTTAGAATGTACTTCCAAACCGATATCTTCGCCAACATTGAGACTCATTAAAGTAACTTGTAAATGTGTTCCTGTCCATAAAGCAGTACGATAGGTATTGTTTTGCTTCGTTGCTTCATTGATATTAACGACAAATGGTTTTGGTCCATAATCTGTTAATGAAATTCTTCTGTCATTGTTAGAAGAGCGAAAAGAATCAAATCTGTTTGCATGCTCTATCTCATTAGGAAAAGTCCGGTAAACAGACTGTCTTCCATAGTTATACATTGGTATTGGTATTGGTACATTAACATAATAAAGATATTGATATGGGTATATATAAGGATTATAGTGCATTTTTCCCAATCCTTTCGCGTTTTTACAAAATTATTCTATGCACTTGTTAAGGGAATGTACTTAGATTCAAGATGACTTATTAAAAACACATGAATACGTTATACAAATCTAGTATACATAACGCACAATTATCGGTAGCAAGTATTTGGATAGAATCCTTATGTTTAGTAGGTTTTTTATCTTTCTTTCTATTTATTTTATATACATGATTTTATACATTGTTGATGTAGCGGGGATTCGGAGGATCCCCGCTACTCTTTTTTTGCATAAAATCTTGTATAAATAAAAAAGTTTTTCATGTTAGTATCGAGAAGTAATACATATTGGTGGTAAAATCGGAATGTATTTCGAAATTAAATCGTTTTTAAAATCGGTTTTTATATCGGTTGCAAGTGTATTCCGATTTTGATTGAAATATTGATTTAATCGTGTTTTATGAGTAAAAAAACGTATTCCGCTTTTGGGGGAGGAATGAAAATTGGAACTAAAATCGGAAATGCATACACCGAAAATTATTGCGGATCTTTTAGGGGTCACAACCGATTTGTTAAAAGTATGGTCGAACGAATTTAATATACAAACGGAGCGAAGCCAGGGAGGGCATCGCAGATACTCAAAGGAAAATATAGAAGAATTAAAAGCAATAAAAGAAAAAATACAGGTGCAAAAATGGTCTTACGATCAAGTTCGATCATGGCGAAACGGAGAACTTGATTCGTTTGTTTCAAAAGAAGAAAAATCAGAATTAGAAAAGAAATTGGATGAAGTATTAGAAAATCAGCAATTACAAAATCAGTTTAATCAAGCGCTTGTTCAAAAATTACAGGAGATTACGAATGAATTATTGACGACGAAAGAGCATTTAGCTAATACAGAGAAAAAGTTAACAGAAGTAGAGGGTAAAAACAGTGAATTAGAAGTTTTTATAGAGAAGAAATTAGAGAAGCGAGATCAGTTATTGCTTGAAAACATTAGAGATATGCAAAAGCAAAATCAGAAACAAAAACGGAAAGGTTTTTTCGGTTTGTTTAAAAGTTAAATGTAGTTGCTATTATATAACAAGGAAATGCAGTACAGATCAGCATACAAGCATTCCCTTGTTATTATTATGTTACGCAGTTTTATAATTTTTTGTTTTTATTTTGTATAAGGAATCTAGGAATCCCATGAGAAATATAATTGCAAAGATACCTGTTTTATAAGAGATAGATTGGTTCTTTATTAGAGATACAGAAAAATCAATACTATAAAAAATAAATAGAATCCCAAAAATCCATATCCAGCTTTTTAACGTTTTGAAATTATATTGATAATTCGAGATTTTTTTCCACATATGTATTTCCCCTCCTTTTTTCTATGAATCATTATACATTAATTATAAGGTATTATTTTCCGATAACGGGAATTATATAAAAAAGCTAGCATGCATCTAGCTTTTTCTTTTTTGTTCGTGGATGTTTTAATCTCTTTATTTATCATGTTTTGAATGTATACTTTTATTAGTATTTTTGAGAGGAATGAGTAAATTCCTATAAATCTAATAAAATCATGGTAATGAAAGTAAACTTTTATTGAAAAGTTTACTTTCACTATAATTCTAATAACAGCTATCTTAAATTGTTATGAGATAGCTGTTGTTAGAATTATTTTGTTTTTATTTTAACTATTTGAATATGTTTATTTTTATACCTAAAGCTTGGATTATAGCTACTAGGGCGGATGAAAGCGTAAGTATTTGACTTATAACGAGGAAAAGGACTTTAGTTAATCCTTGAGAAGTACGATTTTTATTAAATAAGTAAGCTAAAAATTGCATAATACCTAATACTAATCCGTAGATACCTATCATAAATAAAATTAATGATATTAGATTTACCCACCATGTAGAGAAATAATAATGGAGTGAAAATGCTCCGATAATGACAATTCCACCCATCACTACATTTGCGGTGAAATCATATGATTTATCAATGGTTTTAGAAATTTCATTGGAGAAACCAACAATAGCAAGTATGAGCAAGCAAATGCTAACAATTAAAGTAATAGTTTTATTACCTAAAAAATTAGGAATAAAATAAAGGAGTAATCCTCCTGTTAACAAACCGAAGGCTACAGCGATTCCTTCTAAAATTTTTTTTGATTCATGTTCTTCTGTTTGTTCTTCTGTTACTTGTATTTCGGAATTAGATTGCATATTGATCTTTCCTTTCTTTTAATAATTGTATTCATTATATACAAATTAATTAATAACCTAAACTAAAAATATCTAGTAAATTCTTAGTTTAGGTTATTTTTACTGAAAGTAAATTTTTATTCAAAAGTTTACATTCAAAATAAAAAAAGAGTTCTATTAATTTATGACTCTTTTTTAGTTTAAATATGGTTAATATTCACTTGTTTTCTTATTTACAATAAGTGAATAATATTAATATATCAATATTTATTAATATGCATTATTGCATTATTTTAAATATTGAAATCCATATATATAATGTATAAGATGGATATATATTCCTGTTAGGAGGGGTTATTTGGAACAAAATAATCGATTTTTATATTACTTTATTTTTATATTTTTTATACAAACATTAATAGTAGGAAATATGACTTTTTTTGAAACCGAAGTATTATCTACTAAAAAAATCATATTATTTACTTTTTGTGTATTAGGATTAGTAATTTCTATTGTTGTTCTTTTATATAGAAAATTAAAGAAATCTTGAATACTGTATAATCCTAATATTAATTAATTTTTATATTAGTATTATTAATATTCAATATTAATAGGGAGGTTATTTCATGGAAGAGTTAAAGGAATTTGAATTAGAAAACATTGATGGTGGTTCTTGGAAATCCCATACTATAAATGTTGTTGGTAATGTTGCTACATATGGTGGTATTGGTACTGCTATTTGTGGACCAGCTTGTGGTGTTGTTGGGGCTCATTATGGGGCTGTAGCATATGGTGTAGGGTATTTATTAGATAATAAATAATATTTTAAAAAAGGGGATAGAATAATGAAACTAGAAACAAATTTAAATGTTGTAGATCTTACAAATGAAGAGTTAGAAATTAATGGTGGGGGTTCTTGGGCAAATGCTTCTGTTGGTGCTGGTACAGGAGCATCTGTTGCTGTAGGAGCTTTAAAAGGGGCACAAAAAGGGGCTTCTTGGGGTTCAAGAGTTGGTCCTTGGGGATTAGCAGCTGGAGCAGTAGCTGGAGCTGCAATTGGTGGATACCTTGCATATGATTGATAATTTATAAGTTTATAAGATTTATAATTAGAGATTTATTTTTAAAAGTCGAGAGGATTTAATATTATCTCGGCTTTTTTATTGTTGAATCAGTTTCTTATTTTATAATTTAGGGAGCAGAATACAGTGGTTAAAAAATTTACTTTTATAAAGCAACAAGATTTAAAGGATTGTGGTCCTGCATGTCTTGCAATGATTTCTTCCTATTATGGGTTTACAATGTCTATTTCAAAGATTAGGAATATAGCTGGCACAGATTTATCAGGAACAAATATAAGGGGATTACTGGAAGCGGGAGAAAAATTAGGATTTGAAGTTAAAGCTGTAAAGGCAACCAAAATTGAAAATTTGAAAGAAATACCATTACCTGCTATTGCTCATGTAGTAGTGAATGGTGGTTTGTTACATTATGTAGTTATTCATAAAATTAAGGATAATAAAATTTATATTGCGGATCCAGAAAAAGGCTTGATAACCTATTTATTAGAGGAATTCTGTCAAATGTGGACAGGTATTCTTGTATTAATGTCTCCTGGACAAAAGTTTCAAAAAGGGAAAGAACCTCAAGGAACATTTTCTCGTTTTTTATTGTTATTAAAGCAGCAAAAAAAAATATTAGTACCTTTATTTTTTGCTTCTATTTTTTTTAATTTATTTGGATTGTTAGGAGCATTTTATTTTAAGTTTTTAATTGATGATATTGTTACGAATCAGTTGTTGCAGACACTTCATATTGTATCTATTGGGATTATTATATTGTACATTTTTAAAGTTCTTCTTTCCTATTTTAGAACTCATTTGATTTTATATTTGAGTAGAAGAATAGATATTCAATTAATGCTTGGATATTATCGTCATGTTGTAGGGTTACCTATGAATTTTTTTGAGACAAGAAAAGTGGGAGAAATTATTTCTCGATTTATGGATGCAAGTAAAATAAGGGATGCGTTATCAACAATTACAGTTACATTAATGATTGATACATTAATGGTTACATTAGGAGCAATTTTATTATATATACATAGTCCTATTTTATTTGGTGTGACTCTATTATTAATACCTTTTTATATTGGGATTATTTTTGTTTTTCATAAACCGTATCAATTAATTAATAGAGAAGAGATGGAAAGTAATGCTAGATTAAATTCTTATTTAGTAGAATCTTTAAATGGAATTGCAACAGTAAAGTCTTATAACGCTGAAAAAGAAGTGTTTTTTCAAACTGAAAGTCATTTTGTTAATTTATTAAAGAATGTATTTAAAAGAGGAATGTTATCTAATTTACAAGGATCTATTAAAATGGGACTTGAGTTAATTGGAGGGACGGTTATTCTTTGGATTGGAGCTATACAGGTATTAAAAGGTAATATGACGATAGGTGAATTAATTACATATAATGCACTTTTAGCTTATTTTTTAAATCCAATTGAAAATTTAATTGGAATTCAACCTATGATGCAATCTGCATTAGTTGCTGGAGAACGATTAAATGAAATCTTTGATTTAGATGCTGAAAAAAGTGAAAAAGAAGATAATAAAGTCTCTCCTAAACAGTTATCTGGGAGGATTGAATGTTCTAATGTTACATTTCGTTATGGAACACGTAAGAATGTTTTAAATAATATAAGTTTTTCTATTGAGTCTGGTAGTCAAGTTGCATTTGTAGGAGAAAGTGGTTCTGGAAAAACGACAATTTCAAAATTGCTAATGCATTATTACGAATCACAACAAGGTGATATATATTATGATGATTATCATATTAAAGAAATAAATCGTACTGCATTACGAAATCAGATTGCATATGTTTCTCAGGAATCATTTTTCTTTAGTGCGTCTATTTATGAGAATTTATGTTTTGGATTAGAACGATCAGTTACGTTAGAAGAAGTTATACAAGTATGTAAACAGGTTTGTGTACATGAGTTTGTTGGTGAATTACCGTTACGTTATGAAACTCATTTAGAAGAAAATGCTTCGAATTTATCAGGTGGACAAAGACAACGTTTAGCAATTGCGAGAGCGTTATTGAAAAAACCAGATATTTTAATTTTAGATGAAGCAACAAGCAATTTGGATTCTACAACTGAAAAAAATATTACGGATATGTTAAAAGGATTAGGTTTACAAGGAGTAACTGTTATTATGATTGCTCATCGATTAAGTACAATTCAACATGCAAGTCAAATTTTTGTAATGGAAAAAGGAAATATTATAGAGCGAGGTTCTCATGAAGAATTATTATTCCATCAAGGAGAATATTATCGTCTTTGGAAGAATCAAACAGTTCACGTAGATCATATAGAGTCACAATTTAATAAAATGAGGGGTGGTCAATATGAGTAAGATTTATTCTTTTGATCAGTTAACAGATAGTGTAGAGTTATTGGAACGAAAACCTCCTCGTTTTATCGCTGGATTACTATGTTTTCTTTTTTTAAGTTTAATAGGATTTATAATTTGGGCATATGTTGGAAAACTAGATATTGTGAGTAAAGGAACAGCAATGATACAAGGTAAGTCAGATGTAAGTGTATCTCGAACTCAAATTCCAGGTGTTGTAGATACTATTTCTGTTCAATCAGGAAATGCGGTGAAAAAGGGAGATACTTTACTTCAATTAAAAAACCAAGAATTAATGGATAAACAAAATCAAATGGATCAAATTGTTAAGCATTTAGAAGGACAAAAAGAGATGTTAGAACAGTTAAAAAAGAGTATTCAATCCCATAAATCATCTTTTTCTGATGAAGTGGATAAAAAAATAAGGGAAGAATATAAAGCATATGAGCAAGGGTATCAATCTTTGCAAAATGAAAAAGAAAATGAGATAAATTTGATAGTTAATAGTAAACTATCAAATGAACAAGACGAGATTTTACAAGGGTTGATTGCAGAAAAGGAAAATATACAAAGAGAAATTAAATCTATAAATAAACAGAAAGATAAAGAAAATATATTAGATGAACAAAAACAAGTATTGGATGATAGAATTCAATCTTTAGAGTCTCAACAAAATAATATAGAAAAAAGAATAGGTCAAAGAAAAGAAACGTTAGATAGTGAAAGGAAGAAAGTTGATACAACGAAGGAAGGGAAACAAAAACAAAAGGAACATGCCTTGAATCAATATAAAGAAAGTACTATTGTTTCTGTGAATCAGCGTATTCAATCTTTAGAGCAAGAGATATTTATAAAAAAACAAGACTTGTCTGGATTACATAATCAAAATGAAACGATGATTATAAAGGCATATCAAGATGGAGTTGTACAATTCCCTTCTATTTTGCAACCTGGTGATTTAATTGACCCAGGTCAAGAGGTCGTTTCAATTATTCCGAAAGAAGATGGAAAAAAGGTGAAAATTTTGTTACCTGCTGAAGAGATAAGAGGGATTAAAAAAGGGGATAAGGTACAGTATTCGTTTAAGTTAAATAAAACGGATAAACAAATGGGAAAAGTAACGTATATATCGGCACATCCTATTTTTGATAAAGATTCTAAAGCTTATGTTTATGAATTGGAGGCAACAATTGATAAACAGGAATTATATGAGTTGCATACAGGAATGGTAGGCAGGGTTTCGATAGTAACAGGAGAAGAACCGATATGGAAATTTATATTAAGAAAATTAGATTTTATCTCTAATTAATGGAGGGTAACAACATGAATGAGACAGTATTAAATATGAATAATAAAAAAAGGAACGAAGCTAATTTAACATATAAAAATTTATTAGCAATTATTTTAGGTATTTTTGGGATTTCGTTTGTAGGAGGAATGTTTTTTGCTTTAGCTGCTGGAGTTTACGGAGAAGAAGCTACAAAACAATTTTCAGAAGGTTATTATTGGCTACTAATAGATGCAGCTGCTGTTATGTTAGTCTTATTTTTATATAAACCAGCACGTAATTTTATTATAGATATTTGGAATATATCAGTTTTAAAAACAGGAAAAACATACATATACATACTATTTGGTCTTATAATTATTGCGTTATCACAGTATATATTGTTGGGATTATTAGGCATTGAAAGTGCAGAACAACAACAAAGTCAATTAGGAACAGCAACGCTTCAAAATAGTATGATACAAAGTATTATATATATTTTAAGCGTAGCTATTATTACACCAATTAAAGAAGAAATAATATATAGAGGTATTCTATATAGATTTTTAGAAAAGAAATATAGTTTTCTAGTTAGTATGATTATTTCTTCAGTTATATTTGGTCTTTTACATGGTGGTTTGCCAATTACAGCAATGATTATGGGAATAGTATTTGCTATTTTGTATAAGAAGACAAATTCTATTATGCCTTCAATTATATTGCATACATTTTGGAATTTATTTGTAAGTGTTGTTACAATTATGTCTTTATAGGGGTAGCGTCAGAAAAATGCGGATTTACAACGTTAAGCATTTTGATACAAGTCTTATGAGAAATTATGAAGTCCTAATTTAACGATAATTTAATTATGTACCAATAGGCTTTACTCTATTGAGATTGTGAAAAAATGTACTTAAACTAATGGGGCAGGTTAGTGAAAGGCAAGTTATTTAAAATATATATTAAGACTTCAACAAATTTTAGTGTTATATATAAACCCCTGCCCAGTCTTTTAAATTATGTTATAATTATCGCAAGAACAAGTATTTAAACAAAACTCGGAGATGTATAAGATGATTAGATTAGAGAAAATAAACGCTGATAACTACCAAAAAGTTTTTGACTTAGAACTTGTAGGAGAACAGGAAAACTTTGTTTCATCAAATATGAGATCGTTGGCACAAGCCTGGGTATTTTACGAAAGAGCCAAGCCTTATGCTATTTATAATGATGATACAATTGTAGGATTTATAATGTTTGACTATAAAATAGAAAATAGGAAAGTAGAGATTTGGCGATTTATGTTAGGGAGTGCATATCAAGGAAAAGGCTATGGTAAAGAAGCATTAAACAAAGCTATAGAATTTTTGAAGCAAGAAAATTTATTCGACTATATCCAAATAAATTATGTTGAAGAAAATTTAGTGGCAAAAAAACTTTATCAAAAAGTTGGTTTTTCAGAAACGGGAGAAATGGAAGGAAACGAAGTTGTTATGAGGCTCTCAATAGTGAAAGAATAGGTGTCAAATATATTCCAGTTTCATTACCTAACAGCAGTGATGAATAGCTAAAAGTATATTTCAAATAGATAGAACGTTTTAGGTTGGCAGCTGCTAGCCCTTTTTGTATTCTTGTTTTGTGAATAGTTACACTTAAACTAAAGGGTGCTTTAGTTCAACAATCTAAATTAAAAAGTCGATTCCTTGAGAGACTGGAAATCGGCTTTTTTTATGATTGGAACTTCCTTAGCGTTGTAAATACGCATTTTCCTGACGCTACCCCTTATAGGAAAAAAGAGAAAACCTTTAGATCGGGTGAGGTTTGTGCAATTAATAATGGATAATATCAATTATTTGACTGAGATTGGTTATTTGAGTAGTAAAGAAGAAGCTTTTTTATTTAAATTAGCTTCATTTGTGGAATTTAAGACTAATGTTATTGTAGAACGTGAAACAGGTAGTCCAGCATCTCCCACATATTTGAGTGAAAAGTTTAAAATAGCTCGTCAAAATATTTCAGGTACAATGAATACTTTGTTAAAAAAAGGAGTATTAGCTGTTGCGCAAGCAGGGGTAACAACAGAAGATGGTCGGGTGTGTACAAGTCGTACATGGTTTGTAAATCCTAATATTATGTGTTGTAGTCCAAAGGATGGTATAGACAAAGCAACACAACATATTTTTAGAGATTCATTACAAAATTTTAAATTGGAAGAAAAAGGGAAAAAGAAGTATAAACTTCCTGTTTATTTGTTTTAAAGAATACAAATTTCTATTGTATTCTTTTTTTTTTTGTTATTTCCCAATTGTTAGGTGTCATGAAAACATGACACCTAACATCTTATGAACCCTTGATATTATTAACTTTTTTCATTTTGTTCTTCTCACTCTTATATATAGAGCTAAAAGTTCCGCAAGGAACAGGTAGTATTTTTGAGCAAATAACGCTCAAAAATCTCCACCTTTAAAAAAATTATCCTTGCGGAACTTTTTTCGGCTTGTATGATTTTTTCGCCAAGCCGACAGACAAAAAGCAAAACAATGGTTCTCGACTTGAACAAACAAGTATACAAGCCGAATCGCTTAGATCAATCGTCCAAAAATAGTTTTTATTCTAAAATAGATACGTAATTCGTGGGGTTTCGCCCCCACACGACGAGCCAGCACTCTAGCCAAAAAGCAAAATTTTATATAATTAATATTATTTGTAATAATATTAATTAAGAAATGCGAAAAAAAGATAATCTAGCTGCTACAATACTTGATCCTGCTGCTGTAGCTCCACCTATTGAAATAGTTTTATCACTAATATTATATAAATTAATTGTTGTGCCAGCTGGTATTTGACCAGAAAATCCGAAACAAACAACTTCTTGACCTGTAGGTGTACCATAATTAGCTCCATCTAAACTAGGAACTGGAATACCATTAAATCCTACACCAACAGCAACAGGGCCAGCTTGATTATTTGAAGTCATTACAGCACCAATAAAAAAGTAATTACCAGGAATTTGAATAGTAAAAGTATCAATACCATTAAATGTAACATTTTTACTTATTAAAACTGGTGCTGTAAATTGAATAGGTGCTAAATTATTAACAGTTTGAGGAGCAGGAGTTACTATACTAGCGTTAGCAGAAGAAAAAGTTCCAGTAGCTCCAGTAGGTCCAGTAGCTCCAGTAGATCCTGTAGCTCCTGTAGCTCCTGTAGGTCCAGTAGCTCCAGTAGGTCCAGTAGCTCCTGTAGGTCCAGTAGCTCCTGTAGCTCCTGTAGATCCAGTAGGTCCAGTAGATCCAGTAGCTCCTGTAGCTCCAGTAGATCCTGTAGATCCTGTAGATCCTGTAGATCCAGTAGCTCCAGTAGATCCTGTAGATCC
>WPCI01015824.1_pt1 | contig 13428 bp, 5 predicted proteins | sample 5399871 | NCBI WGS metagenome assembly WPCI01 (sample SAMN12869469, study PRJNA574797) | sludge metagenome | isolation source: wastewater treatment of pH7 | place: China:Beijing | collected 2019-05-20
TCGTATCGTTCTATACAGGCGGGACGACGGTGCGTGATATCCAGCATCACCTTATCCCCACGATCAGCATTGAAATCAGCCGGGAAACGATCTCGAAGATCACTGACGAGATCCTCGACCAGGTGATGTCCTGGCCGCTGCGCAAGACCATCAAGAACCGCGAACTTCTCCTCCGGCAACGCAGCCGTGAAACTGCTGTGGCCGTCGATCTGCAACATCGAAGACAAACACGCCAAAGACCGACACAAGGAACAAGGCCCACCCAGCGGATCCAAACACAACACCTAAGGAGGCCTCATCGAAGGACAAGTCACCACGAACCGGAAACAAGCCCCACCCAACTCGCGCTCACCAACCCCGACCAAATCAACAACTACCTCTAGAAAACCGAGCAACACCGCTTTATGCGAATCATTTGGCACACTTGCCCGGTGGGTTTGCCCTGCCTTTCACACCTGTGAGTGTTAGGGGAGCTTAGCCCCCAAACCCTAGTGACCCTGTCTTGTGTAAACAACACGTTTTGGGGGGTGGCCCCCAGTGGCCCCTTAGTGACCCACCCCCGAAACAAGAAGAAGGGTGGGGGGTTGGGAACCCATTTCAGGTTCCCAACCCCCCACCCTTGTAAGAGTTAGCTACCAGGCCAGGAAAATCCTACCCCCCAACCAACTGTGACTAAACAGTGCCTACTTACATTGCTTCAGCTTCCCCACATTATCAGTCAGCGCATTAGTCCCACCAACAAGATGCAAAAGCCTCAACGAAGAATAAGCATTGACCGCATCAACCGAAGCCTTCGGCAAACAATCCCTATTCGACAACACCAACCGCGCAGAAGGATCACCAGCCGGAGCCGCAGCCGACAAAGCATCCGGGAAAGCCCTAGCAGTAGCAACATACACATCAGTCACCCCACCCAGACCAAGCTTGCCATCAACCCAAGCATTAATCGCAATCCCAGTACCAAGACGATCACCACCAGAAAGACGCTTAACCTGGCCCACCTTATCAACCAAAACCTGCTCGATAGGCACAGACACAGCCCCCTTACCACCAGCAACCAAAACCAAGCCGACCTTATCAGCAGTCAACCGATCCGTAACACCAACAGGAACCGAAGACGCCTTACCATCAACCAACACCACCGGAGCCCCAACCGCACCCGCCGCAGCAGAAGCAACCAAAGCATCCGGATAATCCCGACCAGTAGCAACAAACGCCTCAGAGAAACCCTCCCCAGCAAAAAACTCATCGTAAATCGCCAAAGAAGTCAAATACCTAGAAGCACCCGCCAAACGAGTAACCTCCACCCCATCAATGCCCGCCAAAGCACGCTCAACCGAAACCGACACCGCACCAGTGCCACCAACGATATAAACATCCTCCGGAGCCAAATCCGCAATCGCAGCAACCAAATCACCACTAACCACACGCGGATGAGTAAGCACCACACGACCACCAACCAACGCAGCAGCCGGAGCAGCCGAGAGCGCATCAGCAAACCCAACCCCCGTAGCCACAAACACCGGAGCACCCGCAGTACCAGACCTCAACAACTCCAAAGAAGTCTCATAACGAGACTTACCCCAATGACGAACCACAGACCAACCCTCAAGCGGCTCAACCACCAAAGAACCAGCCACAACAACCCCAGAAACAGAACCCTCAGCCGTAACCTCAACAACACCAGGCACAACCGGAGCAACCAAATCCCTAGCAAAACCACCAGCAGCATCAGCCCTAACCACCACAGAATCACCACCAACAGTGACAGTCACAGACTCACCCACAGCAAAACCCTCACCACGAACAGTAAAGACCCCACCAGGAACAACCACACCCGGATCAACACTAAGAACCGGCTCAAACACCGGAGCCACAACCGTAACCGCAGACCGAACCTCAACCTGAGAAACCCCACCCACAGCCACAACCAAATGCGTACCAACCACAGCAGTCAAAGCCCTAACAAAACCACCAGCAGCATCAGCCCTAACCACCACAGAATCACCACCAACAGAAACCGTCACATCCTCACCCGGAGCAAAACCAGAACCCCGAACCGCAAACGCAACACCCTCATCAACCACCGAAGGCTCAACCACCAACCTAGGAACAAACACCGCAGCAGTCACCCGCACAAAAGCCCTAGCCTCAACCTGAGAAACCCCACCCAAAGCCACAACCACATGCGTACCAACCCCAACAGGAGCCACCAACACACGACCAAAACCACCAGCCGCATCAGCCCTCACCACCACAGGATCACCACCACCAACACTAACAACCACATCCTCACCAGCAGCAAACCCAGAACCAAACACACTAAACACACCACCCGGGTCGATGCTTGTCGGATAGACGGTCACTTCAGGCGTGTAGACAGGTGCAACAACCTTCAACGCAGTGGTCGCTTCGACTAGGGAAACCACACCCCCTGCCACGACCTTATAGTCACCAGGCGCTGTCGGAGCGTTCAGGGCTCTACTGAATTTGCCAGCAGCATCTGCGGCCACGACCACTGAAACTCCAACATCAGCGCCCGCAGCAGTGACTCTCAGAGTGACCTCCTCGAATGGAGCAAAGCCCGAACCGGCGACGGCGAACGCCCCGCTGGGGCCAACCGAAGTCGGATCCACGGTGATCGAAGGTGTGTAGACCTTAGCTTCGACTGTCACAGAGGCAGAGACCTGCACCCCTGAACTGACTCCAATAGCCTTCACCGTATGGGTGCCCGGCGGAGCTGTGAATGCACGCGAGAAGTTGCCCGCCGCATCAGTCTGCACAACAACCGGAGCCGCAGAGCCCACCGTCACGGCGACTTCCTCGGATGGAGCAAAACCGGAGCCGCGAACAGCGAATGCAACACCCTCTGCCACGGTCTCTGGACTGACCGTCAGAACCGGTTCGATGTCGCCAATCTCGACAAGCCCCTCAAGTGCCAGATTGAGGTTTAGTGTGGCCCGGTCCAATTCCTCCTGAGTGGCTTCTTCGTCGCCGAGAAGCACTCGTGCCGCGTCCAAGGCTTTCGTCACAGCCGCCCAAGACCCAGGTGTGAAGTCACTGGGATCTAGGGACTCGGCAGCCAAGACGGCGGCTTCCAGTGCCGTCTTGTCAGTTGGCTCGGGCTCGGGGGCTTCCGACAGCCAGTTGAGTCGCAGGAAACTGAGGTTGAAGCCACCGGTGTCGGCGACAAAACGTAGCTTGTTGATGCCTTGCTTCAACAAGACAACCTTTGGTTCGAGCGTGACCCAATTCTGCCAGCCGCCAGTTCCACCACCCTTGACAAAGTTGGTCGCACGTTCACCGTTAATGAAGACGCTGAAACCGATCTGGTCGGGTGCCGTCGGCGATGCATTTGCGGCCATCTGCGGATAGATCGTGTAGAAACCAGCCTTCTCAACATCAAGGTTGTACAGTGCCCAACGACCCGCCTCAATGTAAGCAAGGTTTTGGCCGGAGCAGCCGTTTGAGCAAGTCTCCGACTGCAGACCCGAAGCCCTCAGGAAGTGATGAGTTCCCATTCGAAGTTCGGCCTGAGCATCCGGCGTCACCGGCAACACGAAGGTGGTCGGGAGCGTGGGAATATCGTCGTGATCGACATCGAAATCGACATAGTCATAGTTAACCGTGATCGGCTCAAGTGGCAGTCCTGCGGTCGGGCCGTTGCCCTGGTCAGTTGTTATGCCCGCACCACTGTGGTGCACTTGGAGGCCGAACTTTGGTTCCGCCATGACCTTCGTGACATTCCCACCAATCTGCGTGTACGTAATGCCGTCGGTACTATAGAAGAATCTGTAGACATTCGCCGATGATTTCGTGACTTTCATGTAGGCCACACCCGATCCCGGATCCGGGTAAAGAGGTGCTGCATTGGCGATCACTTCACCGGACTGGACTGCATTGGTTTCGTTCTTCAGCGCAAAGTTGAACGGAGTCGGACGCAACCCGTCCCAGTTCTGGTACTGCAGCTGAAGCTGCAAGAAGTTGTCTTTGTCCTGGAAGATCACGATACCTAGCTGGTGGAACGACATAAACGGTCGCTTGTCGAAGTGGAACTTCGTGACCGCGGTCCAGGCCCCATCAGCTCTCTGCCAAACCGTATTGTGCAGACCAGTACCGTTTTGATACCACTCGCCATCCTGAGTGATGATCTGAACCGAACCATCTGGCTTGGAGAACTTGTCAGATTGGTTGTCAACCGTCCAGAAGTCCTTCAAAGTAGTGCCTTCGAAGTCGTCACTCTGCGGAAACACGTTTGATACAGCTGGGAAGGCGAAGTGATAGTCGCGTCTGTGGTCAGCCGATTCTGCCCGCACCGTGAACGTTCCGGTGACATCTGGCCCGAGGACCGTCGCAGTAACGCCCCTTGGCGTCCGAATGTCACTGAACGTCACCTGGCTTGGATCGATGCCTGGGATAGTGTAGTTAAAGATGTCCTGGTAGAACGGTAGGAAAGTCTCGCCATTGATTTTCAGCCCTTGGACGATTGCCCGTACCGCACCATCTGGCAGCGGCAGATCTGGGTCATCCGACCAATGGATTCTGTAGCGGGTTTCCCCGCCATCAGCAGCTTTCGCACTGATTGTTGCGATTGGAGACGTCGGAGTGGCCTGCGTAATAGTCACAGTTATTTCTTCGTCCGCAGTCGCGCTTACAACCGGAGGTACCGTGAGTTCCTTCGCATAGAGCACATACTCGGTGGTCAACGGCGAGAAACCTTCAAGTGGCTTTCCGTCGACCGCCAGGGAGTTTAGTCGCGGGGGCTGTGTCGGCTCCGGCTGATCAATATCGAAGTAGAGATCTTCTGGCAGGTCCGTATACAGGGGAAGATCGTGCGCCTGGCGGAACTTCGCAGACTTCATTGCGAAGTCGAGGACCCTGGAAGCAGATCTCTGAAGCTCGCCGATTCCCATGTTTCCAGCCGTAACCGCGTTTTGCGGAGGACCTTCATTCTCACGATCTCCCGGCATTAGTACATCGGTACCACCACGGATGCGGCATTGGTTGTCGATCAATGTGGTCGAGGTGAGCGAAATGTCAGCGCATGGGGAATTGGCGGTGATCCACCAGTCCGTCATTGCGACCCCCGTGTATCCCCACTGGTCACGCAGAATCTTGATTGCCAGATCGTAGTGAGCCCAAGTGTAGGGTCCATTTAGCCTGTTGTAGGCCATCATGATGTTGTGCGGGTTCGCCGTCTCTACGACAATCTCGAATCCCTTCAAATAGAGTTCGCGAAGAGCCCTCTCTGAGACGCGCGAATCGTGGTGGTGTCTGTTGGTCTCCTGGTTATTCGCTGCAAAGTGCTTGGGTGTCGCGGAGACTCCCTGAGATTGCACACCACGAACCGTCGAAGCACCCATAGTGCCGGTCAGAATCGGGTCCTCGGAAAAGTACTCAAAGTTGCGTCCCAGCAGTGGGTCACGTTGCAGATTCATGCCCGGCGCCAACAAGGCGTCCGATCCGTTCTGCACCATTTCCTTGCCAATGGCGGCGTAAAGCTGTTCCACAAGCCTTAGGTTGAACGTCGAGGACAGCAATGTTCCAATCGGAATCAGCGATGCCGGAGCGGACATACGGATTCCCGATGGGCCGTCAGTTGTAGACATCGAGGGGATGCCATAAGTATCACGCAAGGTGGTGTTCGTTCCTCCGTATACCGAGGCATTACCCGGAATACCGAACCCGTGTCCCATACCACCTGCGCCACGAACCAAGTTGGCAGTGTCAAGCAGGGTGAGCTGAGAGAGGAACTCATCCGTCGTATTGGTTCCGTTATATACGTCAATCAGTTCGATTCCCTTGTTGCCCTGGTTGTAGGGCTTATCCGGGGAGTTCTCTTGAATGTCAGCTGCAAGTTCAGCCTTGACCCTTCCCGGTGTCTCTCCCGGAGTCATCTGATCCGTTGTCAGTTCTACCCCGTCGGCGCCCTGCTGAGCATGGAAACGTTGGAACGGAACTCTAGGGGCAGCCGCCTCGGAAAGCTGCTCAATTACGCGAGTGGCCACCTCAGTGTGCTTACCCTGTTGCGCTGCCGAGCGAACCGAGTCTCCAACGTAGATGGGATAATCCCCTGCCTCTAGCACCCAGGCGTACCGCGACCCACCATCGGCCACGGTGTATCCACCATCGTCGTAGGAGGCCATGTCCTCGATATCAAAGGTCAACCTGATGCGCTCTATAGCACCAGGCTGCAGAGCAGCAGTCTTTGCATAGGCAATTAGCGACTTCGCTGCCTTGCCCAGTTTGCCCTGTGGAGCGCCATAGTAGACTTGAACAACCTGTTTTCCTCGCACGTCACCAGTGTTCTTGACGGTGACATCAACCGTGATCCGGCCTTCTGCTTCAGTCACCGAGTTCGTCGTGATGCTGAAGTCGGTGTAGCTCAGGCCATACCCGAACGGGTACATGACCTTCTCCGGTGCGAATGTCTCGAAGTACCGGTAGCCAACGAAGATGTCCTCGGCGTAATTGTTGAAGTCCGGATTACCGAAGTTCGGCTGAGTCGGGTAGTCGGACAGCTTGTTGGCAATGGTTTGAGGAAGCTTCCCCGAAGGCGACACATCGCCGGAGAGCACATCGGCAAGAGCTGAGCCGGCTTCCATGCCACCCTGCCATGCGTAGAGAACTGACTTTATGTTGGGATAGTCAGCAATCCACCCCATGTCTATTAGGTTGCCCGTGTTCAAGACGATCGCAATCTTGTTGAAGTGCGCGTTGACCTTTGCAAGCATGTCTTTTTCGGCAACCGTCAACTGGTAGCTTCCAGGGGTGTTGGTGGACTCTCGATCCTCACCCGCCGAACGACCGATGATCACTACGGCCGTGTCGGACTCCGCGGCTGCGGCCTCCACCAACTCATTGGTGAGGGGCATCTCCGGGTAGCTGGTTGGCCAGTTACCCCAGGATCCGTCGTCCGGAACGTTCTGCGCAGCCCAGTTCTCGTATACGCGAGCGAGCGTCTCGTTAACGGTTATTTCCGGGTTTCGTCTCAGACCCGTCAGGAAGTTGATCCGGTATGGCGCGCGGACATCACCACCCGAGCCGTAGCCCACGAAGAACGTATTGATCTGAACGCGGCCAAAAACCGAGACAGTTCGATCCATGCTAAGAGGCAGAACTTTGTCATCATTCTTGAGCAGAATAATGCCTTCACCCGCGGCCGTACGCGCGATACCGGCCACTGAGGGTTCTACCGCCTGTGCCTGCGGTGCTGGGGTGAAGGGATTGACTGCAAGGGCAGTGCCCAGCAGCAATGTCACGGATGCTGCTGTCGCGATCGATTTCACGCCGAGCTTTTGTGAACGGCGGTTGGTGCCCGCACTTGATCTCTGCGCTGAGCCGTCGGGTTGTCGAACTGATACGGACGCCATCCTTGGCTTCCGTCTGTAACCTATAAACATCGCAACTCCAAGTTGTGATACAGGCAGAAACTGATAGTCCTGTCGCTTCGCGGTGCTAGTACTGGCGGCTGGACGAGGAATCTGCCAAACGGTCCTAATAACACCCCAGCCGCTGCATCGCAACCAGGGATAACGTTGATCATGCGTCCTGGCAGCGCGCGCGTCAATGGGTTCGACAACCTTTTTGACTACTAATGGTTGCAAACTGGAACTGCTTGCAGGGATCGGAAGCTTGAAATTCGGGTTTGTTATCAAGAGGTGCCGTGGTCGTATCCGGGAATCCGTAACAGTCGATTTATGCAAGCTTCCAGGTCTATGCGAAGGTTTCTACAATGATTTTCACCTTCCGACTGATATTTCTGTCGCAAGTGCGAAAGATATAGGCAGAATTCGATTGAATTCTGGGGTTTATTGCCTGCAACAGTCACGCATGTGAAAACCAACCCAACAGCAACCCCAGACGCGACTCGTCCGCGCTCCTATAAGCCCCCGCTCTTCCGCTAGAGCCACAGAAGGCCGATTCTCTCCACGAGAACCGGCCTTCTGATTTGGTACGCCATCAGGGACTCGAACCCTGGACCCACAGATTAAGAGTCTGTTGCTCTAGCCAACTGAGCTAATGGCGCTTGGTTGTGCTCTAGCACTTTAGAGCACACCTCACCTCAGAACCAACCCGAGAGCGTTAGTTGTTGTGATTCGCACAGACAAGTAGGTTTGGAACGAAGCTCGAACTGAGATGAGGACGCCATGAACTTGAAGGCAGCATCTACGACCACGTGGACAAACCCGTGGTTGGGGGCGTTACTGGCCCTGTTCTCGACAATCGGAGTGTTTTGTTCCTACGGTCTGCTTCACTCCGAGTTGAAGGTTCTCAACAACCCAGATGCAGTGCTGGGTTGCGACATCAATCCGCTGATCGGATGTTCTGACTCGCTAATGTCACCGCAAGCGCACCTCTTCGGGATCCCCAACTCTGCAGTGGGCTTTTTTGTGTTCGGCATGCTGCTAGCGCTCGCAGCCGTCCTGATCTTTCGCGGTTCCCTCCCACGCCCTATCTGGTGGGGTATGACAGTCGGTGTCGTCCTGGGCTTGGCCTATGTCATCTACTTTCTTGTCCATTCCGTAGCAACCTTCCACAGCCTGTGCCCATACTGCATGGGCATTTGGGCGGCTGTCCTTGGCGCGCTGCCGCTGGTGATTGGAGGAGCTTTCTCATCCGGCTCATTCGGTAACGCTAGAGAACAGGTAGGAGCTTCGCTCCTCAAGTACTCGTGGGCAATCATCCTGGGCTTGTACTTGCTGGTGGTCTTGGTAATCGTGGTGACGATGTCAGACAAGGTTGCTCTGCTCTTCTAGCGTGCTGCCTTAACTGTCACGCTCCGTCTGTGACAGTGCGTTCCCACTCTGTCCCGTCAGTTCGGCACGTTGTCCCCGTGGCCCTGTTCACGCAATGTTGCCCGCAGCTTTTCGGCTGCTCTGTCCAGCGACTCATCGCTAGCGGATCTGGCATTGCGCAGGGATGCCTCCGCCTCACTTTCCGCGGGGATGACGTGGACATGGGTATGAGGAACCTCGAATCCTGCGATCACCACAGCTGCCCGAGGAACTCCGAAAGCTTGCTCTTGCGCAATTCCTACGGTCTGGGCCACCCGCATAACGTGCTCCAAATCCGCTGCTGGCAGATCTGTCCACTTATCAATCGGGGTACGAGGAATCACCAGCGAGTGGCCTTCGGACACAGGTTCTATGGTCATGATCGCGACGCAGCGATCATCAGACCATATGAATCGACCGGGAATTGCGCCTGCCATGATCAGTTCAAAAATGGTGCTCATGGAGCTATTGTCGCGTTTCCAACCTGATTGTGCGACTAGGTTCCGAACGGGTTCTTGCCGTGACGGACGATCCTCGGCTCCACCAATCGTTGATTCTTGCCGGACCCTCAGACTAAGGTGGAATCACTTATGTTGGACCGTTATGAAGGAGAGAAAGACCGTGAAGGAAGCAAACCCCGCAGTCACCGACGCGCTACAGCAGGTCTTGGTCGACCTGATTGCTCTTGAGCTCCAGTCCAAGCAAGCTCACTGGAATATCCAGGGAACCTCGTTCCGCTCGCTGCACCTAGCTTTGGATGAAGTGGTTGACAAGACCCGCGAGTTGCTTGATGAGGTCGCAGAACGACTGGCCCAGATCGGCGCGTTCCCTGATGGACGTCCGGAGACGGTTGCTCGTACCGCATCGATCGGTGACATAGACGGCGGGAAGCTGGAGACTCAGAAGACCTACGTGCTGATGGCCGAAAAGGTCCAGGCGGTGTCCGACGAGATCAAGGAGTACATCGACCCGGTTGATGAACACGACCACATCTCTGGTGACCTTCTTATCAGTGCGGCCGGAGAGCTTGATCTACAGGCATGGTTCCTGCGCTCGGCAACTGACTGATCAGATCACATCGCGTGAGCGGTGTCTCTAGGCGGCCCGACACAAATGGCCATCTTGGAGACGCCGCTCATTGCTGCGCTAATCTTTATCGGTATTAGACCAGGGGGTAATCCAAGATGGCTGACCAAGCCACAGACGAGCCACGCTACCGCTACACTGCCAAACTGGCCGGTGAGATCGAGCAGGAATGGCAACAGAAGTGGTCTGAAGAAGGCACTTTCAATGCTGACAATCCGACCGGAGATCTGGCTGGTCCACGCGCGGAACTAGACCCGTGGTATGTGATGGACATGTTCCCGTATCCCTCGGGTTCCGGCCTGCACGTGGGACATCCCCTGGGCTACATCGCCACCGACATCCTGGCACGCTACCAGCGAATGCGGAGTAAGAATGTGCTGTACACACTGGGTTATGACGCCTTCGGCCTGCCCGCAGAGCAGTACGCGATTCAGACCGGCCAACACCCGCGCCAAACGACCGAGAACGCGATCAGCGTGTACCAACGTCAACTGGCCCGCCTGGGGCTGTCACACGACCCTCGGCGTTCCTTCGCGACAATCGACGACGACTATGTGAAGTGGACTCAGTGGATCTTCTTGCAGATCTACAACTCCTGGTACGATCCGGAGTCTCCAAACGGTGAAGGCACACTCGGTGCGGCGCGCCCCATCAGCGAGCTGGTCGCCAAGTTCGAGGACGGCTCCCGTCCCACCCCGGATGGACGCCCGTGGTCCGAGTTGACTGAGGACGAGCAGTATCGCATTCTGTCCGATCACCGGCTAGCTTACCTGTCCGAATCTCCCGTGAACTGGTGTCCAGGTCTGGGCACGGTGTTGGCGAACGAGGAAGTGACGTCTGAAGGTCGCAGTGAACGTGGAGACTTCCCGGTCTTCACCCGCAATCTGCGGCAGTGGAACATGCGCATCACGGCCTATTCTGATCGTCTAACCGAGGGTCTGGACCAGATCGATTGGCCTGAAAAGGTTCGTCTGATGCAGCGTCACTGGATCGGGAAGTCTCAGGGGGCAACAGTCACATTCAACGTGGCTGAGACCGGTGATCTGCATGTCTTCACCACTCGTCCGGACACCCTGTTCGGCGCAACCTTCATGGTTGTCTCCCCGGAACATCCGATCCTGTCTGCTGCCCCGATTCCCAGTGAGTGGCCAGAGGGCACGCGTGAAGCGTGGACAGTCGGTTTCACGAACCCGCAAGAAGCAGTGTCCTCGTACCAGAAGGAAGCGGCGGCCAAGACCGACGTTGAGCGGCAGGCGGAAGCCGGAGGCAAGACGGGAGTTTTCACCGGCCTGTTCGCCAGGAACCCGGTGAACGATTCTCTGATTCCCGTATTCACTGCAGACTACGTACTAATGGGTTATGGAACCGGCGCGATCATGGCGGTGCCCGCTCACGACGAGCGAGACTTCCAGTTCGCGAAGACGTTCAACCTGGATATCATTCCAACGATTGAACCAACAGATGAAGACGGCGCTCCAGAAGGGTTCGACAACCAGGAAGCAGCATGGACCGGCGACGGCGTGATTGTGAACTCGAGTCGCGGAGACTTCACCATTAATGGGCTGCGCAAATACGACGCGATTGAGAAGATAACGAATTGGCTGGTGGAGCGCGAGATCGGTGAGGCAACCACCACGTTCCGCCTGCGAGACTGGCTGTTCTCACGCCAGCGCTACTGGGGTGAACCGTTCCCCGTCGTGTACGACGATCAGGGGCGCGTACACGCTCTGCCCGAGGACCAGTTGCCAGTTCTGCTTCCTCACCTGGACGACTTCTCCCCCAGGACATTCGACCCGAACGATGCGACCTCGAACCCAGAAACGCCGTTGGGTCGCGCACAAGAATGGGTAAACGTCGAACTGGACCTAGGTGATGGAGTTCAGACCTACCAGCGTGACACAAACACGATGCCTAACTGGGCTGGTTCCTGCTATTACGAACTGCGCTATGTCGATCCGAACGATGCCAAGTCGCTGATCGACCGTGTGAACGACCGCTACTGGATGGGCCCTCGTGAAGGGAAACCTGCCGGTGGTGTTGACCTGTATGTTGGCGGTGTCGAGCATGCTGTCCTGCATCTGCTGTACGCCCGCTTCTGGCAGAAGGTCCTGTTCGATCTGGACTACGTGACTGCCTCAGAGCCATTCCACCGTCTGTTCAACCAGGGTTACATCCTGGCCTACGCCTACACTGATTCGCGCGGTGTTTATGTGCCCGCCGAAGAGGTCGAGGGTGATGAGAATAACGGCTTCACCTGGAATGGAGAGCCCGTAACCCGTGAGTACGGAAAGATGGGCAAGTCCCTGAAGAACTCCGTAACGCCAGACGAGATGTGCGACCGCTATGGTGCCGACGCCTTCCGCATCTTCGAGATGTCGATGGCACCACTAGATCTATCCCGACCGTGGGAAACGCGAGCAGTCGCAGGCTCAGTGCGCTTCCTGCAGCGCCTGTGGCGCAATGTGGTGGACGAGGAAACTGATGAGTTGGTTGTCAGTGATGAGCCAGCTGACCTGAAAACTAGACGCCTGGTCGCGAAGACCATTGCGGAGGTCCGCGAAGAGTACGACAATATGCGGCTCAACACTGCAATTGCACGGTTGATAGTGTTGAACAACCACTTGACCAGTGTAGATGTGCCTCCACGAGAGGCCATTGAGCCGCTGGTATTGATGGTTGCACCGATCGCACCGCATATCGCCGAGGAACTCTGGAAGCGACTAGGGCACGAAGAGTCTTTGGCTCTTCACAACTTCCCCGCGGTTTCTGACCCTTCGCTGTTGGTCGAAGACATGGTCACCTGCGTGGTCCAAGTCAACGGCAAGCTGCGCGCAAAGTTCGATGTCCCAGTCGATTTTGCTGACGCAGAACTTGAGGCGAGCGCTCGCGACCTGGATGCGGTAAAGCGCGCGTTCGATGGTACCGAGCCCATAAAGGTCATTGTGCGCGCCCCGAATCTGGTCAACTTCGTAGTCCCTAAGAAGAAGTAAACATTGCCTGAAGGTCACTCGATACGACGACAGGCGATCAGGTTCCAGGAACTTTTCGTTCCCTCAACATGTAGCCTGTCGTCACCTCAGGGACGGTTTGAGCGCGGAGCCGAGCTTCTCAACGGTCGCGTCATGACCGAAGCTCGGTCAATCGGGAAACATCTATTCCTGAGGTTCGATCCGGATAGCGATGGGGTAGGCCAGGTTGGGGTTTCTGACCTTGGAAACGGAGTTGCAGCCGAGGCCCCCTCGCTGTGGCTGCACGTTCATTTGGGTCTTTACGGAAACTGGCGATTTGCCGAATCTCCGCCACATGACGACTGGGTCGTCCCGGATCCTGTCGGTGCAGTTCGGGTACGAATCCAGAATGCTCGGGCAGTTGCAGACTTGAGTGGCCCCACCTGCTGCGAGGTGTTGACCAACGAAGAAGTAGACCAGGTCGCTGAGCGACTGGGTCCCGATCCGCTGAACAGTAGTGCAGACTCACGCGCACAAGCCGACGAGTTCGCACGCCGCGTTCGCTCAAGTCGACGAAGCGTTGGAGAACTGGTCATGGATCAGTCAGTAATAGCCGG
>WPCI01122776.1_pt1 | contig 13421 bp, 28 predicted proteins | sample 5399871 | NCBI WGS metagenome assembly WPCI01 (sample SAMN12869469, study PRJNA574797) | sludge metagenome | isolation source: wastewater treatment of pH7 | place: China:Beijing | collected 2019-05-20
CCACTGATCCACCGATTGTAAAAAACACACTAAATACATTCGTATTCATAAATTACTCTCCTGTAACCTTGTTATATATAAATAAAGCAACTAAACCAGTAAGAATACCACCAACAATAGCAACACCAGGACTCACATTAAATAATTCCATTTATATCTACCACCATTTCACGAATACTTTAAATTCAATAACACCATGCTTAAATGCCATTACTACAAACAAAATTCCATAAGTGGCTGCCAATACACAAGCTGTACTTACAAATATGACCCAACCGTTTCCGAGCATCGCAAAAGCCTTAAAAAACGAATTCGGATTAATTGGATGCGATGCCGGTACAGTTAACTTCATAATTGAATTAAACATTTGATTCAACCAACCAAAAATCGGACTAAAAATAGTATCAATAACAGATTTCATAACAACACCTATTTCCTTCTCTCAGGGAAATTAAATCCCATGCTACCGCCATATAAGGAGAATACTTTCATACCGAAGAACAACCACAAAAAGGCTGTAGCAACCATTGGAACAGTCGTCATTAAACCAGTAGGCATTACCTTATCAATAACAACTTGGAATCCGTTTTGGGCTTCATGTGGTAAGTACACTTTCCCACTAGGGACAACTCCAATCCACATAAGTAAAGTTTTAATAACACTTGTAGCCGTAGCCCAAAAGAACTGAAACAAAGCCGTAAATATTTTCACGATCAATACAACAACTTTGAACAAACAAGCGAAAAAATAAAAGATACCTTCTAAAAACTCTAGTAAATATCCTAATGGTTTAGCTAAAAACTCCATTGTCGCTTTAAATCCATTTACAAGACCATTACCTACAGCTTTTAAACCTCTTAAAATAGCATCAGTCATAAATTAGTAGCCCCAAGTTAAAATGTCTTTAAACTTGATACAAATAGCAAACGTCAGCATTACAACAAAACACACATATATAGTTGTGTCCGAATAATCCAAGCACAACTTTAAAGCACTAAAAATATCATTAATCGTTAACATATATACACTCCTTACCTTAGAACAGGGTCTCTCGTAAGAAACGGGTCTCTACTCATAACAGGGTCTCTCCCTACAGGTTGTTCTCTCTCAGGAACACCATCTTTCCCAGAAGGTCTATCTCTATCAGGTGTTCTATCTCTACTAGATGGACTATCCCTATCAGGTGTTTTATCTCTAGAAGGTGTACCATCTCTATCAGGCGTTTTATCCTTAGAAGGTGTACCATCTCTATCAGGTGTTTTATCCTTACTAGATGGCTTATCACGTTCAGAAGGCTTGTCTTTCTCAGGTGTCTTATCCTTTTCAGAAAGCTTATCCCTCTCAGAAGGCTTGTCCTTCTCTGTCGGTTTATCCTTCTCAGGCGTTTTATCCTTTTCAGATGGTTTATCTTTCTCAGTAGGTTTATCCTTTTCAGAAGGCTTGTCCTTCTCTGTCGGCTTATCCTTCTCAGACTTATCTTCCTTCTTCATTTCTTTTCCATCTTCATCCTTCCAAGGTTTTGGATCAGGTGCATCAGGAAGAGCATCCGTTGGAACTTTTTCTTCTTTTCCTTCTTTAAAATACTCATTTTTATCTTCAAATTTTTCATTTTCATCTTTCGGTCCAATCAAATCAGGCTTTTTCAATTCGTCTATCACAACATCGGTTGTAGGCTTCATTTCATCTAAAATTTCACGTAACGTATCATTTATAGAATTAACGGCATCTTTAATTTTTCCTGTATTATCAGCAATATCTTTTGTATTATTTGCTGTATCTTTACTAGATGTTTCAATGTTTTTTAAAGCATCATTTATATCTTTTAAAGCTTTATCTAACTTTTCATTAGAACCACCATTATTATTTCCGCCATTATTATTGTTGTTATTTGGTTCTTCTATCTCTCCTGAACCAGAAGGTTTATCATCAGGGATTTTTTCATTAACACAAATTCCATTATTCGCTCCATCTTGGTCTCTAAAATCATCAGGATTAACAGCTTCTTCAGGTAACTCATAGTATTTAGCTCCTTCGCCCCAATATTGAGTTACTCCAGTACCTTCAGCATTTTTCGGAAATCCTTTAATTTTAAAACGTACATATCCTTTAACTTTTCCATTCACAAACACATAAAAAGCGTACGTCCCATTTTCTTTAATATTAATATCAAATTCATTTTTTTCTTGTGATGGTCTAGTCCATTTCACTAAACCAAAATTAAATGAACAATCATTAACCAACATCAATTCAGACAACTGAAACTTAACTACATTCTCGGCATCCGTAACCTTCAATGTAAGGCTATAATAACCACCATTTAAGCCTTTGTTTTCTATCGAAACGCCTTTACTACCAACAACTTGATAAGAAGGTGAATCAGCATAAACAGAGGGATTAAAAGAAACTAATATAATTACAAACGAACAAAGTATAATTGCTATTTTTTTAAACATATTTTTTCATCATTTTCATTTATTTTTTTATTACGTAAACACGTATCAACTATGTCCCTTATACCAGCAACAATAAATGTACAAATTAGTACAGCTAAAAGAACCATAATAACAATTACACAGATGATAAAAACATTACCTGCAACACTCCATAAACTCACAAAATCACTCCGAATCTAATAAAAAAGGAAAGGGAAAATACTCCCTTCCCTTATTTTTTATATAGGAAATCTCTTCTACTATTTAACTAATTATGTTAGATGAAATAATTAACCTGATACGAAAATGCTCTTTAAATTACGGATAATGAAGAATGCTAACGGAATACCGATTGCGAACGCCGCCGCTAACCATAGACTTTGAGTCCAGTTTCCTGTTGATGTAGCAACATCCGCTAAATCATAATCAATTTTTACTGCTGGAATTCCATCACCTAACATTAAATTATTCAATTTTATTTCCTCCATCTCAATCATCTGCATATTGATTTTTATATTTTCTCATTACATAAAACGCAAAAGCACAACCTAAAAGTAACAGTACATACGGCTTGAAAGTATGCCATGCATAACCAAATTCCGTAAAAATTGTACTCATATTTGATTTTTCTACATTAAAGGTTGCTTCGGGTATCTTATCGCTATGACGGTCAAATAAACCCATTATCGAACTACTCCTAAAATCTTACCAAGTGTGAATGCTGCAAAACTCGCACCGATCCATAGGTACAAAACTGCATCCGCACTAGCAAAAGTATTATAGGCGTAACGAATAACTTGATTAATTGGTAAATCAAAACTCAAAAGTTATTCCCCCCATCTTTTATATAGATAAAGCGACACTATAAGGAGGGCTATAAAACTAGTAATACCAGTCAGGTATTTTACAAAACTAGAATTACTAAACAGCCAAACTACTGCATGTGAAAAAGTTGAATCATTCATATCTTTAGCAACTCCTTGCCAAAACGTACAAATGCACAACCTACCACAATAACTACTACGGGAAGTCCTAGATATGAATACATCGAGAATAACTCAATCATCTAACGACCTCCCAAATCCATTTCATCACGTACAAAACAATAATAGTCAATAGTAGAAAAGATATAGCCATCTCGCCATAAGAAAAGCTTTTAAACACTTGAAACGTGCCTTCTGTTGTTTCTACAACGTAATTTTGAAAAAATTCATTCAAAGATTCTTTAACATTCATTTTTTTGTCTTAATATATCGTAATTACAATAATTTGATTAACTTAAAATAAGCTTTATTTTGATAAGCATTAATAGAAACAACCGCACTAATAGGTGTACCCATTTTTTTATCTTTCAACTTATTAAGTAAATCTAAATCTTCAGCTTTAATAACTACAGATTTATCATTATCCGAGCTATCAGGTTGATAAATATCTAACTGTAAAGAAGATTTTTGTTCTCCATTAAAATTAGATGTCTTAATACTTGAACCCAAGTATTGACCTTCAATAATTACTTGTGCCATAAAATTCACACTCCTATTAAATTTTATAAAATTAATATGTAAAATCGAACATTTATTCGTGGCAAGATTTTACGTTCTGATTATAGCAAAAAAAGGTAACAGAAAACAAGTATCTTACAAAAAAAATTTAAATTCTCTTTAATTCTTTCAGATACCTGACTATTGCGTTCTCAACAAATTGAGATGTATTTTCTTCCTGATTAACTAAATCAACGTACTTTTTCTTAATAGCAACGTTTAATCTAGTCTTTTTCTCATCTGGATCAATACGTTTTCTGCCCATTTTTACTCCTCTACAAAACTATTAAATTGAATAATCTATTCACGCCTTAATATTTTAACATTAACTTTAGTTAATATATTTAAACAAAAGTATTAAAAATAAAAAATGAGAGCATAAGCTCTCATTCTCCATTATATTTTTCCATCAATTCATATAATGCTAATTCTATTAATTGATGTTTAGTAACATGTTTATTTGTAAATTTATCAGCAAATTTTTCAAATTCACCATATAAATCATCACCCACTAATACAGTCTTTTTAACAACTTTCCCAGTATTACCAACTGGTAATAAATCAAGAAAAATCTTTGTTTTATCATCCTGAAAAACTTTAATAATTTTCTTAAGCTCTAATATTTCTTTAGAAGAAAAAATATTTTCTACTCCGAATTTATTCATACCTTTTTCAGAAATACTCTCTTTTTCTTTATCCGAATCACTTCCGACTTTCTTCTTACGTTCAGTTTTAACTAAAACCAAATCAGAAAATAAAGTTTCATCATTCCGACTCTTTTCTGAATCATTTCCGAAATACACATATTTTTTTAAACTATTATCAAATTTATAACCTACACTTTTTAAACGTCTACTTAATGTATCCTTACTAACACCTAAACTTTTTGCAACAACTGGAACTTTTTCACCATTATTAATCACATTAATAATATCAATTATCTTCATAGCCATAAGAAAATAACCCCTTATAAAATATTTATTCCGAAGTAATTCTGAACTTTATCTGAATTACTTCTAACAACAATAATAACATAGTAAAACATTAATCTGAACTTATTCAGAACAAATTCAGAAACAAAAATCAAAAATAAAAGCCATAATAAATTATGACTTTTACAATAGACTCTAGAAATCATTATATGTATAATACAAGTACATTCTTTAAAATTCATTTTTTTGTCTGGGAATCCCGTAGTCGCCAAACTACTAAAGGGATTCTTTTTCTTTTATCTTCTTTAAACGTTCAGACATAAGTAACTGAATTCCAACCGCTTCAACTTTCTTCTGATCCACTCGCGTTTCACCCCAATGAATCAATTTTTTATAAAATGCTTCAATACCTTCTTCATTTTTTAAAGCCCTTAAATATAAAACTGATGATATTTGTTCATAAAACCACTTATCAAACTTATCTTTTTCTTTTTCACTCATCGCTTCATAATAAAACTCAGAATCACCATCTAATAATTTTTGCCATAAATATTCTGGATTAACATCATCTAAAGTTTGTTTCTTTTTACGTGAACCTAACTTAACCTTCTCTACTGTACTATCCAAAAAATCAGACCAAAACTTTGCCGTAGGACGTTTTTTCATATTTTTTGCACCTGTAGTCTTTTTAAAATCAACATATGTAAGAAAAACAGAATAACAAAACTTTTCAAAACTATGCTTGTCCAAAACAATAACATTCTTCACAAAATTCGTGGCTGCATCATCAACAAGTTGCAATTCACTACGAACCCAATGTAATAAATCTATAGCATTCATTTGAGCCTTTTTATCATAAAATCGGAATTGAGTACCAGAACGAGAACCTAAATACCAAGTCTCACCATCAGGAACGTACTGCAACTTGTCTTCTTCACCAACCAACTTAAATTTCTTAATTTGATGGCCACCTCTAAATCTAGTAGTTAAATTACCTTCTTTAATATATCTAGCAATTTTTTTTATAGAAACACTACCACTCGTGTCATCTTTCGCTACATCGACACGAGAAAAATGACATTCTTTAAAAAGCGAAGATAAAAACTTTAATAATTCAATATCACTCTTTTTATAATCAGAACGAATTAATTTCAACATAGAACCAGTCAATATTAAATGAATACCCATATGAGAAGGTGCATCAAATAATAGTTGAAAAGTACTCTGACCTAAAAATTTAAAAGATTTTTTATACCCATGTAGACCATCATCAAATAACTCAAATAAAAACTCATCAATACCAAGAAAACTGGAAATTTTACTAATGATTTTCCGTGCATTTTCTCGTGAATTCTGTACATTTTTAAAAGTGACCTGAACCCAGTCTAGACAAGGGATAGAGTAGATATCGAAAGTTCCGGGAACCCCCGTGTTACTGGACGGGGGTTCCTCATTTCGCAACTGGAAATTTTCCTTCGAATTAGACAAATAAAACACCCACTAACTCCAAAATATTTAATTAAAATAGTCAAATAATCTTTCTATTAATCTTTTTTAATATCTTCATACACTAACTGATACAAACCATCAAAACCCAAACTATGTTCTATAGCTTTAATTAATCTTTTTGCATAATCATCTAATTCATTAAGTTTTCCCGATTCAAAAAAATCTTTATAATCAACAGTATTCAATAATCCTATAACAAGCTCCAATGTCAAATCACAATTCCAAAAAGGCATATCAGAATAACCTTCATATTCTCCCTTTATACCACTAACTCTAAACGGAACTTTTACATACTCTTTTTTATTTAATAAATCTTCCATAATAACAACTCCCAAATTTAATTTATTTTTTCCACTTGATAACTTAAAAGGACAATATCATTACTTACATGAAAATAACGAGAAATAATATCAAATCTTTCTTTACTAGCATCCTTATGTAACTCGCCTGTACATTTCCAAGAATCAGTATAGGAATCACCATCCCAACCATTCAATGCAAATACTTTATCACTAATCTTTATTAACTTAATATTTTCATCTTCCCACCATGTACCAACTTCTTCAAAACCACAATTCTTCATATTCTTAATCTCCCATCTAAAATAAATACAATAACTTAAAAAGTGGACGGTGATTTCGTAATTACTTACCAAGAGCATTATTTTTTCAATGATATTTCATCACATTCATGACAAACTGGATCACACCAATTAAGAGAAACATCTGAACTCTTTAATGTTTTCCCACACCAAACACACTGCTGACCAGTTCTAACAGAAATCCAATGTTGTGGGTCATAATTAAAATTAAAGCCACCACATTGTTCGCAATATCCTCCATCTCTTACACCCTCATGTTTACAATCCAACATAAAAACCTCACTTTCTCTTCCTTAATTCACTTTCCTTCCAATGATTAAATTCTCTATAAAAATCATCAGGACTATGAGTTCTAATTGATTCCCAAAACTGAGATTCTTTTCTGTCATACAAATCTAAATGAAAAAAATCATACTTTTTCTTAACAGGATACAAAGGATACCCCATAATAAAAGCAAATTCTTCCCAATCAATTAAATTACTTTTATTAAAACAACAAAAACTTTTATCCTCAGATTCAAAGACACTCTCACACTTCGTACAATAACGATATGCCATCAATAATTTCCTCCTAATACTTTTCCCTCTTAATACGTTAAATTGTCGCCTCGTTCTTAAACAAACACTTATTAATATTAACAAGTTAAGAAAGAACCTATTAAATCTCTCCTTGTTCTTGATATTTACGTCTTCTTTCTTGAGCTAAATATAAAAGAAAACTTGTACGATTCAACGCTTTATATTCTAAATTCATTTCTCTAGCAACCGTTTTTCTTCTATCATTTTCAATATCTACTAATTCATCAATCAACGAAATTTCTTCATCAGAAAAACGAAATGATCTATGTTTTTTTACTTCCGCTACTTTAGACATTTAAAAACCTCCTACCAAACTCTTATGTACACATAATACCATAACGTATACACAAAAACAACCTTACGTGTATACATTTTCAAAAAAAGTAATCACACAGGGTTGAACAATCTATTTTTTATTAAATTTATCAATCCATCTAGGAAATACATACATTAAAAAATACATTTGAAGAAAGTAAAAACTTACAAATATAAAACTCCAAACACAAAGTGAAAAACTATATTTATAAACTCCAATCATCTTAGAAAATCCAGCTACATATATACCTAAACCAAACATAATCAATATAAAATTAATAACATCACAAAAATTAACATTGATCGTAAATCTAGTTTTCGTCATTTTTTCGGTAATCACAATTACTTATCCTTTCTACGTTTATAAAACAATAGCAACATTAAAAGAACAAAGCTTACAGAAGCTATAAGAAGCCCATATTCAGGCTTCTTTATCACATAAGGTAAAAACCTTGACTTCATAAAAAAATACTCATTCTCGTACATATACATGGAATCACTCATTCCTCATCATTTTCAACATCAGAGCCACAATCGCCACAATGATAAAGATTATCTGAACCTAAAAAAACAAAAACTCTATATTTACAATTACAACAATAACCAGACATGTAAAACTTCCTCTCAAAATAATTATTCTGATACAGTTTCCTTTATTGCTTTATAAAAACAAAATAATGATATGCACCAAAAACCATAAATAATCACATTATCCATCTAGATTCACTCTCTTAAACTTAGAAATTTTGTAAGCACTAAACAATAACATCATTCGATTCAAGCCAATAAACGTTATAAACGGAAACAACAATAACAATATAACTTTCAATAACATCTTAAACGCTCCAAATTGAGTTATACGACATATAACCAAGAGCAACAAATACAATACATCCAAACACACTTAAAGACGATAAAAGCAAAAATGAAAGCTTCATATGTCTAAAAAACTTCTTTATATTATCAACAAACAAAGAAATCATATATCCAACAGATAACCAACATAAAACAAAAAACAACATCATCATACAATCAACTACTTCCATTACTTTTATTAATATTCGTATTTACACCAAAATACATACAAAAATATGCACGGCTGCCGTTACATTTTCAGAACTAATTGCGAACAATTAAGGTAAAATAACATGTTTCAACTTGAAAATAATATAGAACGCTAATGGAAGACCAACCGCGAATGCTAATACTGTCCAAAATTGACCAAACATAACACCAACACCATCAGAAACATCTTGAAGACTATAATTACTCTCGATAATAGGTAATGTTTTTTCATCAGGAATACCGTATGCTGCAAGACTCAAAGCACTAGCATTTCCAGAACGGTCTACCGCTTGAACTTGAATTTTATACTTTCTATTATTTTCTAAATTTTTAATTGTAAAATTAGTAGATGAAACTAAATTACTATTAATTTTCTTATCATCTACATACACGTTATAACCTGCTAAATCTTTATCACTCACTTTATCCCAAGAAGCAATTAAAGCACCGTTAGAAGGCTTAGCAAACACATTTGAAGGAACAAGAGGTGGTTCATCATCATTCTCTTCTAAAGTCTTTACAGACAAATTAACAGGTGAAGAATCATTCTTATCTCTATCAACCGCCATAACACCAAATGTATAATCTGTTAATGGTTGAAGATTTTTAACTGTAAACTCTTCTTCTAAACCAATTTCAGCAACCTGTTTTCCATTTTGTAAAATCTTAAATCCTGCTAAATCATCATCCTTAGGCTTTTTCCATTTTAATTTCACCGTTTTATCAGTTGGTTCAGCCGTTAAAGAAGATACTGGGCCTGGAGGAATTGTCTTCGGATCAACAAGAGTTTTTATTCCTTTTTGAATACCTGAAGACGCAATGTCACCATACATAGCAACAAATTTAAAATTATAGTTTTTATTTGCTTCTAAACCATCAACCTTATAAGAAGTTTCATTTTTATCAACAGTAGTAACTAAACTATCTTCTTTATAAATTTTCACACCAGTAAATTCATTTTTTTTAGGATTTTCCCAAGAAAAATTAACATCATTTACACCTGTAATAGCATTTAAATTAATTATTTCAGGTGCTTCAAACCTTGGCATAGTAAAAACTTTTAATTCATAGATATATGTTTCATATTCAGAACCAGATGACACTAGACGCAATTCATCAAAAACATCTGAATAACCAATTTTAAAAGTACCTTCAAGAACAGAGTCATTTTTACCCATCAAACTCCTAAGTTCATATTGATTTTTTTTAACACCTTCAAAATAAAATTCAAACCTTAAAGGGTTAAGCGGAAGTCTAAAAATATGTTTATAAGAAATATAAAATTCACTAGCTCCCTTATAAACATTATTAAACTTAAATACTTTCTCTGTATTACCAGGAATAATAATTTTAGTTTCTTTATTATTATCATTTAAATCACCAAGATAATTTAAAACATTTTCTCCTTTTTGTTCTTCAGCACTAGCAAAACTAGGTAAAACAGATAAACATAATATAAACATCACTGTAAACATCGCAAAACACTTCTTAATTCGCAACTAACACACCTCTACTTCTTATTAGCTAAATCTTTAACAAGGAAACAAGTAGTATTTTTCAAAACGCTTCACTGAAAAATCTCCACTTTTTCCGCTGCGCTACATCCTTGTGAAACATTTTTAGGTGCTTTTGGGCTTATTGCCAAGCCGAATATACCCAAAAGTAGGATTTACGCTAATCGGCTTGTTCTAGACATTATAAGCACCTAATCGCTTTCCTAACGTTCATATTTTCGAACCTACTTCTTATCAATCACGTTTTCTTTTAAAGCCAGCCTTCCAACCCCAAAAGTAAGGGAAAAGATTTAAAAACCATTCTGTAATTCCTTACTTAAGTTTTTTAACTGATATTCAAACTTATATAATTCTAATTTCTCTTGTTCTGTAAAATCATATTTCTTATCTAACCTTCTAATATGACTCATACACGATTCAAACGCCTGTAACGTACTTTCTATTTGTCTTTTCACTTTCTTACTACCAACAATCACAACAATTCCCCCTTAACGCATACTATCCAAATGCAAACGAACTACAGTTAAACTATCAATCATTTGATAATAATCCCTTGGATCTATACTCAAACTTTTTAACTTCTCCTTCAAATTATCAATTTCAGCACATACATTTTTTATTGATTGCTCCACAACAAAACTATTTTTCATGTTTCAATCATCCCCTTAACATTAACTGCTCATGCCCACCCGCTAGGGCGTGTGTGCATTTCGTGCTAACGCATCTGTTATATCGCTTGTTTGAACTGTCTCAACATCTTTATTTTGTCGAGTGTTTCATAATACAAATCATTCGTTTTCTTCAAATCGACCAGTAAACTATCAAACTCAGCCTTATTTGCTGGATATTCCAAAGGAGTTACCATCGAATGAGTATCAAACACTTCTTTTGCTAAATTAATAGCATTCTCTTTTTTCATCTTCATTGTTTTTAATAACCTGTCATCTTGATAATCTACTATTGGATAATAAAAGTAATTTTTATCTTTCCTTACCGGTACGTATACATATGTAATATCTCTAAAACGACTATCTACATTACTAAACAATGGAGTTGTAAGCATTAATGTGCAACGCATTTTCCTTAAGAAAAAAGCAATATGAGAAAAGTATTTAGAAGCATTAGACAACGAGTTTCGGCTGTCTATATCCAAATGACACTCGTCTAACAATAAAATCGTAGACGGCTCTTTAGCAATCTGTAAGAAATCTTTAAACGATGTGAACGGCTTAGAACCTTTTACACCAAAGTTAGAATACAATGTACATCCTGTTTTCTGTTGATACATCTTAGCAAACAAAACCATACCTAACGTTTTACCGTTTCCCATGAAACCAGTGAATGTATAAACATACATTAACGACTCACATCCCTTTGTATCCTTTGTTGTTCTCTCATATGCTTATTCATTTCAGGCATTACACCATTAGCACTAGCAACTTGTGCTTTAATAAGTCCTGATAATTTAGCATTACCTTTAATTCTGTCAGCAAGCGTAATTTTATTAATTAACTCGAAGAATCGTTGGAATGGTGTAACTTTTGGTTTCATATCAACCATAAATTTCGCGATATCTCCGACACCCATTTCTTGCATTAAAAACATAGCTTCTACTTGTTCATTTTTAAGAGGAACACCATTTTGTTGCATAAAATGCAATAACTCTAGCATTTCATTGTTATTAACATCTTCTTCATCTTCTTCATAAAAATCGGACATCATAACTTCTTGAACTGGAGTATGATCCACACGATTAAACATTTCATTTAATTGCTCTTTTGTTAAATCAGGAAAGTTTTCTTCACATAACGATTGGTTTATAGTCTCCAAAACGATAACCTCTCTTCTCTAAAATCTCTTTCATCTTTTGACCTTCAACCCGTTCATTTTTATCATTACTGGATAACATTTTATTGGACATTTGAGCAATTAAACGGTAATTACTCGACTTACTAAAATCAATAAAACGAAGTACTTTGAACATACAATCACCCCATCATTTCATTAAACATTCGTATTTCACATTAAATATCAGCTGAAATTTGCACGGCTGCCGTTACATTTTCAAAACAAATCACGAACATTATCACCATCCACCAGAATCACAACTAGAACTTGAATCATATGAAAAACTAGAACTCGAATCATATGAAGAGCTTGAACCACATGAAGAACTAGAACTTGAATCATAATCATATGAAGAAGACGTAATCAAAGCCGTATTCAACAAATAATCTGTATTAGAATTACTAGAACTTTTCGAAACACTAGAACTACTTCTCAAATTACTACTTTTACTTAAATTAACTGTTGGATTATAATTGTTTTTTCTATTAGAACCATTAAAACTACTAGAACCCTTATAGCTACCATAATCAAACATTCTTCTAAACGCCCTTAACATAAAAAAGGCAATATAAAAAGGTAATGCAAGCATTAACGGAATATACACAAGTTGTAATACATCATTTATAGATAAATTCATCTAAATTCCCCTTTCTCTAAAACGTTCGTGTTTCATATATAATACCAACCGATTTTTGCACGGCTGCCATTACATTTCCGAAGTAAATCACGAACATTATTTAAGTAATAAAGTAAGAACGACAATAACCCACGGAATCATTTCTTTAAAATCAAAAGATTTTTGCGTATCATATTTAAAAATATTTTTAATCGTAGTTGCACGTCTCAACGTTTTTAACTTCTCAGCTTCTACTTTGCTAGGAATATCAACATTAAACACATACGCTATAGCACCCTCAGTTTCGTTATAATAACGCTTTGCATCATCCGTTTTATAAATGGCTGTCTCCGTCTCTACTACATCACTATCAGCACATTTAACACGTTCTACATACATAACATCATCACGAATAACAAACGCTTTATGATTACTAAAAGGTTGACCTTTTTTCTTAAACATCACATTA
>WPCI01287587.1_pt1 | contig 13404 bp, 12 predicted proteins | sample 5399871 | NCBI WGS metagenome assembly WPCI01 (sample SAMN12869469, study PRJNA574797) | sludge metagenome | isolation source: wastewater treatment of pH7 | place: China:Beijing | collected 2019-05-20
ACGCGCTCCGCACCTCCGCACCTCTCGCTCGACATCACCGATCAAGCGAGCCTCAAAGCCGGCCCGGACGCGATCAGCGCCGCCGCGAGTGGTGCACTTTTCGATTCCCGATCCCGGTGCAGTATTGGGCGCCCGGCATCACCACCACCCGGGCTGCAGGAACTGTCGGGTAGCGCAACGCCCCCGACCGGCATAGACGGAGGCTATTCCGAGCTTGGGCGTCATCTATTGGACGGATAGGTGACCTGGCGCGACAATGCGCGACGTTCCACACGACGGCAACCCGCCGGGTCGCCACACGATCGACAGGGGAGCACAGAGTGACGACAGAGGCTCTACCGACGCCGGTCGCCCAGCACGACCCATGGGCGACCCCACCGGAGGTCCCGATCCCGCGCGGCGAGTTGCGGAAGCTCCAGAAGCGCAGTGACGGCCCTGCGCTCGCGTTCCTTGCCGGTCACATCGGCGTTGCGCTCGTGACGACAGCACTCATCGCTCTCAGCCGTGGGAACCTCCTGCTTCTCATCCCGGCTATGTTCCTCCAGGGCGTGGTGCTCGTCTTCCTGTTCGCGCCCATGCACGAGTGCACACATGGCACCGCATTCCGGCGCCGTTGGATTAACTCCGCCGTTGGGTACGCCTGCGGCTTCGTGTTGCTCCGCTCCTCTCTGTACTTCAAGTATCGGCACGCCGACCACCACACCTACACGCAGGACCCGGAGCGCGACCCAGATCTCGTCCCGATGCCGGGTAACGTCCGCCTCTACGTCCTCGAGGTGCTCGGTCTCGGGATCTGGCCGAAACTCGTCGGGGCGCTCTACCGGAGTGCCACCGGTCGCTACAACGAGCTCGAACAGCGGTTCCTCCCCGAGAGCGAGCGCCCGCGCGTCACAAAGGAGACGCGGATCATGCTCGCGCTCTACCTCGCCATCGCGGTCATCGCCGTTTCGACCGGCGTCTGGATGAGCGTCCTCGTGTACTGGATCTTCCCGCGCGTGATGGCCGAGCCGGTCCTCCGCCTCGTTCGCCTTGCTGAGCACACAGGGATGGAGGAAGGGCCGGACCCGCTCACCAACACACGCACGACGCTGACCAACCGCGTGATTCGCTTCTTCTATTGGAACATGCCGTACCACGCTGCTCATCACCTTGCGCCCTCCGTTCCGTTCCACGCTCTCTCGAAGCTCCATGAGCAGCTTCCGGAGCACCCGGTCGAGCACGGTTATGTCCGCGTGCACCGGGGGCTGATGAAGAGTCTCGGGACGGCGCCTATGCCGCGTATCGACAACGACTTCGCGTAGCGTGTCGGCGAGCTGAGCGAATCGCGGATCCTGATCGCTTTCGGTTGGTCGCCTCCCCACAGCAGGATGTTCGCAACTAGCGGTCTACGGAGATCAAGGAGCGCTTGCAGTGTCTGGAGACCTCACTCTCGGTGTCGACATAGGTACGACGAACGTCAAGGCGTGCATCCTCGACACGCAGGCGCATCGCGTCGTGGCCTTCGCCTCGGCCGAGCATCCGCTCTTCCACCCCCGTCCCGGATGGGCAGAGCAGGACGCTGACAACTACTGGGCGGCCGTCCGCCAGTGCATCCGCTCGTGTCTTTCACAGGGAGACGACTTCGGCGACCGCGTCGCCGGTGTCGCGCTGTCGGGACTCGTCGGCGTGACTCTGCCGGTGGACGACGGTGGGCGACCGCTCCGCCACGCGATGATCTGGATGGACGGGCGCTCGGAGCCGGAGTGCGCGATGCTTCGAGAGCACGTTGGCGAGGCACGGATCAACCACGTCAACGGCAACCGCATCGCGCCATGGTTCATCGAGCCCAAGGCGCTCTGGCTGAAGAAACACGAGAGCACGGTCTTTCAGAAGACCCACAGGTTCCTGTCGCCCTCGGGGTACTGCACGCTCCGGCTCACCGGTGAATTCACGATCAACACGGGCGACGCCGGGCTCTTCTACCCTTACGACTACCAACACGAGCGCTGGGACTTCGAGCTGGCCGAGGCGATCGGCGTGCCATCCGAGAAGTATCCGACGATCTACCGCTCGCACGAGGTCGTCGGGACCGTTACGCAGGCAGCAGCCGAAGAGACCGGACTGCGCGCCGGAACGGTGGTCGTGGCCGGCGGCACCGACATCAGTTCCGCGGCGCTGGGCGTCGGTGTGACGCATGTGGGCCAGGCCTACTACTCGATGGGCACCGGCTCGAACCTCGGAATCATGATCCCGACCGAGCAACGGGTCGAGGAGTACCGGATCCTCAAGTGGCCGCATGTTCTGCCCGGGCTCACGATGTTCGACGCGCCGATGGCTTTCACCGGCGCGTCCCTGAAGTGGTTTCGGGACAACTTCGCGGACTCCGAGCTCGTCCTCGCCGAACGCACGCGCCAGAACGTGTTCGACTACATCACTGCACAGGCACGCGAGATCGACCCCGGTGCAGACGGGTTGCTCTACCTGCCGTACCTGGGGAACTCACTGTCACCGCGGTGGAACACGACCGCGTGTGGTGTCTTCTTCGGCGTACAACCGTTCACGACGCGTGCGCATTTCATCCGCGCCCTCATCGAGGGAGTCGCCTTCGACCTCTACTCGAACGTTCGCATCGCGGAGTCGGCTGGAGTTGAGGTCGATGAGCTCATCCTGAACGGTGGCCCGACAAAGAGCCCCGTCTGGAACCAGATCACGGCAGACGTCACGAACAAGCGGCTGGTGCTCCCGGATATCGAAGAGGGCGCGCCGCTGGGGGACGCGTTCCTTGCCGCGGCGGGGGCCGGCATCTTTGCGGATCCGACGGAACCGGTCGCCACGATGGTCAGAACGAAAGACGTCGTCGAGCCGGACCCTGACCGCCACGCGATGTACCTGGAGTTCTTCGAGCTCTGGAACGAGATCTACGAGCATCTTCGCGACGACATGGCTCGGCACAGCGCGCTCGTTCACGAGTTCAGTCGGCCGCCGGCGGCGGAGTTGACAGGTGCGCACGGAGACGTCCAGACACCGACCACCGGTTGAGCCGGCTGTCGTCACAAAGGAGGAGGCATGACCAACGACGGCTGGTACGATGTTGCCGCAGCTGACGACATTGCTGAGGACGACGTCATCCAGGTGACGGCGGGCAGTGCCGTGCTCGCGCTCTACCGCGTCGGGGAGACGCTCTACGCTACGGATGACTGCTGCACGCATCAGCAGGCGTCGCTCTCGGACGGGTACCTCCAGGACGACACCATCGAGTGCCCGAGACACCAGGGCATCTTCCACATCCCGACCGGGCGGGCCCTGTCGCCGCCGGTGACGGAGGACCTCCGGGTATATCCTGTGCGCGTCGAGCGCGACCGCGTCTGGATACGCGTGTGACGGCGGCGTGGACGCATGGCAGGTAGGCCGCGACGGGTGGCTGTGTGAGCACCGCTCCGTCGAGCCCGGGCGACGGCATCCGATACGTCGGCTTCAACCAGTTGCGATCGTTCCACGCCGTGGCCAAGGCGGGGAGTGTCACGAAGGCGGCACGGATGCTGCACGTGAGCCAGCCGACCGTCACGACGCAGTTGCGCCAACTCGAGCGCGCCTACGGTGTCGAGCTCGTGCACCGAAGTGCGCGCGGGCTTCAGCTGACCGACCTCGGTGCGGCGCTCTACAGAGTCACCGAGCGCATCTTCGCACTCGAGCAGGAAGCGGTAAGCCTCCTGACGGACGCCTCCGGTGCCTTGACGGGCGCCCTGAGAGTCGGGAGCGTCGGCCCGTACTTCGCGATGCAGCTATTGGCGGAGTTCTCGCATCGACATCCGACGATCCAGCTCTCGCTGGCGTTCGACAACTCGGTCGAGGTCGTCAAGGACATCCACGAGTACCGGATCGACATCGGCATCGTCGGCCAGCCGGCGAGCCATCCGCTGCCCGATCGTCGGCTGATAGCGGTCCACTACAGCCGCCAACAGGTGGTCATCGTCACGCACCGCGGCCACCGGTGGGCCGAGCGCGACGGGATCCGGCTTGCAGAGCTTGCCAACGAGCCGCTGGTCCTGCGCGAGCGCGGATCGGTGAGCCGCCGCGCGCTCGAGGAGTCGCTCGCAGCCGCCAACGTCCAAGTGACGCCGGCGCTCGAGGTGAGCCGCGAGGGTGTGTGGGAAGCGGTCGCGGCCGGGCTTGGCGTTGGGATCACGACGGATGTGGAGTTCCCTCGAGACGACCGCCTTCGCATGGTTCGGATTCTCGACGCGGACGTCGGGACGGACGCGTACATCATCAGCTTGCGCGAACGGCAGGAAGCGCCGCTGATTCGCGCGTTCACGAGTGTCGCTACCGATCTCTCGGAACGCATGAGGGGCCACCGGGGTTCATCACCTGGCTTCTCATCCTCGGGAGAGGACGCGCGAGACGCCTCCAGAGCCTGACATCCAAGGGAACGCCTCAGAGCAGCCCGGCCGAGCCAACGAATGCGTGTGGGCGCTTCCACGCCATCCATTGCGCCTCTCCATGGTCGTGGAACGAGAACCGAAGTTGACCCCCGTCTCGCCTGCGACAACGTCTGCCGACGGTGGGTGAGACGTTCGTCGTCATCGGCGCCGGTATCGCCGGCGTGCGCGCGGCCGCGGCGCTGCGCGCGGAGGGGTTCGACGGTCGCCTCGTACTCGTCGGCGCTGAGCCGCACTTGCCGTACGATCGTCCGCCCCTGTCAAAGGAGTTGCTCCGCGGGACGGAGTCACCGGCAGACATCTGTCTGCACCCGGAGGCGTTCTACGACGCCGCCGCCATCGAGCTTCGCCTCGGTGCGGAGGTGGCACGCCTGCTCCCCGGCGAGCGGCAAGTCGTCCTCGCGACCGGCGACACGCTGCCCGCGGACAAGGTGCTGCTCTGCACGGGGGGTGTTCCGCGGCGCCTCGACGTGCCGGGCTCAGACCTCGGCGGCGTTCACTACCTGCGCTCGCTCGACGACGCACTCGCGATCCGTGACGGACTCACGGACGGCGCACGTGTCGTCGTCGTCGGCGCCGGCTGGATTGGCGCCGAGGTCGCGGCCTCCGCGCGCCAGGTCGGCTGCGAAGTCACCATCGTCGAGATTGCGTCCACGCCACTCGCCCGCGTGCTCGGTGACGACGTCGGACGCGTCTACGCGCAGCTCCATCGCGAGCGCGGGGTCGACCTCCGAACCGGCGTCGGTGTCGTGCGGATCGAGGGGCACGAGCGCGTCGGAGCGATCGTGACATCCGACGAACGATCGATCCCCGCCGACCTCGTCGTCGTCGGTGTCGGGATGCAACCCGTCACGCGTCTCGCCGAGGAGTCGGGCATCGCCGTCGACGGCGGGATCCTCGTCGATGTGTTCGGCGGAACGTCCATCGCGGGCACGTTCGCCAGCGGTGACGTTGTCAGCCGCCTCGATGCGCGCACGGGCAGGCGTGTTCGGGTGGAGCACTGGCAGAGCGCACAGCGCCACGCAGTGGCAACCGCGAAGTCGATGCTCGGGCAACGGCAGCCTTTCGCCGAAGTGCCGTGGTTCTGGTCGGACCAGTACGCAGTCAACCTCCAGCTCGTGGGCGACCCTCTCGCGGCCGACAGCCGTGTCGTCATCCGAGGCGATCTCGAGGATCTGGATTGCACGGCCTTCTACCTGCGAGGGGAGAAGCTCGTGGCAGCGCTGGGACTGAACAGGCCGCGCGACGTCCGCGCGGCCACCGACCTCATCGCCGGGGGGAGTCCTGTTGACCGCAAGACGCTCGCTGACCCGGACATCGATCTTCGCGCACTCGCGAAGCGCACGCTCTCGGGACGCTCCGAGAGCGCTGGATGAGTAGTTCCACGATCTCGGGCGTCTGGATGCGTGCCAGAGCGCGCCCCGAAGAAGCCGATTCCGTGGAGCTACTCAGCTAGAGCCGCCGAGCTCGTCTGCGCGTTGGCGACCTCAACGTTGCTGTCAACGGTGTTGGCGCGCCGCGGCCGTCGTTGAACGCGCAGTCTCGTGCGACACCCAACCTCGCGCGCAAACCCCGTGTGGTCGGCAGGCGGTACGCATCGTCGGATCGCGGAGCCGATGGCCTCATACGTGCAGTCAATATCGCGGCGCCGGGGTTTGTATTCGACTTTCGGATCCGACTGGCACATCGTCTTGCTGGTACGACGACGCCGCCTTCGGAGACCGAGAAGCCATGATCGAGACCACCGCCGCTGTACTTCACGGGCCGGGAGAGCGGCTGCGGGTCGAGACGGTCTGGGTGGAGCCGCCACGGCGTGGTGAGGTGTTGGTCGAAGTCGTGGCAACGGGTCTCTGCCACACCGATGCGACGACGTTCGACGGTGGCAATCCGTCATGCGTCTACCCGGCGATCCTTGGGCACGAGGGCGCTGGCCGGGTGGTCGCGATCGGGTCTGACGTGGAGACGCTCGCCGTTGGCGACCACGTGATCCCGCTCTACGGCCCCGAGTGCGGCGCGTGCAAGATGTGCCGGAGCGGGCGGACGAACATCTGCTGGTCGATCAAGGCGACGCGCGACCGGGGCGTCATGCCGGACGGCACCTCGCGCTTCCGTCTCGGCGACAAACCGGTTCACCACTTCATGGGCACGTCGACGTTCGCACGCCACACGGTCGTTCCCGAGATCGCGCTTGCGAAGATCAGGCAGGACGCACCGCTCGACACCGTTTGCCTGCTCGGCTGCGGGGTCACGACGGGTGTCGGCGCGGCGCTGGACGATGTGGGAGTCGGCGACCACGTTGTCGTCTTCGGGCTCGGCGGCGTCGGTACGAACATCGTCCAAGGCGCACGAATCGCCGGGGCAGGACGGGTGATTGGCGTCGATCTCCTGCCCGCCAGGAGGGCGCTTCCCGAGCAGCTCGGGATGACCGACTTCGTCGACGCGAGCGTCGGTCGAGACGAGGTCATCGGGGCGATCAACGACCTGACGGACGGCGGCGCCGACGTCGTCTTCGAATGCACCGGTGACGTCTCGGTGATGCGACTCGCGCTCGATTGCTGCCACGTCGGCTGGGGGACCTGTGTTCTGCTCGGCGTGGAGCCGGAGGCGGCCGAGCTCTCCTTTCCGCCTGTACTCGCTCGGTATGGGCGCACGATCAAGGGAAGCTACTTCGGAGGAGTGAAGGGGCGCAGTGGGCTCGGCGCCCTCGTCGATCTCTATCTCGACGGCCACATCGAGCTCGGCTCTCTGATAACCCACCGAATCGCGCTCGAGGAGATCAACGACGGCTTCGACAAGATGTTCTCGGGTGAGAGCCTGCGTACCGTCGTCATGTTCGAATGACCGCGTTCGGGGCGACGCCAACACCCGGCAGCCGCGGGGCCATCGTCGACCGGCTCGCGACTGGCCGGTTCGACGTGCTCGTTGTCGGCGGCGGGATCGTCGGCAGCGGTGTCGCTGCACTCGCAGCACAACACGGGCTCTCGGTCGCGCTCGTCGAGCGGCTTGACTTCGCGTCTGGCACGTCGAGCGCCTCGACGAAGCTGATCCACGGAGGGCTCCGCTACCTGCGTATGGGACATCTTGGACTGGTGCGCGAGGCGCTCCGGGAGCGCGAGCTGCTCGCCGACGTGATCGCTCCTCATCTCGTGCGCCACCTGAGCTTCGTATTGCCCGTCTATCGCAGTGGTCCGTACCGCACCTCGTCGATCCGCGCTGCGATGTGGGCGTACTCGGCACTAGAGCTACCGGTACCGAGAATGGGTCGCGTCGTCGGCCCGGCCCACGCCTGTCGACTCGTGCCGCCGCTGAGCGGCGACGGGCTGCGAGGTGCAGGGCTCTATCGGGACGGGCAGACGAACGATGCGCGCCTCTGCCTGGCGAACGTGCGCGCGGCCGCCGATGCGGGTGCCGTCGTGCTGAACCGCGCGGAGGTGACGGGGGTCGAGCGCCGGGGCGCGTGGACGGCCATCGACGTGGTCGATGCGTTGGCCGGCGTCCGGCTGACTGTGACCGCTAGGACGGTGGTGAACGCCGCCGGGCCGGCGGTCGATCGCATACGGCGGCTCGAGGATCCGCGTGCGGGGACGTCGGTCATGCTGAGCAAGGGCGCTCACGTGGTTCTCGAGCAGCCGGCGGGTTGGCGCACCAGCGCGCTCGCGATCCCCCTCGACCAGACGCGCGTGTCGTTCGCGATCCCGTGGGAAGGCCTCCTGCTGCTCGGGACGACTGACGAGCCGTTCTCAGAGGGTGATTCGCTCGAGGTGACGGCTCGAGAGGAGAAGCAGATCCTCGAGGAGGCGGCGACGGCGCTGCCACCAGAAGCCCTTCGCTGCGACACGATCCGCTACCGGTTCGCGGGGCTGCGCGTGCTGCCCGCAGGCGAGGGAGCCACCGCCGCCGTACGTCGCGAGGTCACCCTCTCGCGGGGGCGCCATGGGGTGATATCGGTCGCCGGCGGCAAGCTGACGACGTACCGACGAATCGCGATCGACGTTCTCGACGCCCTGCGTCCGGAGCTCGCTCTCCACCGCCTGGACAAGCGGCCCCGAGCACTCCCAGGCGCCGCGAGTCCCGCCGCGGCGGCAGCTGCGCTGAGGCGCACACACGCGGATGTCGAGCCGCCGCTCCTGATGCACCTCACCAACATGTACGGAACGCTGGCGCGAGAGGTGCTCGCCTACCGTCTGTCGCGCGACGACGCACTCGAACCCGTCATCGAAGGTGCTTCGGACGTCGTCGCTCAGGTGCTTCATGCACGAGACAGCGAGTGGGCCGTCGATGTGCAGGATGTCGCGCGTCGACGCACGACGCTGGCGATCCGCGGCCTCGACTCGCCGGCGCTCCGACAACGGCTGCTCGACCTGCTCGAGGGCACGCCGGCGAAGGCCGACGGCATGCGTCCCGTTGAACCGACCCGAGCATGAACGCCGTCGGCACCGGGCCCGTTCGGCTCTGCGCGCTCGCCCCGCTCGTGCCGCCCGTCCAGCTCGGGCTCACGAACGAGCGCCACCCCGGCAACTCGGCGCCGCGGGTGTCACTCGCAGAGGTCGAGGGGCTCTCGCCGGCGGCGCAGGTCGAACGCCGTCCGAGCCTGCTGCTGAGTAGCGCCGCTACTCCTCGCGCTTTCCGTGGTGGGCGGGTTCCCCCTGCTCTCACTGCCAGGCCCCAGTCGACGGTGAAAGCCGCACGGCCGGTTGCGCGACCTTGACGTCCCACAGATGGAGGCGACCGATGGAAACCGTTCTTGCATCTCGATCCAACCGTGTGACGATCGGGCCCGGCCACCCGTTCTGCATCATCGGCGAGCGCATCAACCCCACGAACAGACGAAGCCTCGCTGATGCGATGGCTGGCGGCGATCTCGCCATGGTCGTCGACGACGCCGTCGCGCAGGTCACGGCAGGCGCGACGGTCCTGGACGTCAATGCGGGCGTTCCGCTCGCCGACGAGGCGGCGCTGCTCACCGAAGCCGTGCGCCGGGTTCAGGACGTCGTCGATCTGCCGCTGTGCCTCGACTCCTCCTCGCCGGCTGCGCTCGAGGCCGCGCTCGCCGTGTGCGATGGTAAGCCCCTCGTGAACTCCGTGACCGCCGAGCCGAAGCGGCTCGAGGCGATCTTGCCCATCGTTGCTGCCCGCGGCGCCGCTGTGATCGCCCTTGCACATGGCTCGAGCGGGATTCCTCGCACTGCGGAGGGCAGGTTGGAGGCCGCGCGGGAGATCGTCGAAGCCGCTGCGCAGTGGGGGATTCCACCGAGCGACGTCGTCGTCGATCCGCTTGCACTCACGGTCGCGACGGACCCGGAGGCGGCGCGTGTGACCCTCGAGACGATCCGCCTCTTGTCGAACGAGCTCGGAGTCAACACGACCGTCGGTGCCTCGAACATCTCCTTCGGCATGCCCGACCGGCCGGCGTTGATAGCGGCATTCCTTCCGATGGCAATGGCGGCAGGCTTGACGTCCGCGATCATGAACCCGCTGTCGGCGGAAGCGGTGCAAGGGGTTGCCGCGGCGGACGTCCTGCTCGGGCACGACGCTTTCGGCGGCCGCTGGATCGCCGCCTTTCGTGCGCGGACGGCCGCGTGAAGCCGTTCGTCGACCCGCTCGTCGTCCCTGCGCCGGCTCTCGATCCATGAGCCTTGCGCTCGTCACCTGTGCCGCGCTCGTCCGCGACGTTCAGGAGATCGCGGACCGGCGCGGATGGGACGTGCGCGTGTACGCGCTGCCAGCGCATCACCACATGCGGCCCGCCGAGCTCCCTCCGGCCGTCGAGGCTCAGCTCGAGCGCTTGCGCGGGATGCACGACCATGTGGTCGTGGTCTACGGCGACTGCGGAACACGCGGTGAGCTCGACGTCGTGCTCGAGCGCCACGGTGTGGAGCGGCCTTCCGGGCCGCACTGCTACGAGCAACTTGCTGGCGAGCGATACGAAGAGCTGTTGCGGGAGCAGCCAGGGACGTACTTCTTGACATCCTGGCTCATGCGCAACTGGGAGCGCGCGGTTGTACGCGGGCTCGGACTCGACCGCCACCCTGAACTCGCCGGCGAGTACTTCGGGCGAGTGACGCGCATGGTGTACCTGCGCCGACAGGCGGACGCCCGGCTCGACGCCCGCGCGGCGGAGATCGCGGAATCGCTCGCTGTTTCGCTCGAGGTGCTGGACGTCCGCCACAGCGCGCTCGAGCGCCGCCTGACCGAGATCGTCGAAGCGAACGACCTGTCATGAAGAGCGACTTGTGAGTGCGGCGCCGCGTTCTCGGCGTCGGTGCCGAACCCTCTGGCACGCGAGCCGCCGTCCTTCCGCCTCGACGTGACGTCGCGTCGTTCTCCGAGGGGCACCTACGCGCGTCCGAGTGCCGGGCGCCGTGCCGCGCGAGTGCCTCCAGGGCACAACCGTCGCTCGGTCGTCGCGCCGCGTGCGCGACGAGGTCGTCGTGAATCGCCGTTCCGTGCACTTGCATGATGTCCACGGCTCCCGAGCCACCGCCTCCACGCCTGTGACGCCGCATGGGGAGGACTCCGCCCACGTGGCGGTGCACTACCTCGAGAGTGGGCGTCCGACCGGTGCACCGCTCGTTCGGCGGCGGAGCGGCGATGTGCGGAACCTTGTCGCGCGACGATCGCGCCCGGTGGACCCGCTGGGTCAGGCGCCGACGGGCTCTACGTGTGACGCTCCGAACTCACGGACAGCATCGGCGAGCGCGAGGATGTTCTCTGGCGGGACGTCGTCCTGGATGTTGTGTACCGCCGCCACGACATACCCGCCGCCCTCCGCGAGCTCCTCGATCCGCCTCCGAACCTCTTCCCGAACGTCCGCGGGGGTGCCAAACGGGAGCGTGTGCTGCGTATCGACTGCACCCCAGAACGTGATGTCCCTACCGAACTGACGCTTCAGGAGAGCGGTGTCACCCATGCCGGCGGCCGAGACCTGTACCGGGTTCAAGGCATCGACGCCGATGTCGATGAAGTCCGGAATGAGGTCGGCTACCGCACCGCAACAGTGGTAGAAGACCGAGGCGTTCGATCGGCTCTTAATGAGCTCGATCAGGCGTTGGTGGTGGGGCTTGATGAGCTTGCGATAGATCTCTGGACGAACCATCGCCCGATCCTGGAACGCGACGTCGTCACCAAACTGAACAACATCGACATCGCCCCCGACCGCGTCGAGGGCGTTCTCGGCAATTCCCATGTAGACATCTGCGACTGATCCCATCAGCCGAGTGGCAAATGGCTGATCGACCATCAGATCCATGAGGTACCGGTCGTAGCCGCGAAGGTACTGGCTGAGGTGGACGATCGCGACCGGCAGGCTCAGAGCGATCGCGTGTTCACCCTCGGAACGCCACCGTTCGACGCCCTGGCGAAGCCCTCCCGTCCATGCTGGATCGTTGGGGTCAGGCCATGGGTACGTCCTCAGGTCTCCTTCACTTGCCTCGACCAGCGGATTCCCGATCGGGTTGTAGTGGCCGTCGCCTGATCGCCTCCACTCGACGCCCCACTTGTCGGTGAGCGTTCCATCCGCCGCCTCCGAGGCGATCGCGCCCCCAACCCAGATCGGCCGTACGCACGATCCGAGCCGGCGGAAGGTGACGTCGTCCAATGCGGCGGTCCTGGACCGGCGACTGATGAACTCGGTCGGGCTGTCGACACCGAGGGCCGCCTTCAGACGTCCATAGGCGCCCTCGACGACGCTCGAGGTATTCGTCCCTCCAATGTCAAGTGGCACGGCGGACGGAGAACGGTGGGCCAACGCATCGAGCACTCGCTGGCGGGGGGTCGATAGCTCCATATTCTCTCGCCTCCGAGTGTCAGGCTCCTGATCTACGAGCAGTACAGAAACGACATGTCCGACAGAACGAGTTCAACTGGTCCCGACCGTGTCGGCAGTCGGGCCCGGAGCCCTCTGTGACGACTCCGCCATCGACGATTGGCAGAGAAGCGCGAGCTCGACGGCAGACGCAGCATCCGGCGCGTGGCCGGCAGCTCCGATACCGGCGGCGAACTCAGCGGTGGTCGGTGCTCCTCCCACCACAACCTTGACTGCCAGTCCAGCCGACCGAACGGCATCGACGACGTCTTCCATGCCCGCCATCGTCGTCGTCAGAAGCGCAGACACACCGATTATTCGTGCGTTGTGCTCAATTGCGCCGTCGACGAACTGGTTAGGTGCGACATCGACGCCGAGATCGACAACCGCGATATTGGCCCCCTTCCACATCATCGCTACGAGGTTTTTGCCGATGTCGTGGAGATCACCCGAGACGGTTCCGATGACGGCTGTGAACAGAGGCTCGATCTTCGCGTCCGCTAGCACCGGCTCGAGCAGGACCATCGCCGCTTTCATCGCATGCGCGGAGACCAGCATCTCCGGGACGAAGATCTCACCGATCTGGAAGCGATCACCGACCCTGGTCATCGAGGTGGTCATCGCGTCGAGGATGGAGCCGGGTTCCACACCCGAGTCGAGAAGCTCACGTGTACCTGCGACGGCGGCAGCCTGGTCACCGGCTTCGATCGCGTTCGACAACTGGTTCATCAGCATGGCTTCCTCTCGCGTCGCTTCCCTCTGGCCGCCGGAGATGACGGCACTTCAGTCGCCTGCCGACGGTCTCTGTGCGCGGTCACGATGATCGGCGACGGCCAGAAGGGGCGGGCTTCGCTCGTCCTCCCTGTAGCTCCCGCACACTCGCGTGCCGGCGCCTCCGGGAGTTGCAGCAAGTCCGTTGTGCTTGACAGGCCCGCATGCCGATGGCAAGCACAGCACCAGTGCTATCAGGAGTGGCGGCTCGCATTCGCCCTCGGACTCTCTGCTCTGCCGCCACCATCGGTCAAATACATCTCTTCCATGGCCCTCATAAACCGAACCTATCCCGACCGTCAGGGGGACAGATCCGCGGCTCCTCACCTCGTGGGGGAGTCGAGATCGCCGCGGTGGCTCCGCTGTCGTACCGGGTCCGCCGCTGCAAGAGGCACCGAGCTGTTGCGCCGC
>WPCI01077037.1_pt1 | contig 13401 bp, 7 predicted proteins | sample 5399871 | NCBI WGS metagenome assembly WPCI01 (sample SAMN12869469, study PRJNA574797) | sludge metagenome | isolation source: wastewater treatment of pH7 | place: China:Beijing | collected 2019-05-20
CTTGGGCTGCTGCGGCTTTTCTTCAATGCCGACCACCTGGCCCTGGCCATCAAACTCGACCACCCCGTAACGCTGAGGGTCCTGCACGTGATAGCCAAATACCGTCGCCCGGTTATGCTCGCTCACATTGGCCACTGCCGACTGCAGCAAGCGACTGAGGTCATGGCCGTGATAAATGTTGTCGCCAAGAATCAGGCACACATCATCATCACCAATAAACTCGCGCCCAAGAATAAAGGCCTGGGCCAGGCCATCCGGCGAGGGCTGCACCACGTACTCAAAACGCATGCCCAGCTCGGAACCGTCGCCCAGCAAGCGCTGAAAACTGGGCTGATCCTCTGGCGTAGTAATGACCAGTACCTCACGAATGCCGGCCAGCATCAGCACCGACAGCGGGTAATACACCATCGGTTTGTCATACACAGGAATCAGTTGCTTGGACACACCACGGGTAATCGGATACAGGCGGGTGCCGGAGCCACCTGCGAGAATAATGCCTTTCATGTCACCACCTATAAAAATACCGGCCACAGTGTAATGTACCGCCGGTTGCGCCACCAGCCGGCATAAAACAGCCCGCACCACATTTAGCAAGAGCGAGCCGGACTGATCAAAGATTTTGGCGATAGCTTCTTTTGCCATTGCCATGAAGCCAGCTCCAAATCTGGAGCTGGCTTCATGGCACACTCAAGGCAAAGAAACCGCTGGCCTAATGATCAATTACCAAGCCAGGCATTGCGCCAGTCTTCAAGATACCGGCCTTGCAGCATCCAGTCCGCCTTGACTTTGGCCTGCAGCTCGTCTGCCATCCTGGCGGTTGCATCCAGATCATTGATGTGCATGCGGATTGCATCCACCCAGTCCTTGTAGCGGTTTTTAACCAGAGTGACCGGCAGACCAGCGTTCAGCCCGTCCTGATAGGGACGGATATCCGTACAGATAATCGGAATGCCGCAAGCTCCATACTCCAGCTGACGCAGGTTGCTCTTGCACTCGTTGAACAGGTTGTGCTCCAGCGGTGCCAGGCCAAGATCGAGGTTAAGCGAAGCCAGCTTGGCCGGATACTGCTCAATGGCCACACCACCGTGGAACTCATGCACATAAGGCTTCAGCGCCTCAGGACACATGCCAAAGAACACCCACTCCACCTCATCGGCAAGATCGCGCACGACATCAGCAATCAACTCCAGATCGCCGGTATGACTGGAGCCACCGGCCCAGCCCACACGCGGCTTTTTACCCTGCCGACGCTTGGTTTGCAGGCCGTCCCACCAGCTCATCGGCAAACGGTTCTCACACACCACAATCTCGCCATGCAGACCTGCAAAAGCCTCGGCCAGTGCATTGGTGGACACCACAAAGCGATCCACAAAACCCAGACCACGACGCAATGATTTAAGAATATCCTTGGGCATATCCTTGCGGTGTACGCTCTTAAGCGGCAGGTTGGGTAGGTAGTCATCCAGCTCATACACCTTGAATGCACGGGAGAAACGCTGCATACGGCGCATGGCTTCCAGACGCGCATCACCAATCTGGCGTTGCAAAATAATGGTATCCGGGTTGTAACGCTCCAGATCCGTCACATGCATCAGGCCAGTAGAGATGGCACCATCCATCAGACCCGCTTCTTTCATGGCTAAAAATGGCTGCATCAGGCGGTAATGCCCGCAGCCAAACAGATCGGCAGGGTGTATCAGCGCCACGGGTGCCGGACGAATACTATCTAATGGACGCCAAGAGATTTGGCTGTCGGCCAGCATATAGCCGCCCGGCATGGACAAGGAAAAGTTCGGGTTATAGGCAGGATCACGCGCCAGTTGCGGCAGCCACTTGTCGTACATCAAGTCTTCCGCTGCACTATCAGGTGCAGGCCTTGCATCCCGATCCAGCATCAATTGGGCGTGTGGAGTCCAAACCGTCAGGAAGCCCGCCTCACTGCTACGCAAACAGAAATCGGTAGACAAATAAGCATCATCCAGCCCGCTGGCATCAAAGCCTCCCAGCTCGGTAAACAACTGCTTGAGTACCATCATGCAGTCACCACCCACCGAGCTCAGATTCTGATCCACCTGCAAACGCTGCATATAGCCAGGCGCATCCATAGGTTCTCCCACAAAGGGACTGCCCACCGGCCCATGCAGGCCAAGGATGTGTCCGGCGTGGGCAATCTGGCCATCGCTGGTTAGCAGCTTGGCACCCACAATGCCTACCTCGCCACGCTGGGCATGATTGAGCATCTCATCCAGCCAGTGCTCGCTGATAACCGCCACGTCGGCAGACAGGAACAGCAAATAGCCACCAATCGCATGCTCATGCGCTTCGTTATATTGAACGGCAAGCGATTTTTGACGGGTGCTATGCACCCGCAGTTTTGGCTCCTGCATGGCTGCCAGCTCTCCCAGCCATTGTTTAACCTCGGCACTGCTGTCGGGCTGATCAATAAACAGGATTTCAAAGGTCTGGTACGAAGTGCTGCCCAGCAAACCTTCGACACAGCGTTGCAACTTGTCCAGATGCTTGCCGGCCGCCAGCACAACAGAAACCACAGGCTGCTGCGGATGGTTATAACGAATCTGGTAACGGCCCGGATTGGGCGCATGCACCTGTGCATGCTCATAACCGCGCTCACGTAGATGACGCTCAATGGCGATCCGCTCGTCATCCACGTTGGCCAGCGCGGGCGGCTGGGTAATAACCAAGGGCTCAGGGATATGACCCAGCTTGTCTAGGCCATGCTGGTTAATCAGGCGCAAAATGGCATCCAGCTCAAAGGCATCCGGCAGGCTGGTGTCAAAACCGCCGATATCCAGCAAGGCTTTGCGGTTGAATAGCCAGTGGAGGGAGGAAGCTGCGGGAAAGCTGAGGTGATAATCAAGATTATTAGCCGGTTTAAAGGCAGCCGCCAAACTCTGATCGGGTTGACGGTAAATTTCATCGAAGCTGATGGCAGAAAGTGCTGGGTTCTGACTAAGTTCGATTTCCAGCATCAAGAGACCACCTTGGGCAAATTCGTCGCTTCCTTGCAAAAAAATCACCCAGTCACTGGAGCAATGCTGAACCTGTAGATTAAGAAACTCACCTATATTATCAGCCTCAAGAACTATAGATTTTTCTGCTGGTGTTACACCATCTAAATATTGCTGACTGGTTACAACATATTTAACATCAATAGCATCATTATGTTCTAATTTGGCAACCAGTTCATTCTCCAATCCTGTACAGGCCAAAACAAATGCAGTAACACCGGAGTCACCAAGTTGTAAATGTTTCTGCTTGTTAGCCGGAAGGACTCTGCTATCAAGCCATGTGGAAAGGTTAGCAGTAGTATCGCCAGGAATTTTAACCCCCATGCCACGCAAAACTTTATTGCGGGCTTCTTGAACCTCACTGTCCTCAACAGGAAAACGCTCATAAATTTTTTGATAAAGCTCAGAAAAATTTTTGCGCTCACGCTGAAGCATATGGTCGCCTTGCTGATCTCTAGTCCTTACTTCCGCTGTAACCTCTTTTGACTGTTTGACTGGCAAACATGAAACCAGCCTCAACAACATATCCCAGTCTTCAAAAGCAGACAGCGAGGTATCAAAAAGACCAATATTTTGTAAAACTTTTCGGGGGTGAGACCAAACATTAACCGGTATATAGTTTTGAACAAAAAGCTTATTTTTATCAAAGGAGTCATGCGCCAATGGAAGGCCACTAGAAATTTGAATCCGCTTACCGTCGTCTATTTTTTCACTGACATAACGAGCCTGCGTATAAACTACAGAATCAGGCTCGTTCTCAAACATGCTAGCAAGAACCGACAAATGATTAGGCAAATAAATATCATCATCATCGAGATAACAAATATATTTACCACGCGCTATCTTCAATGCAGCATTTCTAGCTGCAGACAGCCCCTGATTCACACCCTGCTTAACATAGGTTATGGGAAAACTGTAGCCTGATAACAAGGCTTCTACGGCATCCCCACAGTCGTTAACCAAAAGAACCTCAAAATCTTTAAACTGCTGTTCAGATAGACTATCAAGCGCATAAATCAGTAGCTGTGGGCGATTATAGGTAGTTAGCACTACGGAAAACACAGGAGCATTAGTGTATTCGGAGTATTCAAAGGCAAAAACACTCAAACTATTGCTTGGTTTTTTATACGCACTGTAAAGCCGTGGCAAGATATCACCAAACCACTTTACAGCCTCATCCGTAAGCAACTCATCAAAACAGGAAAATCCGTAACTTAGAACTTTCTCAAGAGCAGATTTAGCAACCGAGGCCTTATTATGCTCTATATAGCTTGCTTTAACAATCAAGTCATATGCAAAACCGCATCCCATCGACGGCTTCTGAAAATAATAAAAGTCAACCAACTGAAGAACAGTAGCCAATCCCAATAATATTTCCAGCTCTTGCTCTTGTGAAACCTTGGAGAGCTGAACTATAGACCTAATAGGCCACTGCTTTACGAAACCTACAATAGACGAAACCAACTCAACCCTTGACTGCCAGAGTGCTTCACCTTTAAGTCCAAAACTTAGATTATCACCATGAACTCTATAACCAGTTAATGGTTTATCAATCTTACCCACCTCCCCTCTTGAAAGAAGTTTACCCCACAACTCAAAATCCTGCACATAACGCAAAAGAGGCGAGTAACAATTAACAGCTAACAAATCCTTACGTCGAATCATTGCAGAAGGAGCAGTCAGTATATTCCCAGCCAGCAATTGTTTTCGAACATTAAAATATTGCAAATTGAAAGCTGCATCTATTTGCTCAGCATTTTGCGGACGGTTACCACTCTTATCAAAGATTTGCATATCCGTAAAAACGGCGACAACATTTCCATGCTCCATCAGATACTTGGCCTGGGCATGCAGCCTGCCTGGCAACATCAAGTCATCAGAACCAAGAAGTGCCACATATTCACCCTTGGCTTCAAAAAACGCCTTGTTTGCCGCCAAAGAAGGCCCCTGATTCTCTTCTGACAAAATAAGATTAATAGGATATTTTTTAGCAAGCTTGTTCAGAACAGCAACGCTACCATCTGTAGAACAATCATCAACCACTATAACTTCAAGATTTTTATAGCCTTGAGAAAAAACAGACTCTAGCGCCTGCTCAATAAATTCAGAATGATTATATGAAGCAATACAAACCGAGATTTTTGGCAACCCCTCAGCACAATCGTCACCAGTTAAAACCTCAGCTCTTACATTATTATGCTCTATAACTGCTCTCGTCGTAGATGAAGAATCACTAAAAATAGAATCTATAGAAGTGGAAACTCCAATATTATTGGACAACTCTATAGCGGCAGAAACTATTTCAAGCTCATCGCTACTCAGAATATCTTTTGAAATTCCTATATTTTTAACAGATTTTTCCGGGTTAAAATACTCGAACTCGTTTCGACAATCACTCGGATCCAACCCCACAAATTTTTCAATTATTGATTTTTGATTCTCATAATCTTGAACTAAGGATTCGAAGCTCAACAAAAGCACTCTATCCGCCCCATGAAGCTTCTCAAGCTCTTTAGCCCTTTCAAATCTATGCAACGCACTAAGTGACTCATATTTTATGGCTCCCTTGCGAGAGTCACCAAATAAGGACACCAAAGCTCTAGTTGGATTTTCTATATCTAAATAAATATGCTGCCTGACAAGCTCAGCGATCTGATCATAAAAATCCCTATAAATGACAATTAACTTAAACGGCTCAAAAAAAGACGGCCATATATCATTATGCAAGTTAAAGAAAATTGGCTGATCGAATAAAGCAAATTTCTTATCATTAACAAAACTTGCATACAACGCTTCCTTAAAATTATTAGCTATGCCAAATTTCTCTTTAAGACTAGTTGCTGCATCCATTGCAGAAGCAAATCCTTCAACAGAAAAATGCATATGGCGCAAATGCGATGGATAATCAGGAGCTATTTTTCCAGACAAATGATCCGCAATCATGCCTTTTCGTCTAAAATCATCAAACTCTCCAGGAATTACGCCAACCGTACTGTACTGCCTTAGCAGGTCATGAGCTGCGCCCGATCCACTGTAAAACAGTCCTGACACAAGAATATTTGTCTTGCTCATAAAACCCCACACTATACAACTGAATAAAAACAAAAACCAAAATACTAGAATAATACTTAGCAGTTAATTCTGTATACTACCTAGACACCAAAACAATAAGAACACATTTCTGCACAGCCAAATCAAAAAATATAATACGTTATGATATCAATAACTACTCCTGATTCTTATGACCTGCCTCGAATTGAAAACTTTCCATCAGCAAACCTTCAACCCAGCTCTTGTCAATCTTTGACACAAAGTTATCGGCTCTATCCGGGGCGAACATCTCACCAATATGTTTAAGCACATCCTCTGTACTGCAGTAGTGGTGCAGCAGCTTATGCAAATTAAACTGTCTCAGTGCCTTCTCGATGCTCTGTAACAGTGGGACTGGGACGTCATGTGGAAAAGCTTGCTCAGCCTGCACATGACGTATGAGAGCCGGTAGGGTAAAGCTACAAGCAAGGCCGTGGGGTACTGCGTAGTGCAGGGTTAGTGGATAGGAAATGGCATGGGCTAGTGCTGTACGGCTCTGGCTGATGGCCAATCCTGCAAACAGGCTAGCAGTTTGCAATTGCTCACGCATAGCTAGATCGCTCAGCCCGTGCTCTAGCCTCGGCAATATTGGATCCAGCAGCCGCAAGGCCTCCACAGCCATAGCCTTACTCACGGGTGTTGCATGGCGATTCCACAAAGTCTCTAGCGCGTGCGAGGTTGTGTCTAGGGCAGTGAATAAAGTCTCCTGCCAGGGCAAACTGAGCGTGAGTTCAGGGTCAAGCAAAGCCACGGCTGGGAACAGACCTAAGCCTCCTAGAGAACATTTCTTTTGCCTTGCGCCATCCCAAACGGTAGCAAAGGGTGTCACCTCGGCGCCAGTACCAGCTGTTGTGGGTAAACAGACTAACGGCAGAGGTTTGGGAAGGTCTAGCTTGCCTTCGCGCAGCCATATCTGCAATGGTCGTGAATGAGGTGATTGCAGTGCCAGCGCTAGCGTCTTAGCGGCATCAATCACGCTGCCACCACCTAGCGCAACCACTGCCGCCCAAGCCTGGGGATGCAGCTTAGTATGGATATCATCGAGCAGGTCGAGATCAGGATTGGGCGTAATGGTCTGCACTGTCCATTCAACGCCCATGCAGTTTTGTATCAGTGCTTGTGCTTCACCGCGCCTTACCATGCCTTCACTGGTGACCAGCAATACCCTGCCTGCTACTGGTAGATGTTTTGCTAACTGTTTTCTGGAGCCTGAGCCGCAGATGATATGCACTGGATTATGCTGTTGCCAGCATTGTGGTTCAGGCATGCTCCACCCCCAAATGCTGCATTACAGCCTGCTTATTTTGCTGTGGTGTACGGGTGGGGCGGCCAAGATCTGGGCGTGAGCCTTGCGCCAGATGAATTTCAAACAGTAATGGCCCAGCGGCTCCTGATGTATTGATATCTGCCAGAACCGACTGGACTTGCTCAACGCTGCTGGCAGCAAAATAACCCTGATAACCACAACCCAGTGCCACAGCACGGAAATCCACCTGCCCTGCCACCGTCGGCTGACCGCCGACTGACTCATGGGCACGGTTGTTGAGCAGAATATGCAGCAGGTTTTTGGGAGACTGCTCGGCGATTACTGGCAATGCCCCCATGTGCATCAGCAAGGAACCGTCACCATCCAGACATACCACCCGCCGCTGTGGCTGGGCCAAGGCAATGCCCAAAGCGAGCGAAGCGGTGTGCCCCATGCCGCCAACAGTAAGAAAGTCACGCTGGTTTTCTCCTCGATGCGCACGCAGCTCAAACAACTCACGCCCTGTTTTACCTGTGGTTGCCACCAAAGAATCATGCTCACCCAAGCATTGCAACAGGGCGGCAATGGCCTCTTCGCGCAGCAACGCGCTCGGCCCTGTTGGCACTGCTTGCAGACTGACCTTGCTGAAAGTGCCAGCCCTTACCACCAGTGCTGCTGGTTGCCCCGCAGCCATTGCCTGCCAAGCAGCACCAAGAATGGCCTCTATGTCTGATTCGGCATCCAGCACCCAGTGCGGAATATCCAGCAGTTCCAGTTGCGCACAGGTGATGCGGCCTTGTTTAACGTGCTGAGGCTCATCCTTCTTACCTGGCTCACCCCGCCAGCCAATAACCATCAGCATAGGCACGCCATACACCTCTGGATCAGCTAGTGAGGTTAGCGGGTTGACCGTATTGCCCAGTCCGGCATTTTGCATATACACCACCGCCGGCTTGCCCGTGCCCAGATAGTGCCCCATCGCCAGTGCAATGGCGTTGCCTTCATTGGCAACAATGATGTGCTGTTGGGCGGGCAAATCGTTATGCAAGGCGGCGCTGAAGTCTTGTAATAGTGAATCGGGCACGCCAGTAAATAGCTCCACGCCACGCTGCTGGAGCGCGGTGATAAAAGCACGGGTAACAATCATTTCAGTGGGTTCCCGGAATCAGATCAAGAATCTGGCCAATGCTCATCAAATCGCCCTCAGCCTCCAGCGCACGGCCATGGCCAAGAATGGACTGCGCGGTCTTGTGCATGGCTGGGTAAGCCGCTCGCAGCAGGTGGTTAGCATAGATCACCATATCTACGCCACGCTCGATCAGCTCCTCTTCCGTCACCTGGCTATAGCTTGAAGGCACGACCACCAAAGGCCGACGCTGCGGCAACTGGTTATAAGCCGTACAAAAAGTAAAAATCTCATCTGGAGTTTTCTGGCGCGAGTGGATCATGATGCCGTCTGCTCCCGCCTCTATATAGGCTTGGGCACGTTGCAGCGCATCTTCCTGGCCCTTATCCAGAATCAAGCTCTCGATACGGGCAATGATCATGAAGTCCTCGGTAGCCTGCGCCGCCTTGCCCATGCGAATCTTTTGTGAAAAATCTTCAATACTGTCTTGGGTCTGCGCCACCTCGTTACCAAAAAGTGAGTTTTTCTTTAGCCCAGTTTTGTCTTCAATAATCACCGCAGATACGCCCAAGCGCTCCAGCGTTTTGACGGTAAACACAAAATGCTCGGGTAAGCCTCCAGTATCACCATCAAAGACAATGGGCTTGGTAGTCACCTCCAGCACTTCATTGAGCATAGCTACACGCTTGGATATATCCACCGCCTCAATATCAGGTTTAGCGCGGGCGGTGGAGTCAGTCAGGCTGCTGCCCCACATGCCGTCAAACTCACGCGCCCCTTGTTCGGTTTGAACACGGGTGTGTTCGATGATGGAGCCAGTCAGGCCGCTATGCACTTCCATCAAACGCACAATGGGCTTGACTTCCAGCAGACGTCGCAGCGTCTTCAACCGACGCTCGGGCGTGGTGCCAATCTCTTTCATCGCCGCATGTAGGCGTGAGGAGGAAATCCCTGGGGTATAGGGCACTTCCACCAGCTTACCGCCCCATTCGCTCAGTGCGTCAATTACCTGCTGGCGGGTTTTTTGCTGCACGCCCTCGCGCCAGTCATCGCCATGAACGACGATATCGGGACGGAGCTGTTTCAGGTTAGGTACATAATCGAGAGTTGTTTGCGCCACTACATGAGTGACACCCTTGATGGCAGAAATCACCGTCTTGCGCTCACCAAAGCTCATGAAAGGTAGACGCTTGTAACTGGCAATAGCTTCATCGGTAAGCAACCCCACCGTAACTTCGCCCAGCTTGGCCGCTTCGTTGATAATATTTAGATGACCTGGATGAACCAGATCGGCGCTCATACCAAGATAGACTTTTTTCTTTATCAAAGCAGCCCCCTTCGAACCAGATAACCCTTCCAAATGCTCAGACAACAGACCACTGGAAAGCACTATATAAATACAGCAATTATGGCATTACCTTAAAGACCATTGAAACCCTTCTACTTGAGCGTTAAAAATAAAACGCTCAAAAATCACCCCTCCTTAAACCAATTACAAACAGAAACCACCTTGGCTACTTGTTCTTGTGTCATTATCGGACTAATAGGCAAGCTTAAAACCTTATTATGTAACTTTTCCGCCAAAGGATAATGCAAGCCAGCAAGCTCTTTATAAGCCATTTGTTTATGAGGGGAAATTGGATAATGAACTTGCGTTGCCACACCTTTTTCCAGCAGAAAACCCTGCAACTTATCTCTATAATTAGTTTTAATTACGAAAAGATGCCATACATGACTAAGCCGACCTACCAAATCATCCACTCCATCAATAAAAGGAAGCATTATAGAAGGGTTGCTTATATTCTCTAGATATATCTTGGCTATTTCTCGACGCCGAACAGTTTCAGAATCCAGATACTTTAGCTTTACATCCAGTATAGCCGCTTGAATTTCATCTAATCGGCTGTTACGGCCTTGATAAAGGTTCTCGTATTTTTTGTGACTACCGTAGTTTCCTAAAGCTCGAATGGTTTGGGCGAGTTCTGCATCACTGGTGGTAACAGCGCCGGCATCGCCGAGCGCGCCAAGGTTTTTTCCCGGATAGAAGCTAAAACCTGCCGCGTGCCCCCAGTTGCCCGCTTTTATGCCATTGAGTTCTGCACCGTGAGCTTGGGCTGCATCTTCTAGCACCAACAACTCGTGCTCTTCAGCTATGGCCATTATTTTCGGCATGGGAGCCAATTGGCCATAAAGATGTACAGCAAGTATAGCTTTAGTATTGGGAGTGATGGCTTTCTGAACTTGTTTCGGGCAAAGATTATAGGTAACAGGATCAGGCTCTACCAGCACAGGGGTTAAACAGTTAGCAGAGATAGCAAGCACGCTAGCAATATAGGTATTGGCAGGCACTATTACTTGGTCGCCATTTTGCAGCTTTCCAAGTTCTTTCCAAGCTTGTAGCGTTAAGGTGAGCGCATCTAGCCCATTGGCAACGCCTATGCAGTATCGGGCACCACAGTAGCTAGCAAAGTTTTGCTCAAAACGGCTTAATTCTTCACCCAACAGGTACCAACCAGAGTCAATAACACGTGCACAAGCTTGTTTTAGCTCTGTAGCGTATCGAGCGTTGCTGGATTTCAAGTCGAGAAAAGGAATCATTAGTCAATGTACCTAATAAATTTCGCGGGATTGCCGGCTACTACAGTGTTAGCAAGTACGTTTTTAGTAACCACAGAACCAGCACCAATCATCGCGTTTTCGCCGACAACAATACCTGGCAGTAATGTAGCATTAGCTCCGATACTTGCTCCTTGCTTAATAGTTATACCTTCAAACTCTCCCGAATAAACTTTAGAGCGCGGAAATACATCATTGGTAAATGTAACGTTTGGGCCGACAAACACACCGTCTTCTATTCTAGTACCATCCCAAACTTGAACACCAGACTTAATAGTTACATCGCTACCAACAATCACATCACCCTCTATTAAAGTATGAGCACAGATATTACAGTTCTCACCAATCCTTGCACCTTCGAGCACAACTACAAACTGCCAAATCCTAGTGCCCGCTCCAACGTCTTCTGTTTGCACATCTGCCAAAGGATGAATAAATCTCATAAGCTCAACTCTGAATTAATCGCTTATATTCCTGATAATCACGAATATAATCGCCGTCATCATAACACTCACTAGCTAACACCAGCAGTACGCAATCCGGGGTGAAGTCATGCATTTCACGCCAAATAAATTCTTCAATAAGCAAACCTTTGGCGGGGGAGTCAAGCCAAATTTCTTCTCGCTGCTTCCCACTATCTAGCACCATACGGCATTTTCCTGAAATACAAACAGCCAATTGCTTAAGATTTTTGTGAGCGTGAAAGCCTCGAGCAACACCAAGCTGAGTGCCATAAATATAGTAAACACGTTTTATTTCAAAAGGGATATTTTTATTCCCTTCCAAAGATACTAGCGAACCCCTCTCATCTCCACACACTGTCAAATCAATTTTCTTTATCAGCGACATTTTAGCTTACCCGTCAGCATCAATTTATGCATAGATTAACACAAAAAAGGGCCGCATAAGCGGCCCTTTTGATGTGTCAAGTCAGTTTTAGCGCAACAGGCTAAGTACCGCTTGTGGTAGCTGGTTGGCTTGCGCCAGAATGGCGGTTCCAGCTTGCTGCATGATTTGCTGTTTGCTGAGGTTTGCCGTTTCAGCTGCGTAGTCAGTATCCTGAATCCGTCCACGAGCTGCCGAAACGTTTTCAGCAATGTTTTGCAGGTTACCAATGGTATTTTCAAATCTGTTCTGTACCGCACCCAACTCAGCACGTTGTGCATCAATGGACTGAATTGCCTGATCGATTGTCAAGATGGCAATTTGTGCATTATCGACTTCTAAAACATCAATTTTATCCACTGTCTTCGAAGCACTTGCCTCTGCTGCAACTCCAGATCCATTAACTTGTAGTGAAACTGCTGTTTCTGATGGCGTGCCACTGACAACGGCTTGTGTTGACACGAAATCTACTGTTCCACCACTTGTAGAGTATGCACTAATACCGATATTGGCATCGTTAATTGCAGTTGCAACCGCCTGTGCAATTTTTACATCGTTATCGCCTTCCTTCAAGTCCACTTTAATTTCACGTGCGTCTGTCCATCCTTCTGCTCGTACGTTAATTTTTACAGACTGCCCGCTCGCTGCACCTGATGTACTCCCTGTAGCTACGCCACTCATTACCGTACTTTTACTAATAGTTCCTGAAGCATAAGTACCCTTCAGCGATTTAGTGCTCATTTCGTCCATTTTAACACTGATGGTTTCGTTCGCCGCAGCACCAACTTGAAACGTACTAGTTCCAAAAGAGCCATCCAACAATTTCTTACCACCAAAGCTGGTGGTATTAGCAATTCGGTCAAGCTCTTTCTTCAGCTCGGTTACTTCAGAGTTCAAGGCTTTACGCTCTTCAGTACTGTTAGAACCGTTAGCCGATTGCAGCGCCAAATCACGCATACGCTGCAGAATGGTAGTGGACTGCTCCAGCGCGCCCTCGGCAGTTTGCGCCATGGAAATACCGTCGTTGGAGTTCTTTACGGCAATGTTCAAGCCGTTGATCTGGCTGCTCAGACGGTTGGCAATCTGCAGGCCGGCGGCGTCGTCTTTGGCACTGTTGATGCGTGAGCCGGTGGACAGGCGTTGCAGCGAGGTGGCCAGGTTGTTGGAAGAAGTATTCAGGTTGCGCTGAGTGTTCAGGGCGGAAACGTTGGTATTAACGGAAAGTGCCATGATGTTGTCCTCCGGGACGGTTTTGCTTATGTCGATCACGGGCTGGTGGTTGCCAGCACCGTTTTCATTTCTTGCTTCCTGTATCGGTACTGCTACAAAAAGCTTTAATCTTTTTTGATCCTGCCGGCGTTCCGTTTTGATTTGCGTGACGGGCCAGCGCTGGACTTGGTGTATGTATC